>ERZ764778.819-NODE-819-length-34447-cov-15.440887_pt1 | contig 34447 bp, 27 predicted proteins | sample MGYA00374951_ERZ764778 | MGnify/ENA primary metagenome ERZ764778 (study PRJEB28918, sample SAMN05720193) | bioreactor metagenome | isolation source: Anaerobic biogas reactor | place: USA:Washington, USA | collected 2015-08-08 ...
GAACATGGACAGTATTTATTAAAAAGGCATGAGACCCTGGAGCGCTTTTTAGGTATTATTGGGGTTAAAGAACAGTTGCTAGAGGAAACTGAAAAGATAGAGCATTATATTAGTCCCGAAACTATAGGAAAAATCATGCTGCTGGTCGAATTCATGGAAAATAACCCGGAATGGATGCAGGCTTTTAATGATTTTACGGACCGTAAAGTTTAGTGTTATAATGATTTAATAACCAACCGTGGGATTATAAGCAGGAGGATAAGGATGAGTACACAAGAGAACTTTTATTCTGAACTGATAAAGCGATTTAGGGAGATAGTAGAAACGAATAATCTTTTAGATGAAGAAATTGTTATTACTGGCCGGGCTCTTTCGGTAAAAGAGGCCATAGGAAACCCTAAAAGACAGGACTTCCCCATTGTCAAAGGTAAAGAAAAGCTGATGCAGGCTGAATTTAAAGGGTGCAAAGGACAAGCCTTTACTGATATGGCAGGGAATTTCAGGGGTAGCCTGAGGGAAGTCTTAAATAACCCGTTGGATACTAATTTCGATCGGGCGGTACTGATAGCCAGCATGAACGCCATATGCTGCTACTTGGGCTTGATCGAGAAAACCATCCATTGCCATGATGACCAGCCGGAGCAGTGTGCCGGGGAACTGGTTGAATTTATTAAGAATGAATATAGCAATCCCCGGGTAGCCCTTATTGGATACCAACCAGCCATGCTGGAGAAATTGGCCGGAACGTTTTCCCTGCGGGTGGTGGATTTGGACCCTGATAATATAGGAAAAAATAAGTCAGGGGTGCAGGTTGAAGGGTATGAGGCAACCGATGAAGTACTGGAATGGTGTGATGTTATTGTAGCTACCGGCAGCACCGTAGTAAACTCCACCATCACTGATTACTGTAAACAAAAACCAACTCTTTTCTTCGGCACTACCGGTGCCGCCGCCTGTCATCTCATGGGCCTGCAGCGCTTCTGCGCCCTGGGAGAATAAACCCGGAGAAAATTTGACATTAAAACAAAAACCGCGTAAATCCTGCCTGATTAGCAATAAGTCCGGGGACTGTCCCCGGACTTATTATTCCCTCTGGGACAAACACCAAATCTCTGTAAATCCAATATATTAGGATAATTCTAAAGTTAGCCGTCTGCAACTTTCTTACCCCCGGAAAGCTTTCGTAACAGCTTCAGGGTAAAATAGCTGTATCCGATAATAGAATGAGGTGAAGAGAATAGTTATTCCCAGCCCTCTGTCTCTGATAGATATCCCCGTTGGAGGCAGTGCCCGGGTTATAAATATCTTAACTATTGGTACCAATCGACGCCGACTGCTTGATTTGGGTTTGGTACCTGGTTCAAGAGTAAAAGTTATCCGGCGTAACCCGGCAGGTAATCCCACTGCCTATTTAATTAAGGGAACAATGATAGCCCTGCGTAACGAAGATGCCCGCCAAATCCTGGTGGATACAAACTAATGCTGATTAGAAAGGAGAATATATGATTAAGACTACCTCTTTACCAGTTTACGGTCAGGAAGCTACTAGAAATTTCATTATAGCCCTGGCCGGAAACCCTAATGTGGGCAAAAGTACAGTATTTAACCGTTTAACCGGGCTTAAACAGCATACCGGCAACTGGCCCGGAAAGACGGTAACAAGAGCTGAAGGCACCTTTACGCATCGTAACCGGCGCTATACCCTGGTGGATCTGCCCGGTACTTATTCCCTACACGCCAGTTCTGCGGAAGAACAAGTAGCTCGTGATTTCATTTGTTTTTCCCGCCCCGATCTTACTCTGGTAGTATGCGATGCTACCTGTCTGGAGCGTAATTTGAATTTAGTACTACAAATATTAGAAATTACTAACCGGGTTGTACTTTGTGTAAATCTCCTGGACGAAGCCGAAAGAAAAGGAATTCATATAGATATAGCTGCCCTGGCCCATAAGCTAGGAATACCCGTAGTAGGCACCGCCGCCCGCAGCGGGAGAGGTTTAAGCAGTTTAAAGGATGTTTTGGACGATATGGTCGCAGGTAAAATAGCGACCACCCCCCGGCAGGTTGTTTATGATCCGGAGTTGGAAGCATCTATAAGTGAAATTGAAAAAAGGTTAACCCCTTATCTGCCCGATTGGATTAGCAGTCGCTGGGCAGCTCTGCGTTTATTGGAACGGGATTATAGTATTCTTGAACATTTCACTGGTAATAAAAATGAACAATTTCCTCAGCGAGTATTAAAGGAGGAAGTGGCTTTGTGTCTACAATAAATAACCAGGGGTTATCAATAATCCGTGAAATTGAGCCTCTCCTCCCCGGTAATGTACCTAATATTAAAGACCGTATAGTAAGCGTCATCTACCAACAGGCTGAGGGTATCTCGGCCCAGGTAGTGAGAACTGAAAATCTTTATCAAACCAGTCTGGAGGCCAGGCTGGACGGTATCCTAACCTCCCGCTGGCTAGGGTTTCCCATTATGTTGCTGCTATTGACTCTGGTTCTCTGGATTACTATTACCGGAGCCAACTACCCTTCTCAACTACTGGCCAGCGGTCTGTTCTGGCTTGAAGGACAATTGCTCCATCTTTTTGCTGCATGGGGTGCGCCGGCCTGGTTAACCGGGGTATTAATTCAGGGTATGTACCGTTCCCTGGCCTGGGTAGTTTCGGTTATGCTCCCTCCCATGGCTATATTCTTCCCCCTTTTTACCCTCTTGGAGGACCTGGGTTATCTACCCCGGGTAGCCTTTAATATGGATAATCTCTTTCGCCGGGCGGGAGCCCACGGTAAACAGTGTTTGACTATGTGCATGGGGTTTGGCTGTAATGCTGCCGGGGTTACTTCCTGCCGTATCATTGACTCCCCCCGAGAACGACTAATAGCCATACTCACCAATACCTTTTCCATCTGCAATGGCCGTTTTCCCACATTAATAGCCCTGGCTACTATTTTCATGGGTAGCCTGGCTGCTCGTGCCTATAGCTCCATGCTGGCTACCCTGGCAGTGGTAGCTATAATAATGACGGGCATATTAACCAGCCTTCTGGTTTCTTATTTGTTATCCCGCACCCTTTTACAAGGAGTTTCCTCCTTCTTTGTACTGGAGCTTCCTCCATTTCGCAAACCCCAACTGGGCCAAATCCTCATCCGCTCCCTGCTGGACCGCACTCTATTTGTACTCTGGCGCGCTGTGGTCATAGCTGCTCCGGCAGGAGCCCTGACCTGGATACTGGCTAACAGTTTTGTTGCCGATACCAGCGTATTTGCATTAATAGCCGGTTGGCTCGACCCCCTGGGCCAACTTATGGGCATGGACGGGATTATCCTCATCGCCTTCCTGTTAGGACTACCCGCCAATGAGATTGTCCTGCCTATCCTTATCATGGGCTATTTATCAGCCGGCTCTATGTTGGAACTGGATAGCCTGAACGCATTGCAGACCTTATTGCTGGACCATGGCTGGACCTGGATTACCGCCCTCTGTGTAATGCTTTTTTCCCTGCTCCATTTTCCCTGCGGCACCACCCTTTATACTATTTTCAAGGAAACCCGCAGTGCCCGCTGGACCATTATGGCTGCCCTGATTCCCCTGGCCCTGGGAATCCTGGTGACTTTGATAGTTAACCAGGGGGCGAAAACTATATTCTTCTGATTGAGGGTTTTGCATAATAAAAAAATCTAAAATATCATTCTGAGCGTTAGCGAAGAATCTTTAAGTTCCTTCGGCTTTGCCTCAGGATGACACTCCTAAAATAACTTACTAACTTTGAAAAAAGTTAATTATGCAAAACCTTCTATTGTGTAGAGTAGACCCGGTTCTAAAGCTTAATCATTATCTAAAGTATTGCTCAATATAATTACCGCTTAGTGCCGGGGTGCTATTTTTTCACACTTTGTTCTTGAAATAAACCGTAATAATCCAAGTTTCATATATACTTATAATAGGGATAAGTCTATATTGCCAAGATATTTTGTCGGAATTAAGCAATGATGCCTTAAAAGCCTGGCAATACCAGGGTCGGCATAGGGAGGCAATAATGGGAACAAGAGAAAACGTAAGGGGCGAACTGCATTATTATTCTGACCAGCTTAAACGCAAATTGGAGCAAATGCGTTTTGCACCTGCCACCGTTGTCGAAGCCCCTTCCGGTTACGGTAAAACCACAGCGATACGGGACTTTATGCAAAACAGTCTCCCCCAGGGCACACCCGTCTATTGGTTCACTACCATGGATGAAAAGCCCTCCGCAGGTTTTCGGAGACTCTGCCGTGAGATTGAAAAGATTGACAACTATGCGGGTGAGCGCCTCGTTAAAATTGGATTACCCAACGCTGGCACCATTGGCGAAGCCACTGAAGCCCTGCGCTCAATCCAGTGCAAGCATGAAACCTATCTGGTGATAGATAACTTTCAGTTTTTGCAGGACGCCCTGCCCCCAGCTTTTTTTCTTGCGCTCCTCGAACATGGCGGCCAAGGCCTGCATGTTATTATCGTGACCCAAATGCTCAAACGAGATACCCTTTCTATTGTTTCAAGTCATGGGGTTTTGCATATTACGGCTACCGATATGCGGTTAAGTGCAGGAGATATCTGCCGCTATTACGCCCTGGCCAATGTAAAAATTACCCCGGAGGAAGCACAGGAGGTCGAGCGCTACACCGAAGGCTGGATTATCGCAATCTATTTACAGCTCTCTACTTTCTTGGAAACAGGCACATTCTCCGATACACCCGGTATTCTAGCCCTCATCGAACATTTGGTGTGGGATAGGTTGACCGGAGCGCAGCAAACCTTCCTTTTGCACCTATCACCGTTTGAGATGGTCAGCGTACAGCAGGCATGTTCCCTCATCGGCTGTGATACACTGCCCGAATACGCTTTGGATGCGCTAGCAAGCCCCTTTATCCGCTACGACCTGGCCGAGCGCCAATACGAAGTGCATAGCATTCTGACCGAACTTCTGATTCAAAAGCGCGGGGAGCGTGGGCCTGCATTTGAACGCCAGTGCCTGTTGCGGGCGGGAGATTTCTGCCGGGATGAAGGCCAAACCGCCAGGGCTCTGGGCTTCTACAAACAAATTCGAGATTATGAGCGGATGCTCTCGCTTGACCTTTCCGAAATGAACTTGGAGATTATAGGCGGTGTGCCCTTTACCGAGTTAGCTCTTGATATTGCCCAGAATTGTACGGCAGAAATCAAAAAGAAATATATCCTTAACATGCTCCGCATTGCCTGGACATTGTTTATGGCCGGGATGAATGAGCACTTTGAGATATTGATGGAAGAACTACATACCATGCCGGAACTGTTGGAGAATTCAGATTTGTTAAGGGAATGGCTGCTGTTATCTTCATATAGGAGTTTCCCTTGCCTGGCTGAGATGACTGCCCTAATCAGACAGGCTGCCCCGCTTTTTAAAAGCCAATGCTCCCAGGTAATTCTCCCTACCGCGCTCTGGTGCTTCGGCAATTATTCTCCGTTGACTCAGTTCTACACTACACCTGGTGAGGCCGATCGTGAGGCTAATGCGCTGGAGGAGTACATCACCATGTATTCACGTCTTACAAATGGTCACGGGAGCGGAGCTGATGTGCTATTTCGTGCGGAACTGGCCTATCAACGGGGAAACTTGAGCGACGCGGAGATACTTGCCTACAAGGCAGCGTTTCTTGCCGAAAGCAAACAGCAAAGTGTCGTTCTATTGGGCGCCGCCATACTGCTGGCCCACGTTGCGCTGCATAAGGCGGATATAGTCGGCTGGGAACGTGCTATCGCCTCAATGGAACGTGCTGCTTCCTTCGATCGGCAGGATACGTTCGTCATTCGGTCGCTTCTGGATATTATTCGGGGCGTTCTTCAAAACGAGTTTCAGAATCATATGAGTATCGCTGATTGGCTGCAAAAAGCAGATTTTTCGGAGCGTCGCCTGTCGCCTGCTATGACCCAAATTGGGTTGTTCGTACACCTGGGCTTTCTCATGCATCAAGGTGAATTTGCTCGGGTTATAGGCACGTTACAGGCCATAAGGCCTCCGGACGGGCTATTGAGCCCCTATGAGGATCTCTTTGCTTGTTTCCTTATGGCCATCAGCCATATGGCGTTGGGCAACCGTGCCCAAGCCGCAGCTCTTGTTGAACACGCTGCCCGAAAGGCTCTTCCCGATGGGTTGGTATCTCCCTTTGCCTCGTATTCACAACTGCTGGGGAATCTGGTTGATGAGGTCATTGCGCGTGATTATCCCGCCCTTTTAGGGAAGTTCAAGACCGTCAGGAAGCGCTTCTCACAAGGCTGGTTTACGTTGCGTGAAGCCCTCTTTTCAGGCGACCTGCCTCCTGACTTAACGGAACGGGAATATGAGGTGGCTAAATTGGCAGCAGAAGGACTGCGTAACAGCGAAATTGCAGAAAAGCTGATAATAACTGAAAGCACAGTGCGCGCACATATGCGAGCAATATTTCAAAAGCTGCAAATCGACCGCCGTACCCGCCTGGCGGAAAAACTGAAATAGAATATTTTTAAAAAATAGTCCATTAAGATCGTCCATTCGGACGATGCGCAAAACAAAATCCCATTCTATAGTTAATCTGTAGGATGGGATTTTTCTATTTGCTACGGAGAAGGAGGCATATGTGTGAATTACATTAAAACCGTGCTGCCCATGAAGGACTATCGGCTTTTTATGGAAATGGAGAGCGGCAGTACAGTAACAGTAGACCTCTCCGGCAAGCTGCACACCATGAAATACGGCGAGCTTGCCGACGAAGCATTCTTTAAAACCGCCACCACCGACGGCGACTATGTCATCTGGGGCGGCGGGCGACTGCGCCTGACGGTTAACGAACTGATGGAGGTGGTTTTACTGGGATGATTGAGGGGTGAGTTAAGTTGCAGTAAAGTTACCCTGATTACATAACCAAGTAAAAAATAAAGGAGAGGAAGCGAGAATGACTGGCAACAAATTCAATGGGATTACCCGTTTTTTGAAAAGAAAGAGAAGTTTTTGTGCCCTCCTGCTGGCTATGATATTTCTGTTTACTACTTCCATAGCGGCTTATGCACTACAAGCAGAGGCTCCCACCGCTAACCCACCAGCGGGAACTTATGGTGGAACACAAAATGTTGAGTTGAAAACAGAAACCGTAGCAGCATCGGTTTATTATACGACCAATGGCAGCGAGCCGACAACCGGCAGCACCCTGTATACCAACCCAATAGCAGTAGCATCTAACATGACCATAAAGGCTATTGCCGTAAAGGATGGTATGGAAAATAGTTCGGTATCAACATTTGAATATGTACTTTTTGCCGGCGGTGACGGTAGCGTGGATAACCCCTATCAGGTCGCAACGGCCGAACAACTTAATAATGTGAGAAACTACCTCGATAAACATTTCATACAGACAGCAGATATAGACCTGGGTGTTGAGCCTTATAATACTGGTGCGGGTTGGGAGCCCATCGGCAATGATTTGTCTCCATTTACCGGTACATTCGACGGCAAAGGCAACACCATTAGCAAACTTACTATTAACCGGAGTACCACGAATTACGTAGGTTTGTTTGGTTTTACCGGAGTTGAAGCCGAAATCAAGAATGTGAAACTAGAGGAAACGAATGTAACTGGTAGTTTCTACACCGGCGGACTGGTAGGATGGAATTGCAATGGTACAATCACCGACTCCTACGCCATCGGTGCTGTCGCTGGTGATTACTTTGTCGGTGGACTGGTAGGAGTCAATAACAATGGTGCAATCACCAACTCCTATGCTACCGGTGCTGTCGCTGGTGATTTCGCTGTCGGCGGACTGGTAGGTTTGAATTCTAATAAACAATACGGCAACGAAACCATAACTGACTCCTATGCCTCTGGTAATGTCACTGGTACCAAATCTGTCGGCGGACTGGTAGGAGACAATTACAATGGTGCAATCACCAACTCCTACGCCACCGGTAATGTAGAAGGCACAGAAGGTGTCGGCGGACTGGTGGGATACAATGGTGGTGTAATTACCAACGCTTACGCTATCGGTGTTGTAATAGGTACAAGCAATGTTGGCGGACTGGTGGGTAATAATAATAATGGTACGGTCACTGCTAGTTTTTGGGACACAGATACATCAGGGACGGATTCATCACTTGGTGGTGATGGGGCTATAGGTAAAAATACAACGGATATGAATCTGCAAGGAAATTATGAAGGTTGGAATTTTGATAAAGTTTGGGGTATTAATGACAGTGATAATAATAGATACCCTTTCCTAAGATGGCAGGGATACAAACATGTACAGACCCATGCACTTAATATTACAGCATCAACAAGTGGCAGTATTACAACAGGCACCAGCGGCAATTATCTTGCGGGCACAGATATTGCCATTGCCGCAAAACCGGCCTCCGGATACAGCTTCAATAAATGGACTTCCACCGGCGGTGGTACTTTTGCCAATGCCAATAACGCCAGCACAACCTATACCATGCCAGCAAACCCAGCCACAATTACGGCAACCTTCACACCCACCGGGAACGGGTCCGGTGGCGGAACTTCAGGAGGAGGCGGCGGTAGCAGCACCAGTACCACTCCTTCCGGAACACAGGTAACCCCCTCAGGTCGAACCGCAAGTCAAAACGGGGTAACCCTAACTTTCCCTGCCGGAGCGGTGGAAAGCGATATCCGGGTGCAGGTGAAAGAAGCAGGTCTGACCACAGGTATGACTCTGCCGGAGAATAGTCAGTTGCTCAGCCGTATAATGGATATTATAAAAGACAAATCCGGCAACTTCTTAAAACCGGTTACTATTACCTTGTCCTTTGATAACTCCGGTCTTAACCCGAATGAATATGATATCGCCATTTACTACTATGATGAAGATACGGGTAAATGGATAGCTTTGGACAACATCAGGCTAAACTTTGACACCGGTACCATCAGCGGTGATACTACTCATTTCACTAAATTTGCCGTAATAGCTACCCCAAAAGCCATTAAGGAAGAAAAACCAGCTAAACCTGTAACTCCCCAACCAACCGTGAATATCCCCAGTGATATTTCCGGTCACTGGGCTAAAGACAGCATTATGAAACTGATTAATGCCGGAGTTATATCCGGTTATCCCGATGGAACCTTTAAACCTGACAAAACCATCACCCGGGCTGAGTTTACCGTTATGCTAGTCAAAGCCTTGAATTTAGAAACAAAAGTGGGGAAAACATTCACGGATACCATTTCTCACTGGGCCAAAGACAGCATTTCCACGGCTGCTGCTCACGGCATTATCAGCGGCTATGATGAAAACACCTTCAGCCCCGATGATTTAATTACCAGGGAACAGGCCGCAATAATTATAGCCCGCGCCGCCCAACTGGAAACTGCTACCGATGAGTTAATCTTTACCGACAGCCAGGCCATCTCTCCCTGGGCCAAACCCGGCGTAGCTGCAGCGTTTAATAGCAGATTTATCACCGGCTATCCCGATAATAGTTTTAGACCGCAGGGCAATACTACTCGGGCGGAAGCAGTTAGCTTAATACTAAAAGTAATCTAATACAGGCCATAGAGAAAAATTGAAAAAGAGGCTTCTTCCTGGTAAATACGGCAGAAGCCTCTTTTATATAAGCTTACTTATTTCCTCTACAATTCCCAGCGGTTCTTGGAAATCTTACAGGGAGAAGGGTTGCGGTTGTAAATCAATGCCATAATCCAGGGATTATTCGTTCGCTTTACCTGGCTGAAGTCCTGCATTATTGAAGTTTATGGTTTGTTTCCATCTCTCTAAAAATGACACAACAAAACGTCCCTTTGTGTTATGTAAGGTTGCAAACTACCGTATCAACCACTCATAATCCTGACGGCAGTCCACAATATAATCAACGTATACCATCTGACCCTTAATTTGATAAAGAATCAGATACCTTTTCCCCACCAACATTTTGTGGTATTTATTGGGGGGAATAAAATCTGCTGCCAGAAACGGAAAACGTTCGGGCATTTGGTACAGGGATTTGATAGCATCGATTAGATCATTTTTCATCTTACGGGCAGCGGGCAGGCTTTTCTCTGCTAGAAACCGGACATGGCCCGCTAGCATCTGACGAGCCCGATCGGAGATAATTACATTATATTGAGGATTATTTTCCATGCTCTACCTCGTCAAGAATACTTTCCAGATAGCTATCCAGTTCCTCCGGTATAGTTCCGGTACGCCCAACCAGACGGTCTTCTTCGACAGCCAACAGCTCTTCCCGCAGTTTTAGCATTTTTTCGCGGCGTACAAATGCCTGTATATCCATAACTACAAGATCGCCCTCGCCATTTTTGGTAAGATATACAGGCTCACCGGTGGACTTGCACAGAGCCGCAATTTCATTATAATTCTGCCTGATACTTGCGGAGGGTTTAATCTGCATGGTATCAGCTCCTTATAGTAATATTCTAATCATATTATATGCCTTACATGCTATGGAATCAAACTGTAATTATTTTACATGCGCAAGACTGCGTAACAGCGTGATCGCAGAAAAGCTCATGATAACGGAAAGCATACTGCGTACACATATACGAGCAACGTCTCAAAAGCTTCAAATCGACCGCCGCACCCGCCTATTACCATCATTTTATATTTATGTGCTGGTAAACTGATTGTTTCAATTTCAAAATGGTATTTTTAAAAGAGGTTTCTACCTGATAAATGCGGCAGAAGCCTCTTTTGTTTTTCCACATAAGTCTCATATCACTCTGGGAAACCCATTAGATGGCAACCTACCTTCAAAGTTGTCTGCTCAGAGTAAAATAGTCTTAATAATGCGGGTGGGGTAGACCATTTCCATGGTCTTGTTTTACAACAGTTAGGGATGATTTGCCAGCATATCGGCATAATTTCCTGATAAAGGTAGGAGGATTTTACACTAACCCGGAGAGCCGTATATATGACTGCTCACTATTGTATATCAGGTTTGAATTAACGGGGTATTATATTATAGACTGTTAGGTATAGTTGTTAAGGAATAATTTAATAATGCTCTTGTCATATCGCTGAGTCTTCGGAGTTACCGAAGAGCGGGGGACCCAATTTTAGGGGTGAATCTGGATTTTCCAGTAGGGCTATCCCTGGCCCGAATCCGTCAGCTAACCTCGTAAGCGTGTAAGGGAGACCAGGGTCATATATTGTTTTTTGATGGCCAAAGGCTTCTTCCTTTGGTCATTTGTTTTTTTAGCCTACTTTAAATAATAGTAAAAACTAGACCTGGGTCTTTCGAGAGACCATATTCCTTTACTAAGGAATATCTTTAACAAAGGAGTGATGGACTAGAAAAAAGACCGGATTATTTGAAAGTCTAATTATTATTGTGCAAGAATCAGGGAGTGATCAGTTATAAAAGACAATCTATTATCACCTGAAATCAACTTGAGGTTTCCATCTGAAGAGGATGGGAAGGGTATCTGGGAACTGGTTAAGTCTACCCGGGTACTGGATCTAAATTCGGCCTATAGCTATCTGCTACTGAGCAAATATTTTAGTGATACCTGTGTAGTTGCTGATGTAGAGGGTAAAATAGTAGGCTTTGTTTCCGCCTTTCATCCCCCAATGCAAGCAGATGTAATTTTTGTATGGCAGGTAGCGGTGGATGAAGCATTTCGGCGCCGCCGGTTGGGCATGAATATGTTAAAGCACCTGTTAGCAAGAGAAATTTGTAGCAATAACCGTTACCTGGAGATAACGGTTAACCCCTCCAATCAAGCCGCATATAGTCTGTACTACCAACTAGCTCATGAACTTAAGACATCCTGCGTAGAAGAGGAATGTTTCCCCTCCCGGTTGTTCCCAGGTGGACAACACGAAGAAGAAATTATGCTGCGCATAGGTCCCTTGATATAAATGCCAGGCACGAAAGGAGATGTTTTCGTGAATAGTTTGAATATTTTTAATGAGTTGGAATCTGAAGTACGAAGTTACTGCCGCAGTTTTCCAACCGTTTTCACCCATGCCAGCGGTTACCGGCTTCGGGATGATAAGAACAAAGAATATATAGACTTTTTCTCTGGAGCGGGAGCCCTTAATTACGGCCATAATCCTTCGCAAATAAAGAAAAAACTGATAGAGTATCTAAGTCGTGATGGTATAGTTCATAGCCTTGACATGGCTACAGAAGCTAAGATGGAGTTTCTAAAGCAATTTAATCAGGTTATCCTGAACCCACGAAAAATGAAATACAAGATAATGTTTACCGGTCCTACCGGTACGAATGCAGTGGAAAGCTCATTGAAATTAGCCCGCAAGGTTACCGGAAGAGACAGCATTATGTGCTTTACCAATGCTTTTCACGGCATGACTATGGGTTCTCTGTCCGTAACTGGCAACGCTAGCAAACGTCAGGGAGCAGGTATTCCACTGGGTAACGCTGTTTTCATGCCCTATGATGGATATTTGGGCGAAAATGTGGACACTGTTGATTACATCCGTAAGTATCTTAATGACAGTTCCAGTGGTATATCTCTGCCGGCGGCTATTATTCTGGAAACGCTGCAGGGAGAAGGTGGTTTGAACGTAGCCCGTTTGGAATGGCTAAAACATATAGAAGCTCTCTGCCGGGAAAAAGATATCCTCCTGATTATTGACGATATTCAGGCTGGCTGCGGTCGTACCGGAACCTTTTTTAGTTTTGAGCCGGCGGGTATTAGCCCGGATATTATTTGCATCTCCAAATCAATCAGCGGTTATGGTCTTCCTATGGCAATTACCCTGATTAAACCGGAATTGGATATCTGGTCGGCAGGTGAACATAACGGTACTTTCCGAGGTCATAACCTGGCCTTTATAGCTGCCACCGAGGCTCTAAATTATTGGAAAGAAGATGCTCTATCTAAACAAGTCAGAAATATGGAAAAAGAAATACGTAGTTTCCTGTCCGATATGGTCAAAGAACACCCGGAAATTAAGGGTGAAGTCCGGGGCAGGGGTTTCATGCAGGGCATTGCCTGTGAAGTTGACGGTTTGGCTGAAAAAGTCTGCTCTACTGCCTTTACTCGAGGTTTAATTATGGAGACATCAGGTGCCAGGGATGAAGTAATTAAGATTATGCCGCCTTTGACCATAGATGAGGCTGGTTTGCAGGAAGGTTTATACATATTAAAAAATAGTATTGAAGATACAAAGGTCCAATCTTTTATTAATTCCAAAGGCAAAAATACCTCTACCCAGAAGCACCTGCGGGCTTCAGGATAAATGTATACTAAAATATTTGCCTAAAATTTATTTAAGGAGACATAGAATCATGATTGTAAAACAATTGGATGACATTATTGGCAGTGAAAGTGATATTGATACTGATACCTGGAGAAGCTACCGGCTTCTCCTGAAAAATGATGGTATGGGCTTCTCTATGCACCACACCATTATTAAAGCTGGTACGGAGACTTATATCTGGTACAAAAACCATGTGGAGGCGGTATACTGCATTCAGGGTGATGGTGAAATAGAAGTTATTGATGATAATGATATTTATCCAATTAAAAAGGGCACGCTTTATGCCCTCAACGGACATGAAAAACATAAGCTGCGGGCCAAATCCGATATGCATATGGTTTGTGTTTTCAATCCGCCCATAACCGGCAGAGAGGTTCACCAGGAAGACGGCTCCTATCCACTGGTAGAAGGGTAATACGATTCTAAACTACAGCCTGTCACCCGGATAATATTTATTGCAGGGCTTTGGCCAGATTTTCGTCATAGCCTCGGAGATAATAGCGGGAACAGACATCAGCCCCAACGGTGCAGCGGACTATGACCTGGATACGGTCATCCAGTTCTTCTCTCAGCACATTCTCCAGTATTCTTATATCATTGGGGCGCAGGGTATAGGGCGAGCGTATTTGTAGTAAAACTAACAGGGCATCATTTTTTTCTCCATAATACATTTCCAACAGTTTGGCGGCCGGTTCTTGTTTGCGAAGCTGGTCTGTAATCAGTGTTTCTAGTTGATTGTGAAATTCTAATTCCGGACCGCTTAAAGGTTTTTGCCAGAGGTCGTCTTCATAAATATATCGACTGGCATCAGCGTCCCGGGTCAATACGGAACGTACTACCAGGTGCACCGGGTGCTGTAGGGAAGCATTTAAGGTTTCCTCCCATTTACCCACCTGAACCGGATCGATAGGGGACGGAGTATGTACTACCGCAGTTATTTTCCGCTGTCCATCTTTTTCTACCATATTTTGAATATCCACTATCCGAGTACCGGGTATCGAAGCGACTTCCTGATTAAGGGTTTTGGAAACTTCCCCCAACCACAGGTTTTCCTCTGCTATGCGAGTCTGACGGATCTTCTCTTCTTCAGCTATAAATACTTGTCCATTGCGGTCGGCATCCCTGGAAATCAAGGAACGGATAACTAGATGTAGGTTGGGGTCGACTTCCTTTTGCAGGGCTTTTTCTATAACCTCTACCCGCTGAGCCTCAAACTGTTGTGGAGTCAAGGTTACGGCCATAACATTAAGCACACCGTCTTTCCTTTCATAGCGTAACTCGGAAAGACGGGCACCAACCGTGGTTTTTATCTGCTCCGACAGAGACTCCCGCAACTGCTCAGCCAGGGCTCGGTCAGCTACTATATTGATCAGGGTTTGGGTCATAAAAACGCCCATTACCAGCAGTATCACCAGGCTTAGTCCGAATCTGCGGAAAAATACGACCAGGCCATTTTCCCGGTTAAGCTTTACCAGACCGGATATAAAGAATACGGCAGCAGCGGCAAATTCAATTGCCAGCAGATTGACTAAAAAAAGTAAAAATGCACCTAATGCCCACTCATAATTGTGAGCCGCCAGACAGAGGCCTACGGTAGCCAGAGGGGGTACCAGGGCAGTTGAGATGGCTACGCCGGGAAGGGCCGGGCTAAGTTTACGGTTAACCATGGTATAGGCACCGGCTAAACCAGAGGCCAGAGCAATAATTATGTCATAGATAGTGGGCTGGGTACGGGCTACAATCTCTGTTGCAAAATCCGGGCGTAGCGGAACCAGACCTATTATAGCAGCCAAAGCTATGGCCAGCAGCATGCCCAATAATTCCGAACGGACGGAATTCCGCAGCAGCTTGTTATCACCATTGGATAACCCCAGAGCTATACCGAATATAGGTCCCATTAGCGGCGCTACCAGCATGGCTCCGATTACAACAGCAGTGCTGTTGGCCAACAAGCCATAAGTGGCAATAATTGTAGATATACACACCATTAAATAAAAACTGCGTGATGGGGTGGAGATATCACAAATGTTGGTGTAAATTATCTTCCGTTCGTCAGGGTCAATACGGTAGGAAAACTTAAAAACCGGCATTTTGACTTTTTTCATCAGATATTTCTCCCAAGTCTTAAATCAAGTCTTTGTTTAGGTTCGACAATTAAGCAGTTTATCCCTGCTAAATTTTTCAACAACCGGCCGGTTCTTGCTTATTTACATCATCGCATATTCTGCCTTTTGTAAGGTATACTGCGACTAGTCCTGATACTTATTCTAAATAATCAACGTGTTGGCAGATTTCCTCAACTATAGCATCTTTCTTAAGGTTGAACGCCTTTTTATTATTCTCGAAAAGATTATTCCCCTTTGTATCGATAGAAACAATTAAGGGACCGAATTCCTTGACGCGCATTACCCACATTGCTTCGGGCATACCTAAATCCAACCATTCCACCCGTTCAACTTCTTCCACACAATTGGCCGCCAGCACCGCACAGCCTCCAGGAAACACCGCATGAACAGCCTTATATTCCCGGCATCCGGCAGCTGTATTCTGCCCCATGCCGCCTTTGCCGACAATCAACTTCAACCCGGTTTGACGGATAAAATCTTTTTCGTATTTTTCCATACGCATGCTGGTAGTCGGCCCAATGGAGATTACCCGGTACTTGCCCGGTTGTCCTTCTATTTCTTGCATAATCGGTCCGGCGTGGAAAATAGCCTTGCCGGCAAGATCAACCGGCAGCTTTTTATGCTGTTTTATTAACCGCTGATGCACATCATCGCGGCTGGTTACCAGATAACCAGTCAAGTAAATAATATCACCAATATTAAGTGATTCCAGGTCTTCATCCTGAATCGGGGTGGTTAGTATTCGGGTTTTCATAGAACTGCTCCTTTATGGGAAATTATTTCATAATCCATATCACCATTAAATTTGATTACTGCTCTTCGGTGTGCCCAGCAACCGGTAGAAAGGCCTACTGCAATGGTGGCCGGATGACGGGCGGCCTCTTCAATATGCACCCCCATAACGGAGTTTTCCCCGGTAAGACCACCGGGCCCAATTTTGAGTGCATTCAGTCCGGCTTCAATTCTGGCTTCCAGTTCTGCCCCACGGGGATTACTGTTTTTAGAGCCTATAGGACGCAGCAAGGCTTTTTTAGACAATTTAGCTGCCACCTCTACTGAACCGGCGATACCAATACCAACCAGGAGGGGAGGACAGGCATTGATCCCATAAGAAGTAATTTGGTCAAATACCATTTTTACAACACCTTCGTATCCTTCCAAAGGCATCAGGACTTTGGCGATTCCAGGAAGGCTGCAGCCGCCTCCGGCCATATATACATAGATTGTGGCTTCGTCATTATCAGGTACAATCTCCCAGTCAATCCAGGGGATTCTCTTGCCCACATTGTTGCCGGTGTTTTTCTCATCAAAAACCTCAACCGCGTTATGGCGCAGCGGACCCAGGCAAGTTGCTTTTTTGACTGCTTCAATCAAACAATCCTCTATCTGGTTAATCAGCGGAAACCTGGTTCCGACCTGGACAAAATACTGAATCACGCCGGTATCCTGGCACAGCGGTCGATCCAGCTCGTTTGCCAACTTTAAATCTTCGAACATGGCATCGTAAACTATTGTAGCTAAAGCGCTATCTTCCTTTTCTCGAAGTTCTTTTAATTTAGCATAAACATCATCAGGCAAATACTTGCCGGTATATACCGTAAACCGGGCCATAATATCGATAAATTTTTCCCGCTGTCCTGTCGTATTCATTATTATTCTCCAATCGATTTCATCCAAACTTTATCCTGTATATTTCTTTTCTATTAATCTACAATATTGTTTTCCCACTTTCTATACTTAACTATGTACCCCTACTCCCTTTTCTTTCTCCTTAATCTCCTATAAACCTCGGGCAGCATCAGTTTAATTACTTGGCTCATAAATTCTTCATCGCTGAACATACGTACAAAAAATTCCTCGTTTTGTTCATAGCGGGTTGCAGCTATATCTTTAAATTCCTGCTCAAAAATCTTGGCAAAGGTAGCCTGGGGATTATGTTTAGCCAGGTCCACCAGTCGATCATCAGCGAGGAAATCGTCGGTCAGCTGGGCTAACACCTTATCCATTTCCGAGAAATCGGTGCCAAACCGGTGGTTAATCTTATCAATGATGATGGAAAGCGGCTCTTTTTTCTTTTCTTTGCCGCCAATCGTTCCTTTGGCAGGTTCCAATTCAGGATTCTCTGCCACCAGGATACTGCCCTCGAAATCCTTTTCCAGTTTGTATTTAACCAGCAACACCTTGTCATCCACGATTATCTTCTCAACCTTACCTTTGGGAATTAATTTAAGTAAAAAGCGGGCATAGACACTGAATTTGTGCATTTCCTTATCAAACATTCGGCAAACCTGAGTTATAAAGGCATATAAACGGACAAAACGGCCTAATCCAGTTTTTATCTCCTCCTGCTCTTTATCATCCTTGGCAGCAAAGCGGTCCAGAGCCGGCTGCAGGGCTGCGGTCAACTTGCCCAGGTCAGGTGCTTCCTGCTGCCCTGATTTATAATAGATGCTGGCAAAAAGGTCTATTTCCGATTGCTGCCACAGGCTATATTCATCCAAAGTGTTTTTAATATCATAAATGATATTGGGACTGGCCTCTTCAGAGAGAATAGTAGCTTGATAATAAGGCTCGAATGACTTCTGGATTTCCTCAGCAGTATTAACGAAGTCAAGGATAAAGGTATCTTCTTTTCCGGGGTAAATGCGATTTAACCTGGATAAGGTCTGTACAGCTTTAACCCCGGACAATTTCTTGTCAACAAACATAGTATGAAGCAGTGGTTCATCAAAACCAGTCTGATATTTCTCTGCTACTATTAGTACGTTGAATTCATTGGAATTGAAATATTCCGGCAGCTGCTTTTCCTTTATAGTTTTACCATCGGCAGTTTTATTGAGTTTTTCCTCAGTAAATTCCATCCCGTTGTCATGGACTACCCCGGAGAAGGCTACCAAAACATCCAGGTCATTATATTTTTGCTCTTCTATATACCTGCGGAACTCTTTCAAATACCTGACTGCGTGCAACCGCGAGGTAGTAACTACCATGGCTTTAGCGTTACCGCCAACTTTATTCCTGGTAATACTGCGGAAGTGTTCTACCATAACCATTGTCTTTTGGGCCAGATTATGCGGATGAAGGGACTCAAACCGGCGGATAGCTGTAGCACCACGGGAGCTATCCAGTTGGGGATCATCTGCAATAGCCTTGATGATCTCGAAATAGTGATTGTAAGTGGTGTAGTTCCTAAGAACATCAAGAATAAAACCCTCTTCAATGGCCTGCTGCATGGAATAAATATGAAATGCCTTAAACTTGCCATCAGGCTGTTTTTCTCCAAACATCTGCAGGGTTTTTTCCTTGGGGGTGGCAGTAAAAGCGAAGAAGGACAGGTTTTTATGCTGGCCATGAGCAGCCAGTTCATCCAGAATCTTATCTTCCGCATCTTTTTTCGACTCTTCCTCTTCGTATTCCATCTGAGCATATTCTTCCAATGTGCTTTCAGTATCAGCCAGGGCCTTTTTCAGTTTCTTGGCGGCTTCGCCGGTCTGGGAGGAGTGAGCCTCATCAACAATGATGGCAAAGTTATGCTTGCCCCCGCTAACCTCTTGATAAATAACCGGGAATTTCTGCAGGGTGGTAATAATGATGGCTTTACCTGCGTTTATAGCATCTCTTAACTGGGCTGAGTTCTTATCGATCTTTTCTACCACCCCGAGTTTATGGTCAAACTGGTATATGGTATCCTGCAGCTGGTTATCCAAAACCTTGCGGTCGGTAACCACAATGACCGACTTAAAAATTTTTTCATCCTGACAATTGTGCAATCCCGATAGACGATGGGCCAGCCAGGCTATAGAATTAGATTTGCCGCTGCCGGCACTGTGCTGAATGAGGTAATTTTTGCCCGAACCGTTGTCTTTCACATTGCTTAGCAGTTTTCTAACCACATCGAACTGATGATAGCGCGGGAAAATAACAGTCTGTTTTTCAACCTTATTACCTTTCTTATCCTTCCGGCTGGTTTTCTCCAGATGTATGAACTTCTGCAGGATTTCCATAAGGCTGTCTTTGTATAAAACATTTTCCCATAGATAAGCAACATCATAATTATCGTATCGCGTAGGGTTACCGGCTCCGCCGATATTACCGGCACCCCCGGCCCCTTGATTAAAAGGAAGAAAGACCGTATTGCCTCCTTCCAAGCGAGTAGTCATATACACTTCTTTGAGGTCAACAGCGAAATGAACCAGAGCACGATTAGGAAAATCAAATATGGGCTCAACCAGACTGCGGTCGTATTTATACTGATATATGGCCTTTTGTACATCCTGCCCGGTGAACTGGTCTTTAAGTTCCATGGTTACGATAGGGATACCGTTCAGAAACAAGGCCATATCCAGGGAATTTTGGTTGCGGGTGGAGTAGTAGAGCTGGCGGGTACAGGTGAGAATGTTTTGCTGGTACAATTGCAGTGTCTCTGGATTAAGCCCGGTTTCCGGCCTAAAAAACGCCAGTCGGAAAGTTATACCCCTGTCTTTAATACCATGCCTCAAAGCGTGGATAATACCGACCTGGCGTACTTCTTTGCAGAAGCGCTCAACAAAGGCTTTTTCGCTGCCGCCGCCATAGATGGTCTGGTACTTATTCCACTTTTTGGGCTGAGTAGTTTGAATGAATGATAAAAGGGTGTTGGTATCGAGGGCAAGTTCCTTGTTATAATCGCTGGACTGTCCCTTTACATAGCCGCCATAAGCAGTCAGGTAGTACTCAATAGCCTCCTCCAGCTTTTTCTCCCGATAGTCAAAGTCAGCCATCCTATCCCACCTCTCTTTTACCGGTTACACATTCGTAGATGAGGGATTTTTTGTAGTTGGTGAGTTTGTCTATCGCAGCTTGCTTTTTATTAAGAACCTGGTCTATTCTATTGCATTTATCATCAAGATAGGAGGCTATCCGTACCTGTTCTTCTATTGGCGGAACAAGAACGGGCAGTTTCTTTAACAACTCCTGGCTTAAGGATGCCCGGGTAACTAAATTCATTTCTTTAACAAAAAAACGCCTATGAATTTCACTTCTAAAATAATATTTAGAGAATTTTTTGTTAAGTTCTGCAGTCATAGGGCGAAACCTTATAAGGAACCCGGCAAATGTAGCATCTTCTATTGTTTGCATGCAAGTCGATGCTAAGCCTATTTCTTCAATGGTCTCGGATGTTCGTGTAAAGAAAATATCTCCTCCTTTAACAGAATATACTGTTCTTTCATTAGGTAATGAATTAACTAATCCTTCAACTTTCAAAGGTAGTTCTATGTTTCGATAAACATCACCATAACTAACAAAAGGGTAACCTTCCCCAAAGTATTCAGCACTTTTACTTATACCATTTTGGCAATTCCCGATATATCTCAGTCTCTTTATATTCCAATCCCATGGTATGTCTCCAATCCACTCAATACCACTGGGTTTCATTTTGACGGTGGGGTCGAGTCCTTTGGTTACCGTTTCAGTAATGATGGATTGTTTATAAAGCTTCAACTTCTCAATAACTGCCTTTTGCTTTTCGATAATGCTGTCGATAAGGAAGCATTTGCGGTTAAGATAATCAGCGATGGCTTTTTGTTCTTCTAAAGGAGGAAGAATAACCAGGGCTACTGCAAAATCTTTATAAGTTATCCCATATCTAGTTATGCCGTTAGAGCAATATTCAAACCACTTTCTCATATAATGTGAACCAAATAAGTATTTCTCAAAACCTAATTCAATGTCTATTGTAGGCCTGAGTCTCATGAGATGATAGCCAAATAAAGTATTATTCAAACTTTCGGCAATTACTGTTGAGTGTCCCATATCATTAGGTGTTTCAGAAGAATTGGTGAAAAGGACATCTCCCTTTTCCAAAGTACAGCTAGTAGCCTTTTCATTAGTTGCAGAGATGATCAGATAATCGTCACTGTTTCCGATTTCTCTTAGACTATTACTATATACATCCATATAATGAACTGACTTATACTTTATTTCTCCATCGCGAATTTTTTTATCGACTCCATTGGCGCTTAGGGATCCAATATACTTTAGTTTAATAATTCCCCATGTTTCAGGTATTTCGCCAATCCATTCAATACCACTATCCTTCATCTTCCGGGCCATTACTCAAACACCGCCTTTAATGCCCCGTCCAGCTCTTTCTCAATCTCTAATATTTCTGCCATGATTTCACGGGATGGCCGGGGTGGGGTGTATTTATAAAAATACCTGGTTAAGGGTATTTCATAACCTATTTTGGTTTTACTCTCGTCTATCCAGGCATCAGGTGTATAAGGCAATACTTCCCGGGTAAAGTAGCTGTCGATGCTCTCGGCTAAGGGAACATTTTCGGTGTCTCGCAGGCTGGTATCAGGCTGGGGCTTTCCTTTTTTCAGCACAACCTGGCCCTTCTCATCTAGCAGTGGGCGTTCCACTACAATCTTGGCATAGCCAAATTCATCATTATGTAATATCTTGCTAACTTCTGTTTCCTTAAAATCACCATACAGCCGGGTTATTTCATCGATATAATGCCTGGGTATGTCGTTTCTCTTATTTCCCAGGGATTTACGGCGTTTCTCATACATCTCGGTAGCGTTGATAAGCTGTACCTGGCCTTTGCGCCGGTATGATTTCTTATTAGACAATACCCAAATATAGGTGGCTATACCGGTGTTGTAAAATATATCGTTAGGTAAAGCTATTATAGTTTCCAATAGATCATTTTCAATAATGTATTTGCGAATATTGGACGGACCGCTGCCTGCATCACCGGTAAATAGCGGAGAACCATTGTGGATAATGGCTATGCGAGTCCCCCCGTCTTTTGGGTCTTTTATTTTAGACAGAGCTGTAAGCAGGAATAACATTTGGCTGTCGCCCACCGCCGGCAGTCCCGTGCCAAACCGTCCAGCATACCCCTTTTTATGTTCGGTTTCCACTTTAGACCTTTCATTCTTCCATTCCCGGCCAAAGGGAGGATTGGAGAGGATATAGTCAAACTTGTCCTCCGAGAACATATCATCGGACAGGGTGTTGCCTTCCTTTATGTAATCGGCATTAGCGCCTTTGATTAAAATGTCTGATTTACAGATGGCATAAGTCTGGGGGTTAATTTCCTGACCGAAGCAGATTAGCTGGGCATTGCTATTCAGGCGGCGGAGATAGTCTTCGGCCACGGTAAGCATACCCCCGGTGCCGCAAGCCGGGTCATAGAGTGTTTTTATCGGAGCATCACCAGATAATAATTCACTGTCATCGTAAAAAAGAATATTAACCATCAGTTCGATTACTTCGCGAGGGGTATAATGCTGCCCAGCATCCTCATTGTGAGCCTCAGAAAAGCGGCGGATAATCTCTTCAAAAATATAACCCATTTCAATATTGGAGATTTTATCAGGATGCAAATCAGCTTTGGGATCGGTAAACTCCTTTAGCACGATGTACAGCAGGTTTTTCTCTGCCAGATAGCTGATGTGATTGTCAAATTTGAAACGCTCTATGATGTTACGGACATTTTCGGAGAAGCCATTTAAGTAACTGCGGAAATTGGCTTCAATATTGTCTGGATCATCCAGAAGTTTGTTAAAGGTAAAAGGGCTGACATTATAAAACGAGTAGCCGGATACTTTACGCAGAATCGGATCTTTGACCGCGATTTTGAGTTCCTGGTCCTTTTGCACTACCGCTTCTTTAGTCTTTTCCAGGATACAATCAAAACGACGGATTACGGTCAGAGGCAAAATAACCTCGCCATATTCATGAGGTTTATATGGGCCGGTAAGTTTGTCGGCTATAGCCCAGATAAGATTAGCTTTTTCATTGATATTTACTTGTAGTGATGACATTCCAAGCTCTCCTTTATATATTTCGCCTTATATTTTCTTTAACAATTATATCCGGGTGTACGCAATAAATATCCTCCCTGGGTTCAGCTTCCAATTCCAGTATTCCTATTAACCCGTCATGGCCGAAGGCCGCAACCACCAATGAAAATTCCCGTGGCTTTCGTGGGTGTCATCCTGAGCGCAGCGAAGGATCTGATATGATATTCCGGTGAAATATCCTTCACTTCGTTCAGGATGACAAGGAAAGTTATTTTCTAATTAACCCCATATTTTGTTTCTAACCCATGGCGGAACGGCACAGGGGCCGTTCCCTACACATGATTATTCTGCGATTCGCCTTATGGGTAATATTTATTAAAAAATCCGCTCCCTTAATAGCGACCGAAGGGAGCATCTGTGTGCCCTATGGGTACGTAAATCCTAATATAATCCGCTCCCTTAATAGTGAGCGATAGCGAACATCCGTGTGCCCTGTGGGTACGCGATCCGCGTGAAATAAAATCTTAATTTTCCTATTAACTACCATTCTACAATCGGTACCGTTATCCTCCCATCATAGGGTAAAATCCCTGACTCTGGGTAATAAAAAGCCGATTCCAGGGTGGCTGTGGGAATCGTAAAATACTTTGTGCTACAATAAGTGAGGTTATTTTAGTCATTTTAGAATGGAGGAAAATCAAGTGCGTAATGAACCTGCCAATAGACTTGACCCGAGCGCGCTTATATATTGGAAGTGGAAAGGTTTTCTGTCGTCTTTATTTTGGTGGCTCGCCCCGCTCGCCTACTATTTTACTATTCGTTTCTTGGAATGGCCGGTATGGATTCTTGCAGTACTTATTATCGCTTGTGTATGTATAACAATTTTAGTAACAACCCTTTTTCCTAAAATTACCTGGGAAAGATGGCGTTATGATGTGTCCAATCAGGAGATTGATCTTTTGTACGGACGGTGGATTCGGAAACGGACCATTATACCTATGGTACGGGTTCAGCATGTCGATACCAAACAGGGTCCTTTAATGAAGCAGCTTGCTTTGTCAGCGGTTACAATTTCTACGGCCGCAGGTAGCCATGAGATACCGGCACTGGCTGAAGAAGTAGCCGATGAATTGCGTGATCGCATATCCATTTTGGCCAGGGTGGTGGAAGAAGATGTCTGAGCCAGAGCGCCTACACCCGGTTGCCGTACTGGAGTATCTGGTTAAAAATATTCGTTCCTTAATCGAAATTTTATTACCAGGTTTGGTTGTGATTTTTAGCAGCCCCCTACGCCGTGAATGGATTATTGGTTTCATTATTTTATTATTCGGACTTTATATTGGTTTTGCCGTTCTATACTGGTTACGCTATCACTATTATGTCTACAACGATGAACTGCGGGTAGAGTATGGTGTTTTCACCAGAAAAAAGACCTATATTCCTCTGGAACGCATCCAGAGTGTAGAGCTTTCTGCAGGTGTAGTACAGCGCATTTTTGGCCTGGTAAAACTGGAAGTGCAGACCGCTGGCGGAGGGCTTGCGGCAGAAGTATCTTTACCGGCGATTACCTCTCAACAGGCAAATATCCTGCAAGAAAGATTACATCTGCCCTCTGGCCAACGAATAGAAGACGAATCCCCTGACCACCCTTCCCCGGAGAAAAAACTTGGTTGGAAAGAACTAATGATTACTGCCAGCACTTCCAATGGATTAGGAGTAGTATTCCTTGGGGCTACTGCGCTTATTTCTCAAGTGGAACAGTTTTTCCCCGACCGTAATATTTACGAAATGCTTGGGCACTTCTTAAGTGGATATGCCAATAAAGGCATTATGGTCTGGGTAGTTATGGTCCTGCTGCTTCTCGTCATAGCATGGCTTTTGTCCATATTGGGCACAATTTTGAGTCTGGGTGGATTTGTGTTAATCCGTGAAGAGGATCGCCTCGTTGTTTACCGCGGTTTAATAGAAAAAAAACAGGTTAGTATTCCTCTGAAACGGATTCAAGCCGTTAAAATGGTAGAAGGAGTTCTCCGACAGCCATTTGGATTAATTACTCTGCATGTGGTCAGTGCAGGCCATGGCGATAAATCCAGAGGGGACGTAGTACTTTTCCCCTTGCTCCCGAAGAAAGACCTGGAAGAATTTCTGCACACTTATTTACCAGAGTTTGAAGTAGAGAAGGAGATCATCCCCTTATCTGTTGCTGCCAAAACCCGTTATCGTCTAATTTATACCATCCCGGCTTTACTGGTAACAATTCCGGTGAGCATTTTACTGCCATATGGCTTCTTTTCACTTTTGCTACCGATTGCGGCCTTCTTTTTTGGTACACGGCAGTATAAAGATGCCGGCTGGAAGATTAATGGAGATCAACTACTGGTTCGTTCCCGTATGTTTGGTCGTATTACGATCCTGGTGAAACGGCAGCGGATACAATCTTTGCAACTGCGTCAGAATCCGCTGCAAAGACGTAAAGGCTTACATGCCTTTTCTATGCTGGTGGCCTCGAGTCTGGGGGGGATGAAAAAAAGGGGGAATAACATGATCGTGGATTTCAGTTTAAAAGGAAAAACCGCGGTAGTGACCGGCGCCAACCGCGGTATTGGCAGGAGCATCGCTAAGGCGCTGGCCGATTACGGGGCTGAGGTAATCATCACCAACAAAACCATGGAAGGACTACCTGAGGTGGAAGAGGAGATTCGGGCCGCAGGCGGCAAAGCCATGTCCAAGGCATGTCACAACGGAGTTCTATCTGATATAGAGGATCTATTCAAGTTTGTCGAGGCAACCTATGGCAGGCTTGATATCCTGGTAAATAACGCTGCGATGAATTTTTACTTTGGCGATATCATTAACGCGTCAGAGGAAGTGTGGGACAAGACCATGGATGTTAACCTGAAGGGTACTTTTTTTATGTGCCAGCACGGAGCCAGGCTGATGATGAAAAACGGCGGCGGTTCAATCATTAACGTTGCGTCTATCAATGGCATAAGGCCAGCGCTGATGCAGGGAGTATACTCGATTACCAAGGCGGGGGTCATTGCCCTAACAAAATCCTTTGCCAAGGAGTTGGCCCCTGCCAATATCAGGGTAAACGCGCTGCTTCCCGGGCTCACAGATACAAAGTTCGCTTCCGTAATGGTAAAGAACGAGGAACTGATGGAGCAGGTTCTGCTGCCGCAGATACCGCTGCACCGTGCTGCACAGCCCGAGGAGATGTGCGGCGCCGTCCTCTACCTCGCATCGGAGGCATCGTCTTATACTACTGGTGCTACCATCGTAGTTGACGGGGGAGCCCTGGCCTAGACCCTGCCCTTGCGAGTAAGCAGGCCGGGGAAGCCTGGCAATAGAGTAGTATTCATGTTTATCACGGTAATAAAAATATCCTGATGGGTTAACTGAAACGGGTTTGGTTCCAGGAACAATCTCCTCGCATCGAGAGAAAGCAGAAAGAACGTCCCGCTACTTCCTTTACTTGTTATAAGCCCGTACATGGGGGATTATGATTATAAGAGCTAACGTTAACAGCCACCATTGGGGACCAGTCAGCAGAGCATATACTCCTACTGCGGCTACTGCAATAATGTTAGCCAGATCCGATTTTCTGGTCAGCGGGTAGGCTGCGACCCAGCCTAATGCAAAAATTAATAGGGGCACGAATTGTCCGGCAACAGCAAGTGCCCCCAAACCGCTGGCCAATCCTTTACCGCCCCGAAACCCCAGCCACACCGGGAAAATATGTCCACTTACGGCCAAACATGCTGCCAGCATAATGTTCGCCCCGAATAATGATGCCAGATATACGGCCAGAGCTCCTTTACCGGTATCTAAAACAAAAATCAGTATAGCCGCCGGCCATCCCAGTACCTTGCGGGCATTCATAGTTCCCAAATTACCGCTGCCGTAGCAGCGCAAATCAACGCCCTGCAGCCATTTCCCCACCAAATAAGCCCAGGGAATACTGCCTATAAGATAGGCAACTAAAAGAATTACCAGCTTCACAATAATCCCCCCTTAATATTTTAATATAATAGGCTTCATTAATTACGCAAGTGAAACCTGAATTTTTATTCTTGTATAGTATAGGGGGGTATACTATAATTAGACGGTAAAGAGGAGGTTATTATGGAAAAAGACCCAAATATAAGATGCCATAATTGTGGTATGGAAACCAACCAGAAAAACCGAGCCTGGAATGACGAAAGCACTGTAAAAGAACTTACGGTTCGCCTTAATCGTATCGAAGGCCAGGTACGGGGAATCAAGCGAATGATTGAAGAAGGGGTTTACTGTGATGATGTTTTAAATCAAATAGCTTCTGCGCAGTCGGCTCTGAATGGAGTAGCCAAGCTGCTTTTGCAGAAACATATGCAATCATGTGTCAAGGAACAACTGGCATCAGGTGATGACCAGGTTATTGATGAAGTTTTAACTACTATTTTTAGAATGATACGATAAATGGAATTTTTTTGGTATGGGCCATATTTATTTTTGCCGGGATAGTATTGTCATTAAACGTTCGAGGGAAGGAGGTGTTGACTATGGAGCAAGTAGTGTTAAATGTTGCCGGCATGAGTTGCCAGCATTGTAAAATGGCGGTAGAAAAGGCATTGCAAAATCTTTCCGGAGTAACCCATGCGGAAGTTGACCTGGCCGCAAAAACCGTAAAAATATCATACGAAACGGCCCAAGTAACTCCGGAAGATTTTGAAAAAGCGGTCACTGATGCCGGATATGAAGTAGTTAAATAGCACCCGTGAGGGTTACGGGAATATCTCATATCTTAATTAGAAAATAGACGGGGAAACAGACGCGGACTCGCTACGCTCGCACGGATTATATTAGGATTTACGCGGATTTTTTATAAAAGGAGATACTGAAATGGAAGAAATAAAAAGCACCATTAAAATCGATGGTATGTCCTGTGCCGCCTGCTCAGCCCGCATAGACAAGAAACTGAACAACACCGCAGGAGTAACCCATGCCAACGTTAACCTGCTTACCAACCAGGCGCTGGTAGAGTATGACCCCCAAGTAATCAGCATTGGTGAAATTGAAAAAGTGATAGATAATCTGGGATACCAGGCCCACCGGATAGATAAAGAGACCCTCCCGGTCGATAGCACAGGCGATGACGCCGAAATCAAGAAATTAAAGCTATTGTTGGTTACTTCTATTATTCTGGCCTTCCCTCTCATCCTTAATATGGTATTGATGTTATTTGAGATTCAGATACCCCTTTTACACAATCCCTACTTACAAATGGCCCTGGCTACACCAGTACAATTCATTATTGGCTACCGCTTTTATAGAAGTGCATTCCTGGCCCTGCGTTCCGGCGGCAGCAATATGGATGTGCTGGTAGTGCTGGGTACTTCAGCTGCCTATCTCTTCAGCCTGTATAATGTGTTTTTCCGGGGTGACCTGCAAAATATGTATTTTGAAGCTTCGGCTACAATCATTACCCTGGTACTATTAGGTAAATACCTGGAAGAGCAGGCCAAAAATAAAACATCTGATGCTATCCGAGCTCTCAGCAGGTTACAGCCCCGTTCCGCCAGAGTAGTACGGCAGGGAAAAGAAATGGATGTACCCATAGAAGCGGTTAGAACCGGTGACCTGGTAGTTATTCGTCCAGGCGAAAGAATCCCGGTTGATGGCATCGTACAGGAAGGCAGTTCATCCGTTGATGAATCCATGCTGACCGGTGAAAGCCTGCCGGTGGAGAAAAGACCAGGTGATGCCGTGGTAGGAGCTAGCATCAATAAAAACGGCAGCCTGAAATTTGTAGTTACCCGTACCGGCTCGGATACCACCCTGGCCCAGATTATTAAAATTGTAGAGGAAGCCCAGGAATCCAAAGCTCCGGTACAGAAGATAGCCGACCAGGTTTCAGGCATATTCGTCCCGGCGGTTATAGGAATTGCCCTGCTTACATTTATCCTGCAGTTCTGGTTCAATGGTGATATTAATACAGCCATTATTACCGCAGTTGCGGTCCTGGTAATAGCCTGTCCCTGTGCCCTGGGGTTGGCCACTCCTACCGCTATAATGGTGGGAACCGGCAAAGGTGCTGAAAATGGCCTTTTAATCAAGGGAGGCGAATATTTAGAGTTACTGCAAAAGCTGGATGTAGTAGTTCTGGATAAAACTGGTACCATAACCCGGGGAGAGCCTGCTCTTACCGATATCATTACCTTGGGTAATTACGGGCAAGATGAAGTGCTGCGCTGGGCAGGAATCCTGGAAAAACGTTCCGAGCATCCTTTGGGGGAAGCCATTTATGCCTGTGCCCAGGAACAGTACGGAGATTTACCTGATCCCGAGAATTTTAGAAATTATCCCGGTCAAGGTGTGGTGGGAAAAAGCAATAACCTGGCATTAACTATAGGCAATCGTAGTTTTATGCACAGCCAGGCTATAGATTCTACCGGTATTGAAACCAAGGCTATGCAGCTGGAGGAAGCAGGTAAAACCATTATGTATCTGGCTATAGACGGGAAATTAGCGGGCTTGCTGGCAGTGGCTGATACCATTAAGGCAAATGCAGTTGAGGCCATTCAGGCACTTAAAGATATGAATCTTAAGGTATACATGATTAGTGGCGATAACCAGCGTACTGCACAGGCTATTGCCCGGCAGGCAGGAATCGAAACAGTGCTGGCGGAAGTACTGCCTGAAAAGAAGGCAGAGGAAGTAGAGAAAATCAGGCAAAGTGGAAAAATAGTAGCTATGGTGGGTGACGGAATTAATGATGCTCCCGCTCTGGCCACTGCCGATATCGGTATAGCCATTGGTACCGGAACTGACGTGGCCCTGGAAACAGCTAATATTGTATTAACGAGCGGTGATTTATACGGCATTCCTGCGGCCATCAAATTATCCCGCCAAACCATGAGAATTATTAAGCAAAATCTATTCTGGGCCTTTTTCTACAATAGTATCGGTATACCTTTTGCCGCTCTGGGCTTTTTATCTCCGGTTATAGCGGGAGCAGCGATGGCTTTTAGTTCCGTATCAGTAGTCAGCAACTCACTGCGCTTAAGACGGTTTGAGGTATAGGTGTCAGGATGAATGTTGTCTCATAAGCATTTACCTATGTTATTGATAAGATAATCCGATTAGACATATATAAAGTTAAGTGCTAATTTATATAGTAACAATTGGTTATACTGTTAATGCCAAAGAAAGGGAGGAAAAAACATGAATATTAGCGCTAGAAATCAATTTAAAGGAAAAGTTGAATCTGTTCAGGAAGGTGCAGTAAATGCAGTTGTTACTTTAAAAACCGCTGGCGGTGAAATCATTACTTCTACTATTTCCATGGAAGCCGTAAAGGAACTGGACCTTGCTCCTGGTAAAGAAGCAACTGCAATAATTAAGGCTACCGAAGTGATGATTGGAGTCGGAGAAATTAAGCTTAGCGCTAGAAATCAGCTTGCAGGTGAAATTGTAAAGGTTGAAGAAGGTGCAGTAAATGCACTCGTTACTTTAAAGACCATTGGGGGGAATACATTTACTTCTACTATTTCAATTGCTGCAGTGAAAGAGCTGGGGCTGGCCTCTGGAGTTAAGGCTAAAGCTGTTATTAAAGCTACATCGGTTATGATAGCAGTATAAATGACCCAATTATTACTACCTTAGTATTACCGGCCTTGTGGTTTTTAAGAAACTACAAGGCCTTAGTATTTCAGGATTCATGACATATCCTTATAAAATCCTGCATGGCGGTAGTCAGAAACTTATTCTTATGATAGACAATGGTCAGTTTTCTGCTTAAATCCATATCTTTCACTTTTATTTCTTTTAACCTACCTGCAGCAATATGTTCTTTTACCAGCAGAAAAGGTAATACGGCAATTCCCAGCTTATTTATTGCTGCATTAATTAAGGCGGTGGCGCTGGTGCTTTCCCAATAGGGTTTAATAGATAATCCCATCTCATTCATCCTTTGCTCAAATAAGTTCCTGACACCGGCACCCTTTTCCCGCAGCAATAAGGGTTCATTACTAATATCGTACGCAGTTACCTCTTTTTGAGCAACCAAGTGATGATTCGGTGCAGCAACAATCGCAATACGGTCATCAGAAAAATAATCTTCTATCAAACCGGATTCATTTAGTACTTCCTCCATAAGGGCAAGATCCAGTTCGTTTTTTCTAAGCATTTCAATTAGAATAGAAGCCCGGTTTACAACCACCCTGATTTTCGCATCAGAATATAAGTTCTTAAATTCTTCAATGTATTTATGTACTAAGGCGACACCAACCGTATAATTGGCTCCTATGGTAAGTTCTTGCTGAAATGCGTTTTCCTTAAGATTATCTTCCAATTTATCAAAAAGTTTAATTATATGGGTAGCATATTGATATAATATTTCTCCTGATTCAGTTACATATAATCTCCGGGATAACCGCTCGAAAAGAAGGACCCCATAATAGTCTTCCAGCTCTTTTATGGCCTGACTAACAGCAGGTTGGGTCATAAACAATTTATTGGCGGCAACAGTCATATTTAGTTCATCGTGTACGGCTATAAATATTCGCAAATGCCGTATCGTCATGCCGACAACTTCCTTCCTTAAGAAACGCCAAAACCGCTTCGCGGGGCTTCTTGGGCGACTTTATGCTTTTATAGAGAATATAGATGTTTCCCGGTCAATGGGTCCAGGCAAAAAACATTACACATCTCATTTAGAATTTGTATATTGGCCAGGCCGATATTCATAACGGTATCATTGCCGCCATAATATATAGCTACCGTATCATCCTTGCCAGTTAATGCCCCACAGCTGAATACTACATTAGGAACATGGACATAATCAGTTTTGCTTACTAAACAATCACTGGCACTGGGCATTAATAACGGTTTGGCGCTAATACGAAGTTTATTTGGATTGGTGGGGTCTTCCAGATCATGGAATGCCACCCCCAGGGTATACGGATTACCAGCCATGGTTGAGCGCACCCCATGAAAGATATTTAGCCACCCATAGCGCGTCCTGATAGGCGGGCTGCCTGGACCAATCTTAGCCTGGAATACACCCGGCCCGTGACCGCTTCTCATTATTACATTACCGATTTGCCATGGTCCGGTAGGATCTGATGCGAAACCTGCCCGTATTTCTTCAAATGAACCACCGATATGACCGGAGCCCGAAACTTCCTGGTTTTTGTCATTTGGACGCAACAAGGCTATCCAGGTTTTATTTTTATCAGGTTCAGGAAATATAACCACGTTGCGCATATCTTGTTCAGATATAGGCCCATAACGGACAACCGTCTTAAAGTCCTGGGTTATAGCCATCATAACCTTAACTCTATCAGGAATCTGTTCGTGGTAAGCACTGTAAGTCAATACATATAAGCCGCCCCCAACGGGATTAACCCGAATATCTTCTACCCCGCCGGCTTCAGATTCGATAATAGAGGCCATATCGACACCCCGGGCAAATATATCATTCTCGGTCGCAGGTAATAAAAATGGTCTGGGGTCAACCTTCCAACCATTTAAGCCATTGTCGCTTACCGCTTTTCCTATTACACTACGACCATCAGCAATGTGGGAACGAAAAAGCATTATTATTTGCGTCTTGCCATTCGTACCAGTCACTTCTGCCATTCCTGCATTATGAACATTGTATGTATATAAACGACTATCATTACCCCAGATTTCATTAACGTCATGGCATGTTAATATGGGGTTATCCGGGTAACGTAAAACCGGTTCATCAATTGTAACCGTTCCCTCAAAGCCATGCCACTCAACATATGCTTTCGTACAGCCCATTTCAACTCCCCTTTTCCATTACGGTAATTATACCGAAGATTTAATCGGCAAACTTCAGTTTTAGTGATAAAATCCTCTAAAAATTATCATGACCGGCGATATAGAATCTGAAGCTAGCTGAAGTGAATATTTACGGCTTGTAGTTATTAGTCAGCAGAAAGAATCTTCTTACATTCATTTTATGTTATGGAGTTTGGATAGTACCCATTCAGCAGCAAACTATCCGTTTAGGATGTTGTGGTTATAAGCATTACTGCACCAAGTACAGCAAATACTCCTCCAACAACCATGCTCAGAACTTTTTCATTAATCGCATTGGCAAACCGTGCAGCTAAGCGACCGCCGATAATTGTACCTACCGATCCAATTATTGCCGCCTGCAAAGGGAGATTAGAGGTAAGGGCATGCCCTATAGTACCCGATGCCGCTGAAAATGCCATGATAAGAGTTGACGTACCTATCCCCTCATGCATGCTATATTGCATAATAAATACTAAAATAAGGAGTATCATAACTCCGCCGCCCGCTCCAATCAAACCGGTTAATATTCCCACCAAAAAACCAAGCAGTAAACCGGAAATGATTATATTGGATCTTAAAAGTCTTAATATAAGGGACGGTTGAGTAGTGTTATCCTCGTCAAGGGACAGTTGAGTAGCGTTATCCTCGTCATCCGCAGCTAATATTTTATTAGCTTTGGGCGTCTTTATTCCTCTACCCCAGAATGTTACCGCCGAAATAAATAAAAATATGCTGAAGGCACTGCTCAAGCCGACATCCGGGACCGATGGTGCTATAAAACTGCCTACCTGAGCACCTACAACAGTACCTGCAGCTATCCAAATACCTTGCTTAAAGTTTAGATTTTCATTTTGATAATAGGTCCATGCTACGATTAATGCAGCTACTGTGTTTATGAAGAGACTGGCTCCTATGGCATCAGGAACAGAATAACCAAGTACAACTAACGCCGGAACCACAATCATAACTCCGCTGGCTCCAATAAGACCCGTTACAACCCCAGCGGCACCACCTATCAGCAAAACAAAAACAGTTTCCATATGATAAATCACCCTTACTTGTTTAATAATCTCATTGAGTCTGACCAGGCTATATCTTAAAAAATTTGTTCGTAAAGCTTTTATATAACCCTAAATTAAAATTATAATCCTTTTTCTTGATTTCATCAATTGCTGCCATTTAGCAAAAAATCGCTGTCAATAAAATCTAATAACTTTTATTAGGAGCTTTTAAACCAATCATTGTTTTTTTTAATACTTCCATTGCTTTGGGCAAATTACCATAAGATGGCATAAATATCTGTTTCTTAAAGCCCTGCACCCCTAAAAAGTACCTGTTTCGTAATATAAGCATTTTGTTTTTGTTTTATCCGGTCATAGCAGGAATGCAGCCATAAGCATCGGGAGCCGCCGTAGGCCGTTGGATAGGAATTTGCTTTTTCCAGATCAGTATACCACAAGATAGAAAATAATG
>ERZ764778.832-NODE-832-length-34037-cov-4.085045_pt1 | contig 34037 bp, 24 predicted proteins | sample MGYA00374951_ERZ764778 | MGnify/ENA primary metagenome ERZ764778 (study PRJEB28918, sample SAMN05720193) | bioreactor metagenome | isolation source: Anaerobic biogas reactor | place: USA:Washington, USA | collected 2015-08-08 ...
GGTCGGCTTGGCCCGCGTCGAGGTTTCTGAGGGCGTCGACGTCGACGACGGCGTCGAGGTAGGCGAGCAGAGCTCGGGCGTGGAGGGACCTGGCGACGTCGGCGGCTGCGCGAAGCATTTCCGCGGCGACCTGCCGGTCGGAGTCCCTATTGGCGTCGGGTTCGTTCATCCGATGCACTCCGATGGGGTTATGTCGGTCAGACCCCGGTCAATTGTAACCGCGGCGTGGCGGTGACGCCAGTTCTGGTCGTGTCGGAGGTGTTCTTTGAAGATTGTACGGAGGGCGCGGAGGACGCGGAAAGAGAAGAACGGGAGAATGGACGTGCCGAATAACAGAATGTCGGAAGGGTTTGGCGGCTGGTGGGAGGGGTGGAGGGGACGGGAGATGGTGCGTCGATGACGCACTCCACGCGATTTTGCGGGAATGACACATAATGAGACGGTCTGCGATCATGGCCCGAATGATGCGGTCGCGGGTCGTGCGAGGGGGGGTTAGAAGGGGGCGTCTCCGGCGCCGGGCGGGACGTAGCCTTCGGCTTCGGAGATGGCGATGTGGGCGAGGTTGTTGAATCGGGTGAATTTTTTGGCGAACTGTAGCTGGACGGAGCCGACGGGGCCGTTACGCTGTTTGGCGATGATGATTTCGGCGATTCCCATGGAGTCGTCGGTAACCTCGCTGCCGGTGTCGCGGTAGTAGTCTTCGCGGTGGAGGAGGACGATGAGGTCGGCTTCCTGTTCGATGCTGCCGCTTTCGCGGAGGTCGCTCATTCGGGGCCGGTGGCTTTCGCGGCCCTCGACGCCGCGGTTGAGCTGGGCGAGAGCGACGACGGGGACGTTGAGTTCGCGGGCGAGGGCCTTGAGGCCGCGTGAGACCATGCCGATTTCCTGCTGTCGGGATTCGGCTCCGGGCGAGCTCATGAGCTGGAGGTAGTCGACGAAGACGATCTCGACGTCCTCGCGCAGCTTGAGGAGTCGCGACTTGGCCCGCATTTCGAGGACGCTCATCCCGGGCGTGTCGTCGATGAAGAGTGGGGAGTCGCGGAGGACGTCGCAGGCGGTGTGGAGTTTGGCGATTTCCTGGTCGTTGAGCATGCCGCGTCGCATGCGGTGGGAGTCGACCTGAGCGCGCGCGCAGAGCATACGCTGGACGACCTGCTGCTTGGACATTTCGAGGGAGAAGAAGACGGAGGGTTTTCCTTCGACGGCGGCGACGTGCTCGGCGACGTTGAGTCCGAAGGCGGTCTTGCCCATGGAGGGGCGTGCGGCGATGATGATCAGCTCGCCCTTCTGGAAGCCGCTGGTCAGGTCGTCGAGTTCGGTGAAGCCGGTGGCCAGACCGGTGAGTCCACCGTCGCGTTCCTCGAGCTGTTTGAAGGTTTCGTCGAGGAACTGCTGGAGGTGTTCGGGACCGGAACTGATCCGGTCCTGGGTGATGTCGAAGATTCGTTTTTCGGCGTTGTCGAGGAGTTCCTGAGTGGCGAGGGCGTCGGTGTAGGTTTCCTGGAGGGTGTCGTTGCAGGCCTGGATGAGGCGGCGGAGCATGAAGGTGTCGCGGACGATTTTGCCGTAGTATTCGACGTTGGCGGCGGAGGGGACGGAGGAGAGGAGCTGGGCGATGAACTGTGGTCCTCCGACCTGGTCGAGGGCGCCCATGCGTTTGAGTTCGCGTCGTAGGACGACGGGGTCGGACGGCTGGCCCTCCTGATAGAGACTGACCAGAGCCCGGAAGATGATCCGGTGCTCTGGTCTGAAAAAGCAGTCTTCCTTGAGGATGGGGATGACCAGACCGACCGCTTCCTTGGCCAGCATCATGGCCCCGAGGACGCTCATTTCAGCGCTGAGCGAATGGGGGACCTGACGGTCGGCCAGGGGTCCGATCTGGTCGCTATTGGTCGGATTCTTCGGCATGGCTCTCCGGAGACGATTCGGCTGATTCGCCGGTCTGCTCGCCTTCTTCCTCGGTCTTTTCCGGAGCCACCCAGACGACGACGTTGGCTTCGACGTTTTCGGCCAGCCGCACGAGAACGGTGTACTTATCGACGACCTTGAGGTGCTCGTCGAGCCGGATGCTCCGTTCGTCGATAGTATACCCTTCGGAGGCGATGGCGTCAGCAATTTCTTTGGGTCCGACGGAGCCGAAGAGGTGGCCCTGCTCGTTGGCGCGGGAGACGATGGTGACTTCGAGGCCTTCGAGTTTCTCGGCGAGGGCCTTCTTTTCGGCCAGTTCCTTAGCGCGTCGGGCCTCGGCTTCCTTCTTGGCCTGTTCGATGCTCCTGAGATTGGCGGGGGTGGGCTCCATGGCCAGGCCCTGCGGGATGAGGTAGTTGCGGGCGTATCCTTCCTTGACCTCGACCACGTCGCCGACGTAACCGAGGGAGGGAACGTCCGTACGAAGCAACAGCTTACGCATGTTAGTACTCCTGTGAATAATCTTGTATCATCCGGTTCTGCCGTCCGGTCGGGTTGCGGTATGGTCGGCGTCAGCTTCCGACGTAGCCCATAAGGGCGAGGAACCGCGCCCGCTTGACCGCCTGGGCGACCTGCCGCTGGTGCTTGGCGCAGTTGCCGGAGCGTTTGCGGCTGTAAAGTTTGCCCTGGTTGGTGACGAGCTTCTGTAGGATGTGGACATCCTTGTAGTCGATCTGCGCGGTCTTGTCGCGGCAGAAGCGGCACTTGACGATCTCTCTGAACTTGCTTTTCCTATCTCTTGCCATGGTAATCTCCGATCAGGATGTTTTATTCATACCTTTATGGTCATCGCCGGTGCGCCGGTCACGAGACGTCGGCTTCGGCGGTCAAAACGGAATGTCATCCTCCGACGGTGGACGATTGGCGTCGTCCTGGTCGCCGTAGGGGGCCTGTGGTTCGTCCTTTGGGGGCCGTGCCGGCTGGGACGGCGCGGGACGTCGGGATTGTCGCGGCGGGGCCTGGGACTCCTCGCCGTAGGCGGGGGAGCCTCCCTGGGCGCCGGGAGCTCCGACGAACTGGAAGCCTTCGACGACCACAATGTGCTTGCTGCGTTTGCTGCCGTCCTGGGCCTGCCACTGCTGGAACTGGAGTCGGCCCTCGACGAGGATGGGCTTGCCCTTGTTCATGTAGTGGTTGATGACCTCGGCCTGTTTGCCGAAGGCGCGGCAGTCGACGAAGCAGGTGTCTTCGCGGCGTTGTCCGTCCTGTCCGGTCCAGTTTCGGTTGACGGCGAGGCCGAAATCCACGACGGGCGTCTGCGAGGGCAGATAGCTCAGTTGCGGATCGCGGGTCAGGTTGCCCATCAGGATCACTTTATTGAAATTTGCCATGATATCCTCCCATTGGCCCAACCGTTAGCGGGGCCACAGGCGTTCGCGGGCCGCTACTCGTTGGTTTCAGCGGGGGCCTGCTCCTGGGCTTCCGACCTCCGGAAGGAGGGTCTTTCGTCGCGCCGATCATCGCGTCGATCGTCACGGCGATCGTCGCGTCGCGGGCCGTAGGGTCGGCGACGGCGGTCGCCATCGTCTTCCTCGCCGAAGGCGGGCAGCCGGATGGCCTGGAGGCCCGGGCCGGCGGCCAGTTCGGCGATCTGCTCTTCGGTGAGTTGCTCCTGGCGGGTGATCAGGGCGCGGACGAGGCCTTCGGAGAGTCGCACGTCGCGTTCCATGCCTTCGATCTGGGTTGGTGAGGCCTTGAAGAAGGCCAGGACGTAGACGCCGCGTTTTCGGCCCTTGATTTCGTAGGCCAGGCGGCGGTCGTCCCATTTTTTGCAGTAGAGCATCTCGGCTGAGGCGCGGTCCATGATCCGCTTGATTTCCTGTTCGAGTTGCTCCCACTCGGCGGCCAGTTTGGTGTCCGCCAGAAACATACCTTCGTAAAGCCGTTTAACTTCCAAGACTCAGTCTCCTTAAAATGGCTGTTTTGCGTGCTATGATGTCGGCTTGGTTTCGGTATCCTCTTCGGTACGGTTGAACCGGTCCATCGCCCTCGGGAAGCCGTCTCGGATCGCGACTTCGATGGCGTCGGCGGCGTCGCGGATCGCCTTTTCGACCAGGTCGCGTTCCTCGGCGAAGAATTTGGCGAGGACATACTCGGCTGGGTCGATCATGGGGGGCGGCGAGCCGATTCCGCAGCGGAGTCGCGGGACCTGGTCGGTTCCGAGGCGGCTGAGGACGTCGGTGAGGCCTTTGTGTCCGCCCCCGGAGCCGCGGACCCGGAGTCGCAGTCGTCCGACGGGCAGGTCGAGGTCGTCGAGGACGACGAGGATCTGGCCCGGTTCGAGCTTGTAGAAGTTGACCGCGTCGATGACGGCCTGGCCCGAGCGGTTCATGAAGGTGGCTGGTTTGAGCAGCGCGACCTTGCGGCCGGCGAACGCTCCGGAGCCGAAACGCCCGTGGAACTTGCTGGTGTCGGTGGCGATGGCCCAGCGGCGGGCGAGCTCGTTGACCACCATGAAGCCGAAGTTGTGCCGGGTTCCGGCATATTCGGGTCCGGGGTTTCCGAGGCCCACGATCAGGGTCATGTTGTCCGGGTTGGCGTCGTGCAACGGTCAGCAACCTTTCACGATGGAGACGCGGGGGGCTATTCGCCCGCTTCGCCTTCTTCCTCTTCCTTGCCGCGTCCGATGACTTCGGGTTCGGCGCCGGCCTCGGCGGCGGCCCCTTCGACAGCGGTCACTTCCTCGGCGACGACGGTGACGGCGGCGATGACGGTTTCCGGTTCGGAGACCAGGGCGGCGCCTTCGGGCAGCTTGACGTCGGCGGCCTTGAGGGTATCGCCGACCTTCAGGTCGTTGACGCGGACGCGGATTTCTTCGGGAATGTCGGTGACGACGCAACTGATTTCCAGTTCAGCGGTCGGCTGCTGGAGGGTGCCGCCTTCGCTGACGCCGGCGGGCGTGCCGCGGAGAATGACGGGTACGGCGACGGTGACGCGTTCGGAGAGGTCGACGCGGGTGAAGTCGACGTGGACCGGATTGGTGCCGAGCGAATCGTACTGGACGTCCTTGATGAGGACGGTCTCGGGCGCGGCGTCGGCCATCTGGAGTTCGAGCAGGTGGACGCCGTGATGGATGTGGTGGAGGAACTCGTGCTGCGGGACCGCGACGGGGACACTGTCCTTGCGGTGTCCGTAGATGACACCGGGGAGCAGGCCTTCGCGGCGGCACCTTCGGCTGCCCTTGGTGCCGACTTCCTGTCTGATCTTCGTTTGTAATGGAACCGCCTTGGCCATGGATAACCTCCGTATCAGGTTAAAAACAGACTGCTTACCGATTCGTCTCTATGGATTCGTCTCATGGCTTCACCGAGAAGCTCAGAGACGGTCAGGATGGTCAGGTTTTGGAGTTCGCGTGCGGCGTCGGGTTTGAGGGGGATGGTGTCGGTGGCGACGAGGCGGTCGATGGGGGCGTTTTTGAGCCGTTCGACGGCTGGGCCGCAGAGGACCGGGTGGGTGACGGCGACGCAGACGTACTTGGCGCCCTGGTCCTTGCAGAGTTTGGCGGCGTTGCAGACGGTACCGGCGGTGGCGATCAGGTCGTCGACCATGAGGACGGAGCGGCCCTTGACGTTGCCGATGATGTTTTCGGTGACGATGTCGGAGCCGCTGACGCGTCGTTTGTCGATGATGGCCAGATCGGTTTCGAATCGCTGGGCGTAGGCGCGTGCGCGTTTGACGTTGCCGACGTCGGGCGAGACGAGGACGGGGTCTTCGAGGTTCAGTTTTTTGAGGTAGTAGGATATAACCGGTTCGGCGGCCAGATGATCGACGGGCAGGTCGAAGAAGCCCTGGACCTGAGCGGCGTGGAGGTCCATGGCGAGGACGCGGTCGGCGCCGGCGGTGGTGATGAGGTTGGCGACGAGCTTGGCGGTGATGGGGACTCGGCCCTCGTCCTTGCGGTCCTGGCGGGCGTAGCCGAAGTAGGGGAGGACGGCGGTGATTCGGTTGGCTGAGGCGCGACGGACGCAGTCGATGAAGATGAGGAGTTCGGTGAGGTTGTGGTTGACGGGGTCACAGGTGCTCTGGATGACGAAGACGTCGCAGCCGCGGACGTCCTCGTCGATTTTGACCATGAGTTCGCCATCGGGAAACGAGATGATCTTGCAGGCGCCGAGCTGGACGCCGAGGTAATCGACGATTTTCTCGGCGAGGCTGGGGTTGGAGGTTCCGGCAAATACCTTCATCGTGTCCATGGTGGCGTCTTTCGTTAGGTTTTTGATATTCCGCGTTTGGATTTTTTCGCCGGTTCGGGCGGTTGTTCGCCGAGGGAGTTGGTGGCGTTGTTGCGGACGACGGTGCCCGGCTGGATGCTCGATCGCGGTTTGACGCGGACGGGGGCGACGAGGACGGCTCCGGAGCCGATGAACGTGTGGTCGCCGATTTCGGTCGGGTGGACTTCGCGGCCGTCGTAGTTGGCGAAGATGGTTCCGGCTCCGACGTTGACCTGCCGGCCGATCTGGGCGTCGCCGATGTAGGTGTGGTGTCGGGCTCGGGTTCCCTGTCCAAGTCGGGAGTTTTTGATCTCGGCGAAGACGCCGAAGACGACGTCGTCGTCGAGGACGGTGCCTTCGCGGACGAAGGCGAAGGGTCCGACGTGGCAATTGCGGCCGACGCGGACCTTGCCGTGGATGTAGGTGAACGGGTGGATGACGGAGTCCTTGCCGATTTCGGCGCGGGCGTCGATCCAGGTGTTGGCGGGATCGACGATGGTGACTCCCCTGTTCATCAGTTCGGCCTGGATGCGGTCCTGCATGAGCTTGCTGACGACGGCGAGCTGCCGGCGGGAGTTGATGGAGAGGACGTCTTCGGCGTTGACGGCGGTGATGGCGATGGCCCGCTTGCCGCTCTGGATGACGATCTGGAGGGCGTCGGTGAGGTAGTATTCGTTTTTGACGTTGTTGGGGGTGATTCGGTCGAGTGCGTCGAGGAGGGTTCGGCAGTCGAAGCAGTAGTAGCTTGGGTTGATTTCGCGGATCCGGAGTTGTTCGGGGGTGCAGTCGGCGTGTTCGACGATTCCCTGAAGGTTGCCGTAGCTGTCGCGGGCGATTCGGCCGTAGCCGGAGGGGTCGTCGAGGACGGCGGTGGCGAGGGTGGCGACGGAGTGCTCCTGGTTGTGCTTGTCGAGGAGTTCGTTGAGGGTTTGCGGGCGGAGCAGGGGGCCGTCGCCGCAGACGACGACGCAGTCGCCGTCGAAATCTTCGAGGTGTTTTCGGCAGCAGAGGACGGCGTGGCCGGTGCCTTTTTGTTCGGCCTGGTGGACCCAGGTGATGCCCTTGTCACCGTTGAATCGCTCGATGACGGTGTCTTTGCCGTATCCGACGACGACGAAGAGTCGTTCGATGCCGGCCCCGCGGCAGGCGTCGATGACGTATTCGAGCATGGGCCGGCCGCAGACCTCGTGGAGGACCTTTGGCATGTCCGTGTTCATACGGGTGCTCTGGCCGGCGGCGAGGATGATTCCGACGGCTGGTCTCCGCGGCGTCTTACCGGGTTTGGCCTTCGCTTTCGCTGCCATAGGCGGTAGCTTCCTGGATATAAAATAAGTATTACCGATAAAAGGACAACTACCCGGCCAGGACTCGAACCTGGAATGGCAGGACCAAAACCTGCTGTGTTTCCAATTACACCACCGGGTAGAATCCCGTTGACCGTATGTCCTTTTGCGCTGCAGTACGAGCTGCGGGTGCAAGCCGCGGCAGCGGACCTGTCCGGAGGCCTGAGCTCAGCGCCGCGTACGCCGGAACCCATCGCCGAGATCCACTCGGCACGCCCCTTGCGGAATCAGGTAATTCCCAAGCAGGATACTATATCCTGGTGGGGCAGGGGTGTCAATGCGAAAAACACAGGCTCACGAAACTAGCTGGGGGCTCTGCGGGAAAAGGGTTGACGTTCAGGGGGTTGGCGGTATACTTCTAAATCGTAGGCTTTACGAAATCGTATGGGGGCCGATTGTGGGCTTGTCCAAGGCGGATATTGAGCATCGGATCGAAGCCTTTGTGGGGTATTGCCGCGCGCGGGGGCTTAAGGTGACTCACCAGCGGACGGAGATTTTTCGGGAGGTGGTGGGCAGCGAGTCGCATCCGGACGCGGAGACGGTGTATCAGGCGGTGCGTAGTCGGATTCGGTCGATTTCGCGGGATACGGTGTACCGGACTCTGGCGGCTTTGGAGGGTGAGGGGTTCATTCGCCGGGCGGGGGCGCTGGACGGGGCGGCGCGGTACGACGCCAATACGGAGCGGCATCATCATTTTGTCTGCACGGTGTGCGGGGCGATCAAGGACTTTTCCAGCGCGGTGTTGGACGATCTGCCGATCCCGGAGTCCGTCCAGAGCTTTGGTCGGGTGGAGTCGTCACAGGTGCAGGTTCGCGGGGTTTGTTCGGCGTGTGAGGAACGGCAGGGCGAGAAGGTCCGGCCGGTTTAGTGGATAGCGATAGTTCGCTGTACAGATTCGAAGCTGAAAGGAAAGGAGATTGGGGATGAGTCAGGACAGCAAGTGCCCGGTAACCGGCATGGGGGTCAAGCCCATCGGCGGGAGCGGTCGGTCGAATCGGGATTGGTGGCCGAATCAGGTGAATCTGAGGGTACTCCACCAGCACTCGTCGAAGAGCAATCCGATGGGCGGGGATTTCAACTACGCTGAGGAGTTCAAGAAGCTGGACCTGGCGGCGGTGAAAAAGGATCTGTACGCGTTGATGACGGATTCACAGGATTGGTGGCCGGCGGACTGGGGCCATTACGGGCCGCTGTTCATCCGGATGGCGTGGCACAGCGCGGGGACGTACCGGATGGGCGATGGACGGGGTGGTGCGGGGTCGGGATCGCAGCGGTTGGCGCCTTTGAACAGTTGGCCGGACAATGTGAATCTGGACAAGGCGCGTCGGCTGCTGTGGCCGATCAAGCAGAAGTACGGGCGGAGGATTTCGTGGGCGGACCTGATGGTGTTGGCGGGCAACTGCGCGCTGGAGTCGATGGGGTTTAAGACGTTTGGTTTCGGCGGCGGGCGGCAGGACGTGTGGGAGCCGGAGGAGGATATCTATTGGGGGGCTGAGGCGGAGTGGCTCGGCGACAAGCGTTACACGGGCGAGCGGGATCTGGAGAATCCGCTGGCGGCGGTGCAGATGGGGCTGATCTACGTGAATCCGGAAGGGCCGAACGGCAAACCGGATCCGGTGGCTTCGGGCCGCGACGTTCGGGAGACGTTTGCGCGGATGGCGATGAACGACGAGGAGACGGTGGCGCTGGTGGCGGGGGGGCATACGTTCGGCAAGTGCCATGGGGCGGGTTCGGCGACGCACGTGGGACCGGAGCCGGAGGCGGCGCCGATCGAGGAGCAAGGGCTCGGCTGGAAAAGCAGTTTTCGCAGCGGGAAGGGGGGCGATGCGATCGGCAGCGGGATCGAAGGGGCGTGGAAGCCGAACCCGACGAAGTGGGATTCCGGTTATCTGAAGGTGCTGTTCAAGTACGAGTGGGAGCTGGTCAAGAGTCCGGCGGGCGCGCATCAGTGGCTGGCGAAGGACGTGGCGGAGGAGGACATGGTGGTCGACGCTCACGACCGGTCGAAGAAGCACCGGCCGATGATGACGACGGCGGACCTGTCGCTGCGGTTGGATCCGATCTACGAGCCGATCGCGCGGCGGTACATGGAGAATCCGGGTGAATTCGCGGACGCATTCGCGCGGGCGTGGTTCAAGCTGACGCACCGGGACATGGGCCCTCGTTCGCGGTATCTGGGTCCGGAGGTTCCGGCGGAAGAGTTGATCTGGCAGGATCCGGTGCCGGCGGTGGATCATGCGCTGATCGACGCGAAGGACATCGCGGACCTCAAGGGGCGGATTCTGACCTCCGGTTTGTCGGTATCGGAGGTGGTTTCGACGGCGTGGGCGTCGGCTTCGACGTTTCGCGGCTCGGACAAGCGTGGCGGGGCGAACGGGTCGCGGATACGCCTGTCGCCGCAGAAGGATTGGGAGGTGAACGAGCCGGAGCGGTTGAAGAAGGTGCTGGCAGCCCTTGAGGAGGTCCAGAAGTCGTTCAACGGGGGGCAATCGGGCGGGAAGAAGGTATCGCTGGCCGACCTGATCGTTCTGGGCGGCTGCGCGGGCGTGGAGGAAGCGGCGAAGCGTGCCGGTTACACGGTGACGGTGCCGTTTGCGCCAGGACGGACGGATGCGACGCCGGAGCAGACGGATTCGGCGTCGTTTGCGGTGCTGGAACCGGCGGCTGACGGGTTCCGGAACTACCAGAAGGCCAAGTACGCCGTAACGGCGGAGGAACTGCTGGTGGATCGGGCGCAACTGCTGACGCTGACGGCGCCTGAGATGACGGTGTTGGTCGGCGGGCTGCGGGTTTTGAACGCCAATTACGGGCAGTCGCGACACGGCGTCTTGACGGATCGGCCGGAGTCGCTGACGAATGATTTCTTCGTGAATCTGCTCGATATGGGCACGGCGTGGAGGGCGACCTCGAAAGACGCGGACGTGTTCGAGGGTCGCGATCAGTCGACGGGTGAGCTGAAGTGGACGGGCACCCGGGTGGACCTGGTCTTCGGTTCGAATTCGCAGCTTCGGGCCATTGCGGAGGTCTACGGCTGCGCGGACTCTCAGGAGAAGTTCGTGCGTGACTTTGTGGCGGCTTGGGAGAAGGTGATGAACCTTGACCGGTTCGACCTGGCGTGATTGCCACAGGACATTTTCGCGGACATCTGACGTGGAGGCAAGAACCTGAAGCCTTTGTAGGGTAACGGGAGATCTTATTGAAAGGAGAGTTCCCATGAGGCGAAGCAGTATGGTAATGCTCTCGATGCTGGCGTGTACAGTTTTTGGGGTCGGCGGGGCGGGATTGCTCGCGCAGGACGAGATGACGGCGGCGTCACCGCCGTCGAGTTACTCGCCGGTGGTGGCCAAGGAGTCGTTCGAGCAGACGATGGCCCGGATGTCGGCGGCCAAGGACGGGATCATGGCCCGTCACATGGAGTTGCTGAGGGATCGCTACGATCTGTCGGACCGGGCGGCGGAGGGCGTGGCGATGTCGGGAGGCAAGGCGGTTCAGGAAGGGGTTCGGGTCCGGCTGGCGGACGGGGTGAGTTGGCATCAGCTTGCGGCGATGAGTCCGGAGGAGATTCGGGAGCAAGGTTTGTGGCCGGCGGGTTTTTATCCTCTGCCGCACCCGAAGCATCCGGAGGGCGGGATGGTTTTTCCGCAGTCGCACATCGACGAGCTCAAGCGGCAGACGGATCGCGACCTGACGCGGTTCGACCTGGACTTCGACCTGCCGGACCATCTGTTGCCTGATTTTCCGCCGGCGATCTACCTGACGACTCGTCCGGATTTGGGCGATGTGTCGAAGGGGCGGGTGATCACGAGCGACAACTTCCACGCGATATTCAACGGCATTTTGAATCCCAAGCAGCTTGAAGGGTTGCGGCTGCTGGTGACTCCGTTCCCGCAGCAGCAGTTCAACGGGACGGAGGACCGGCGTTCGTCGCGTCCGAGCCTGGGCGTGACGTGTTTCGACTGCCACGTGAACGGCCACTCGAACGGGACGACGCACCTGGTGGGGGACATTCGGCCGCAGGAGTTTCGGCACCGGCTGGACACGCCGACGCTTCGGGGGGTGAACGTACAGCGGCTTTTCGGTTCGCAGCGTGGGCTCAAGAGCGTGGAGGACTTCACGGAGTTCGAGCAGCGGGCGGCGTATTTTGACGGCGATCACGTCATGGCGGCCAAGAAGGGGGTCAACGTTCTGGAGCGTGGGAGCCAGGTTCACTTCATGGGTGAGTTCATGAACATCCTCGACTTCCCGCCGGCCCCGAAGCTGGATCTCTACGGCAAGCTGGACCCGTCGAAGGCGACGGAGCAGGAGCTCTTGGGCCAGGAGGTGTTTTTCGGCAAGGGCCAGTGCGCGACGTGCCACGCCGCTCCGTACTACACGGACAATCTGATGCACAATTTGCGGGCGGAGCGGTTCTTTGAGCCGAAGATGATCAACGGGCGGATGGCGTCGTCGGACGGCCCGATCAAGACGTTTCCGCTTCGCGGGATCAAGGACTCGCCGCCGTATTTGCATGACGGGCGATTGCTGACCCTTGAGGACACGGTGGAGTTTTTCAACCTGATCCAGCAGTTGAATCTGACGGACCAGGAGAAACAGGCACTGGTTGCATTCATGCGGACGCTGTGACCGCCGGGCGACAGGCGAGAGGAAAAGACCATATGAAAGGAGGCTACGATGTGCGATGAACAGAGACTTCCGTTGATCGGTGAGAAGGCGCCGTCGTTTGAGGCGGAGACGACGCAAGGGCCGATCAAGTTTCCGGAGGACTTTGCGGGCAAGTGGGTGGTGTTCTTTTCGCATCCGGCGGATTTCACGCCGGTGTGCACGACGGAGTTCATGACGTTCGCGACGATGCAGCCGGAGTTCGAGAAGCTCAACTGCAAGCTGCTGGGGTTGAGCATCGACAGCACGTACAGCCACATCGCGTGGCTGAGGACGATCAAGGAGAAGATTGAGTATAAGGGCATGAAGGGCGTGGAGGTGAACTTCCCGGTGATCAGCGACCTGACGATGGAGGTGTCGAAGGCGTTCGGCATGCTCCAGCCGGCGGCGAGCAGCACGCAGGCGGTGCGGGCGGTGTTTATCATCGACCCGGAGAGCGTGGTGCGTGCGATTTTGTACTATCCGCTGTCGAACGGGCGAAACATGGAGGAGATCAAGCGGCTGCTGGTGGCGATGCAGCTTTCGGACTCGCAGAAGGTGGCGACGCCGGCGAACTGGCAGCCGGGTGACGAGGTGATCGTACCGCCGCCGGGATCGTGCGGGACGGCGAAGGAGCGGGTGGAGAAACCGGCGTCTGACACGCGGGTGCTGGACTGGTTCATGGTGCTCAAGAAGTGTCCGAAGTAGCCAGGCTGGGATGTCACAGACGGGCGAAAAGCGGGACGTGATTCTCCGCCAGCCGGTGGAGAAGTCCGACGAGGGTCTGCCGATCGGCAACGGCCGGATGGGGACCCTCGTCTGGACTGCCCCGGAGCGTGTGGAGTTTCAGGTCAACCGGGCGGACGTGTTCGCGGCGAATCGCGGTCACGGTTTGGATCAGGCTGCGCCGATGAGCAGCGGCGAGACGACGGCGGACTATTGCGGGGCGTGCGCGAGGGTTCGGGTCGCGTTGGGCGGCGAGGTGTTTTGCGGGGAGGATTTTGAGCAGCGGCTTTCGATGGTCGATGCGGAGGTGGGCGTTTTCGGCAGGGCGGTGGCGGTACGGTGTTTTGTCTCGGCGGAGCGGGACCTGCTGGTGATCGAGGTGGATGACCGGCGGCAGGCGAGCGCGGGTCTGACGGTTGAGCTTTCGGCGTGGGGTCCGCTTGAGGTTTGCAGCGGCGGGCATGTGGCCCGGTGGCGTTTGACTGAGCGTGACGGCTGTGCGCTGGTGCTGCGGTCGTTTGAGGAAGGGGGGTACTACTGCGGGTCGGCGGTTGGCGCGATGGTCGAAGGCGGTAGTATTGAGGTTGTGGGCGATGGCGGCATGCGGCTGGCCAAAGCGTCAGGAGGCAAGTCGCTGATTGTGGTTGCCAGTGCCGGTTCGAGGTCGCGGCAGGCCGATTTGACCGCCACTGTGGTTGATCTGCTTGGCGAGGTTCGAGGCCGGTCGTACGATGAGCTTCAGATCGACCATCGGCGCTGGTGGTCGGCGTTCTGGTCGCGAAGCGAGGTTTCGATCGCCAGCGAGGATCCGGCGGCCAGGCGGCTCGAACACCTCCGCGATCTGCACCTGTACCATCTGGGGAGCACGTCGCGCGGGCCGGTTCCGCCGAAGTGGAACGGTTCGCTGTTTGTGACGGAGGGGGACGTGCGTTCGTGGGGTTCGCAGTATTGGGTGTGGACGACGGAGAGTTTGTACTTTCCGCTCTACGCGGCTGATCTGATCGAGCTGACGGAGCCGTTTTTCCGTATGTACGGCGATCAGCTTGAGGCGTGCCGAGCGGCGGCGCGTCAGCGGTGGGGGGTTGGGGGGGCGTTTTTTCCGGAGACCAACGCGTTCGACGGGCCGACGGTCTTGCCGGATGGGGCGGGCTGCGAGTTTCAGGAGGCATACCTGGGCCGCAAGCCGGTGGCGGCGTTGTCGAGCGAGACGAAGGAGCTTTGCCGGTTCGACAGCAGCCTTCGGACGGTCGCGTGGCCGGCGGCGCAGGCGGAAGGGCGGTTTTCGTGGATCAGCCATCTGGTGTCGTCCGGGTGCGAGGTGGCTACTCAGGCCTGGTGGCGATATCGGTACACGGGCGATCTGGATTGGCTTGGGCGTGTTGGGTATCCGCTGTTGCGTGAGACGGTGGAGTTTTATCGCGGGTTGGTTCGTGAGGGCGCGGACGGCCGGCTGCATGTTTGCGGCACGAACGTGCACGAGGCGTTCTGGGGCGTGGATGACGGGATCATGGATCTGGCGGCCATTCGGGGTGTGGCGCCGCTGGCGATCCGCGTGGCGGAGATGCTCGATACCGATCGCGATCTTCGGGCGGGCTGGCGGGATTTGCTGGAGCGAGTGGCGCCGTATCCGATGGGTTGCGATGCGGAGTCGCAGGCGATCGAAGGCGGCGCGTTGGCCGAGGACGTGTGGTCGGTCGGGCATCTTGGGGCGGTTTGCGTGAACAAGCTCTGCGAGGACGTGTGGCTCACGCCGGTGTTTCCGTTTGAGGATTGGACGCTGGAGACCGACGATCCGGAGACGGCGCGGATCGTGCGGAAATTGGTTTCCCTCGCTCCGAGGCTCAAATCCATTCTGGAGGGCGAACACTCCAATACCGCCGACCGCACGCCGGTCGCGGTGGCGCGGGCGGGGTTGGGCGAGTTTCTACCTGAGGTGCTGGCCCGGTACGATGCGGCATTTTCGCCAATGGCGAACGGGATGAGCCGGTTTGAAGGGCATCAGGCGATGTCGGTTGAGCCGCTGGGGATTATTACGACGGCGTTGCAGGAGGGGTTGCTGCAGAGCGTGTCGCGGCGTCCGGGCGAGTTGGAGGCGATTCGCGTGTTCGCGGCGTGGCCGAGGCGGTGGGATGCGTCGTTTCGGCTGTTGGCGCGGGGCGGTTTTGTGGTGCGTTCCTCGATCAGCGCGGGACGGGTGGAGTTTGTTGAGATCGAGTCGCGGCTGGGCGGGACGTGCCGGGTTCGCTTGCCGTGGGAGGCGTATCGGTTTGAGGGCCAGGCGGAGGGCGAGGTCCGCTGCCGCGGCGGGTTGGTCGAGTTTGAGACTCGGCGAGGCGGGCGGTATCGGCTTGCGCCGGCGTAGAGGCGGCCGATGAACTGTTACCCGATCGCGTACTCGTTCATGGCCTGGACGGCCTGTTCGCGTCCGTCGGGGGGCAGGCCGACGTAGTCGGATTCCCAGTAGAGGATTTGCGGCGAGCCCAGGCGGCGGGCGGTGCGCAGGCTTTTTTGGAAGTCCTCGCGGTCGGCGGGCACCCACCAGTAGAGCCAGACGTTGCAGCGGTCGCCGGCGATATCGCGCAGGTACTTGTAGGCTTTGGCGGCGGTTCCGCCCTTGAGGTAGTAGCCGGCGGCGACGAGGTCGTCGACGAGGCCCTGGCGGACCCAGGTTTCCAGGTCGAGGAAGAGGCCGTAGTAGCTTCCGTTGATGCGGCCGTCTTGGCCGCGGTAGGACCACGGATGGTTGACCATGGCGGCGATCGGGAGGTTGCGGTTTTTGGCTTTGACAAGTCGTTTGGCCTGGCGGGCGAAGGCGGTGATCGGGGCAGCGCGGAAGGCGACCCAGCGTTCGTCGTTGTTCGGTATCGTGTGCGGGTCGATGCCGAACTTCTTCTTGAAGCCTTCGATCATCGGTTTTTCGTAGCCGAAGTCGCCGGTGCCGCAAGGCGTGACCTGCGGGTTGTTGCGGACGTCGCCGGTTCGGATCCAGTCGAAGAAGACACCGTCGATGTCGTAGGCGAGGATTTCGCGGAGGAGTCCGAGTTTGTACTCGCGGACCTCTTCGAAGGCGAAGCTGAGCTGGGAGTTGTAGGGGATGCCGCCGCGTTTGACCCATCTGAGGTGCGGGTTGTGACGGGCGAATCGGCTGGCGATTCCCCAGGCGTGGTCGTCCTCGTTGATGCTCAGCCAGGCGTGGACTTCGAGGCCGATCTTATGGCCGTATTCGACGGCTTCGGCGAGGCAGTCGAAGTTGCGGTAGCCTTTCATGAAGGAGGTGTCAACCTGACCGGGCGAAGCCCAGGCGTGGTAGCAGTCGGCGTCGTAACCCACGGCTTCGGATTCGAGCAATTTGCTGTCGTAGAGGGCCCGTCCGCCGTCGAAGGTGCGCCAATAGAGTCGGGTCCAGCCGGCCTCTTTGCAGCGGTCGCAGATCCGCCGGACGCTGGGTTTGCCGTGGCCGAGCTGTTTGGGAAACCGCCAGATCCAGTCGCAGTGGGTGACCGGGCTGGACAGGATGATGCGGTCGGAGGGAGTCTTCATCGTCGCGTCTCCTGAAAGGTCATTGACCGTATGGAAACGTTGTGAAGACGCCCGGCGCCGCGTCGGCAGCGCCGGACGTCGTGGTGGTCTTTCGCTTCCTTGCGTTGCGTTATCCGTACTTGGCTTTGAGGCTCAGGCCCTTTTTGGCGCTCTGGCAGGCGAGGTCGATGATGTGGATGGGACGGCGGGCCCACTCGCCGGTGATGACCAGCGGCTCGCCCTTGACGAGGTGGTCGGCGATATTCTTGTAGAATCGCCAGTACTCGGCGGGCGGGTTCTTGCCCTTTTCGATCTGCTGGCCGTTTTCGGTGGGGGTGATGATTTCCCATTCCTCGCCGCCCATGATGTAGGTGCCCTTGGTGCCGGTGATTTCGAGCATGCCTCGTTTGGGGTTGCAGTCGATGGCGGTCATGCAGAGGCTGAGCCACTGGCCGCTGGCGAATCGGACGACGGCTTGGGCTTCGTCCTCGTTGGTGTCCTTTTTCCAGGCGGTCTTGGCGGCCCAGACGCCATTTTTGGCGAATCCGGTAACCTCGCGGATTTCGGAGTTGATGACCTGGAGCGAGTATTCGAGCAGGTGGGCGCCCCAGTCGTACATGATTCCGCCGGAGATGGTCTTGCTGGTCCGCCACCAGTTGCCCGGGCATCCGTAGCGGCCCATGTGGGCTTCGACGCGGACGACGTCGCCGATTTTGCCCTGCTTGATGACCTTGACGGCCTGCATGATCCAGCCGTCCCAGTGGCGGTTGTGGTAGGCGGAGACGACCAGTTTGCGTTTCTTGGCCTCGGCGATCATGGCGTCGCACTCGGCGGTGGTGATGGCGAAGGGTTTCTCGCAGACGACGTGTCGGCCGGCCTTGAGGCACTGGAGGGCCAGCTTGGCGTGGGTGTTGTGCGGGGTGATGATGACGACGAGGTTGACATCGGACTTTTTGAGCATTTCGGAGACGGAGGTGAAGGTCTGGATGCCGGGGAAGTCCTTTTTGGCGACTTCGAGTCGGGCCGGGTCGAGGTCGCTGACGACGGCGGGGGTCATGCCGGCGTCGCGCATCTGGTTGAGGTGGGCTGGGCCCATACCGAACGCCGGTCCGTAACCGATGACGCCGACCTTAATGTCGCTGGCTTTCTTGAACTTTGCCATGCCTTGTCCTTTCGAACTGCTAACAGGGTTTTGTGCCGTGCTGATTGGCGGGGATTTTCACACGAACCACCGCGGGTTTCAATCTCAAAAAGTATACCCATTGGCGAGGAGGGATGTCCACTTCCTTACCGCGGCGATATGGTCCGATCACGGCGTGAGCCGCAGTTGGCAGCGGTCGATGTCGTCGTAGCCGGGTTTGGCGGCCAGTGGCGTTTCGCGGGTGGCCACCTCGGCGGCTACGGTTTGGCCGCGGAAGCAGGCTTCGACGCGGTACGGTCCGGGTTCAGCCAGGACGAACCAGGCGGTTCCGGCTGGGTCGGTCAGGACGCCGGACGGGTTGGCGGACTGGCCGCCGGCGGGCGTGAGGACGACGATCGCCCCGTCGCAGGGGTTGCCGGTTTGGTCGAGGACGGTGACGATCAGTTCGGGGGCCTTGGTCGGTTGCAGCGGCGGCATCGGATTGAAGGCCTGGCGGAAGGCGTCCCAGACCGGGTTCATGGTCACTTCCGGGCGGTTCGGGTCAAACCAGTTGATGTTGTCGCACTGCGTGCCGCAGGCGAAACTTTCGACCTTGACGTCCGGGCCGGAGAGGCTGGGCCATGGAATCTGGTCGATCAGGACGTTGGCCCCTTCGGGCATGTACCAGCGGTCGCCGCGGCCGTACTCGGCGAGGTTTTCCTTGTAGAGGTCGGCCCACGGGCTCATCCACTCGCGTTTGGCGGTGGTGAAGGAGCCGATGTAGAAGGCGGGGAAGGGCATGGTTCCGGCGACGCCGTTTTCGATCTCAAAGCGGATATCGTCGTGGAACTTTTTGGCGGTTCGCGGGACGGCCTCGGCGGCGCGGTTGGGGTCGAGGACGCTGTTCATGGCGAAGTAACCGCCCTCATAGACGCTCCACTCGCCGTTGATGGCGGGCCGGTCGTTGCGTGTGGGCCAGTCGGCGAGGAACTTGCGGCTGGCGTAGTGGATATCGACGATGGGGAAGCCTTCGTAGCCGTTGTTGCCCTGTTCGGTGGTGATCATGTTGGGGTTGGTGTCGCGGACGAGTTGGCCGAAGGCGAGGAAGCGGCGGATGCCGTCGGGAATCCACTCGTCGGAGCTCTGGAAGAGCTCGTTGGTCAGCGAGAAGATCACGGCGGAGGGGTGGTGGCGATAGCGTCTGGCCATGTTGCGGTAGTAGCGTTCGATTCCGCGCCGCCAGGCTGGGTCGTCGAAGTTGGCCCGGCCGTAGTAGTCCGAGGGGACTCCGCGTCCGATGGGCATGTCGCCTTCGGGCTCGACGAGGTGGCCGAGTTCGTCGGCCACGGTGTAGCTGCTTTCGGGGGCAGAGGTGAACCAGTGGTACCGGACCAGGTTGAAGTTGGCGTCGCGGGCGAGGCGGTAGTAGCGGAACTTCCACCAGCGGGAGGCTTCGGCGCCGTGGCCTTCGGTGGCCCAGAGGTGGTCGCCCTGAAGGACGATGTCCTTGCCGTTGAGTTTGAACCGGGTGCCGTCGATTTGGAAGGTCCGCAGGCCGAATCGCACGACGTCGCGGTCGACCGTCTGGCCGTTTTCGTTGACTTCGATGTCCATGAAGTAGAGCACCGGATCGCCGTAGTCGCCGCCGATTCCCCAGTGCCGGATGCCCTCGCAGACCTGCTCGAAGCGCAGGGCCGCGTGCCCGCCGGCGGCCAGATCGACCGTCTGAGGCGGCAGCTTGAAGCAGGTTTCGCCGTCGCGCCGGATGACCGGTCGCAGCGTCACTTTTCGAGCGGCGTCGGTGCGGTTGGCGACCTCCAGCGTCATCAGGACGCTTTCCTTGGCCTGTCCCGGGCGGATGAGCACGTCCTGGACGGCGAGCGGCGGGCGTTTGTGGAGGGTTATGTCCTCCCAGACGCCGTGGTGGTAGTCCGCGGCAGTGGCGAACCAGCGCTGGCCGCCGAGGCCGAGGGATTTCTTGTCGCGCGGGACGAAGGCGAAGTGGGCCCGGCCGCTGCCTTCGGTATAGACGTGGACGACGTTGAGTTTTCCCGGCGCGGCGAATGGGGTGATATCGACCTCGAAGGGGTCGACGCCGAGGTGATCGCCGGCGAAATGGCCGTTGACGAAGACCGCGCCGTAGGAGCGGATGCGGCTGAACGCGATGGCCAGCCGGCTGGCGGACCATGACGGCGGAATCCATATCTCTTTGCGGAGCCAGGTCTGGTTCTTGATCGTGCCGTCCTGGTGCGGCATGCGCACCGGCTGCCATTCGGATGGCGGGTCGTCCGGCGTGCCGCCGGTTCCGGCTTCCCAGACGCCATTGAGCAGGACGCTGAGTCGCGGCGCGTCGGCTGTGCTCTGGGGCTGGTCCGTGGCGGCGGCTTTGGGATACTCGGCTTGGATCTTGAGGAAATTCTCGCCGATTTTGGTCTCACGCGACTGGGTCAGGCGGGTTTGGGCCTCATCGGCGCATCGGCCGGCGTACTGCAGATAGGTCACCGCTTCGCGCATCGCGGTGAGTTGGTCTTCGTTCGGCGCGGCCGCCTGCGTGTCGAGCGTGCCAATCTTCTGTGCCGCAGCCAGTCCCGCATCGAGATAGATTCTGGCGATCTGCCGGTACATGTCGGCCATGCGGGCGGCGTCGAGGGCCATTTCGAGGGGTTCTTTTTCCAGGCTTTGAACCGCTGCGACGATCGCTTGGCGGCGGGCGGCGACGTCGGCGTAGTCCTTGACGATCGTTTCGGGTGGAATGCCCGCGTCGTCTGAGGCGAGGAAGAACATGCGATCCAGGCCCTGAACGCAGGTCGGCGGGATGGTCGTTTTGACGCCGGTCAGGCCGACCCAGATGGGCACCAGGTCGGTCTCGTTGGACTCGAAGACGATGGACTTGATGACCTTTTCCGGGTGCGGGTTGTCCCACTTCATCATGTAGAGGGCGCGGCCGGTGGCCGGGGCGGTGTAGGCGACCCGGGCGGCTTGGAGGTCTTGCGGGTACCACCAGTCGCCGACGTGGACGGCGGAGACCACCGGTACGTCGACGGTCGTGCCGTCGGCGTATTCGATGTGGTAGTCGGCGGCGTGGAGGTTCGGGTGCATGCACCACGCTGCGGTGTGGAGGAACAGCAGGGCGCGGTAGGTCTTGCCGATCGCCAGCGGGGCGGATTTGGGGGCGAAATACATCCGCCGCGATCCGCGCACCGCCACGCAGGTGTTGCCGTCGACGGGCGCGGCGATATCAAAGGGGATATCGAGGCACATCATCCGGCCGATGGGGATTTCACGGGCGTCGTTGCCAGCGCCCTGGTCGGACCAGCCGCCTTTCTCATCGGCGGCTTCCTCGTCGACAAAGCCGGTGTTGGCGACCGGCGAGATGTCGATCGGCTCGAAGAGGTCCTGCGGCCGCGGCTCCTGCGGCGCGAATTCGTACTCACGGCAGTAGTGCTCGCCGATTTCGATTTCGTCGGCTTGGTAGTCGAGGATTCGCAGTTCGTCGAAGGCGGCGTTGGCGTCCGGGCCGATGCGGATGTGCTTGCCTTCGACGCTCACGGGCTCGCGGATGCCCGTCGCGCCGGCGAACCGCCCGTCGATAAAGAGCTTCATGTGGTGGCGTTCGAGGCTCCACGCGGCGGCGATGTGATGCCATTTGGCGTTGGCCCGCCACTGGACCGTGGTCGAAACAGAACAGTCGCCGATGGCGTAGACCAGCATCTTTTTATCGGCGTCGAGGGCGATGCTGAGCGTTCCCGCGTCGAGCAGGACGACGCGACCCTGGTCGGGCGTCTGTCGCAGGTACGTGCGGAACTCGATCGTGCCCTGGGCCGGATCGAGGTTGCCGGCGGCGTCGTAGGCGAGCGCGCCCCTGCCGGCGATCTCCAAGCCGCCGACGGCGGGCATGCTGTTGGAGAACGGGTAGCCGAAGGTTCCCGAGAAGACGTCGCCTTCGACGACGGCGACGGGCGAACCGCCGGCCACCTCGGCGTCGAGGCGCGAATTCCAGTGTGAAAGCAGCAGCGTCTGGGCCTGGACCGAACCCAGCGAGGCCAGCACGAGGCCGGCCGCCAACGCGAGCATCCGTCGCATGCAGCGTCTCCTTGAATAGGGTCTTACTTGGCGGGGATCTTGAAGTAACAGAACGAGAACGGCGGCGCGGTGATCCGGCAGGTTCGGCCGTCGGTGGTTACCGGGACCTGGATCGTCTCGAACGCCATCGTATCGAGGTCTTCGCTTCGGTAGCCGTTTGCCCGTTCGGCAGGGCCGAACTCGCGCGATCCGTCGAGCGTCAGCCGCACCGGGCGCGGGGTTGCCAGGGCGTTGCCGACCGTCACGAGCAGGCCGTCGGTCCACTGCGAGACGGTGACGCCGCCGAAGTCGAAGATAATCTCGCGCAGGGCGTGATCGCCCATGATCTTCATGACCTGGGCGGGCAGCGGGAGTTCGTAGCGCTCGCCCTTGGGGTTCTCCGGGAAGTAGAATATGCGGCAGAACCAGGTGCCTTCTTGGGCAACGCTTCGGACCAGGTCGTGGTGGACGAGCATGGCGTGTTTTTTGATCCGGGCGGGAAATATCCATGCTTCGGCGAGGCTTCGGCCCATGCCGTGCTCGTGCGGCGCGCCGGGCAGCGGTCCGCCGGCGGCGAAGTTGCCTTCGGTCATCGCCAGTTGGGTGTGGGTGTAGCCCAGCTCGTCGAGTTTCTTTCGCACGCCGTCGCGGAGGCGCGCGATGTTGGACCAGGCGGCGATGCCGCCGTCATAGACGTGCTGGCCGTCGCTGAAGGGGATGCCCGTGCCGCCGAAGAGGTACTCGTGATGGGAGGTGTAGGCGATGTCCTTCATGCCGACTCTGGCCATTTCCTCGAAGACGGCGAAGGGCCACGACCAGTCGGACCAGGTGATGCCGTCGCCGTAGATGGCGAACTGGGCGTTGGGATCGACCTCCTTGATGGCCTTGTAGAACTCGTGGCTGACCCCGACGTAGGTTTTGGGGCAGAAGTAGACCATGTCCTCGTTGCCGAACTCCCAGATGACCTTGACGCCGATTTCGGCGGCCCAGCGGACGAGGGTTTTGGCGTCGTCGAGGGCGTTCTGGAACTTGTCGAGATGGTATTCGAGCGGTCGGACCTTGGGGTCCAGCGGCCGGTCCACGCCCTCCGGCGCCGGCCAGGAGAGCTGGGTGTCCTGGAGGGCAATGCGGTAGGCTTCCTTGGTTTCCGGATCGTACCAGTAGCCCAGGTTCAACTGGAAGACCGCATCGGCGCCCGCCTCCTTGCAGAGTTTGAAGAACTCTCGGGCATCGGCCCAGCCGAACTTGGACCGGTCGAGCGGATAGTCGCCGATCAGCTTGCGGAAGCCGTCCATCGACTCGGGGCCGTGGATGCTGTACCAGTAGGCGGAGTTGCCGCCCGGAAAGCGGATCAGGCGGATGCGCATTTCTTGCAGCGCGTGGACCAGTTCCGGGAAGAGTTCCGGGTCGTTCATGGCGTCGGAGGCGCCGCGGAACGGGTAGTCAATCTGGATGGCGTTGCCGTAGGGATTGGTCGGCGTGAAGGCGGTCTTGTCGAGCGGGCTGACGGTCAGGTCCAGCGTGCTTGGCTCGTTGGAGACCTGGCTTTCATCTCGCCAGGCGGCGACCTCGACGACGCGGACGCCTTTTTCGCGGGCGTCGCAGGCGACCCGCATCTCGGTCAGATGGCGAAGGTTGGGCACAGCCAGTTCGGGGCCGACAGGTTTGTCGTTGACGTAGGCTTGGAAGACGCCGGGCCGCACCACGCCGATCGCGAGTTTGACCGGCTGCGTCCAGTTGGCTCCGAGGGTGTTGAGCCACACCTTCCAGTCGTCCCATCCGCCGTTGTCGTTGTAGTTGATCGCCCACGCGCCCTGGTTGTCCTCGCCGCGGAACGAGGCAATCATCACGTAGGCGTTGGTGATGACATCGGAAATCCAGAGGTAGACGACTCCGCCTTCTTCGGGCTGGAGACGGCGGACGGTGGCTTCGATTCGGGTCGGGTCCTGATCGAGGAATCGCTTGCCGATGTAGCCGGAGACTTTCGGGTTGGTCCCGCGCATCCAGACCTCGCCGTCGTCGGCTTGCAGGTCGATCTCCATCGATCCGTGGACGTTGACGTGGCAGACGGAAAAGCCGTTGACGCGGTACTTGACCGGGTCTCGGGTCTGGAAGGTGGGCGTGAATTTGGGGTCCTTGAGGTTATTGAAGTCGATGCCCGACTCGGCTGGGGCCGGCTGGGTGTCAAGCGGCAGCATCGGCGCGGTCTGCGGCGGATCGGCGATCTCGGCGAAACCGGCCTTAAAGAGCAGCTTCTCAGCCGCCGAGCCGGCCGGAACCGAGAGAATCGACAAGACACCAAGTGCGATCATTACGCTGCGCATTCCTGCTCCTTTGATTGAAGAGGTTGGTATTCGCGGCAGAGACGCTATGTGTTATACCGGCATTCGAAGCCGATGCCTCCATCGGCTGCATTGTTTGGGCGTGCAGACAGCTCTGCGCGACTCCAGTAGTCGAAACCGGAATAGCTGAGAGGCGAGACCGGCATCGTGATGGCCGCGACGACCATCAGTAGCTTAACGAGGGACAATGTTCTTCTTTGGGCCATACCATCCATCCAGACTTGAACCTTTGTGTCGCAACCGACGGCGCGTTTCAGGGGCGTCTTCGGCTTGGTAACGTAGTCTCCTAGCGTTTGCTGGGGTCCAGATACGGACACGCTATGCTTCCCACATGACCATCGATGAACACCATGTTCCCGGTCATGCCGAATCGGTGATGGTATATATGATGGTCGAAGAAGAACGGCGCTTCGGTCGTGGGCACCTGGTCATAGAGCCATTCCCAGTTGTGGTAGTTGCCGTTGTAATACTCCCAACTGCGCGGAATCATGGGACTGTCGATCTTGACGTCCATGTACTGCCACTCAAAGTCATAGCTGCTGCCGTGGGACCAGAACCCTTCCGGCGCGCCGGAACCCTCTTCGGCTGGGCACATCCAGAGGGTGTGCGGATTGGGATAGTTCCATAAACCCCACCAGAATGTCTGGCCGCCGACGTATTTGTAGAGGCCGAGTCGGATCAGGTCCTGCATATCGGCGACGTAACACAGCCAGGAAGGCGAGCCGACCCACGGTCGGTTGTAGATGGCCAGCCGGTCCCCGATTTCGCCGGCGTAGATGAGCGTACCGGTGGCGATCTGCCGCAGATTGTTCCGGCACGAGAGCTGGTAGGCCATGGCCCTTGGTTTCTGTAGCGCGGGCAGCAGCAAGGCGACCAGTACGGCGATGATGGCGACGACGACGAGCAGTTCTATCAGGGTGAAGCCTGGTTTTGTTCGACGGTTCATTTTGGGTCACTCCCTGGCGCTATTGGCCTTCGGCTTTCGATTTTTCCTGGTTTTCCGGGACGGGCAGTCCGGGCACCCATTCGGTCGCCTGGTCGGGCGACGGCTGATCCTGCGTGGTGACGGCGAAGAGGGCGAGGAAGCCGCTTTCGTTCGCCGGCCGCAGGACGATTCGGCGGATTGCCTGATCGGGGCGCGGGTTGTTCCAGACGTACTGATAGAGTCCTGGATGAGGGAATTCGGGGCCGACCCAGACCACGGCTGGGTGCAGGACTTCGGGGGTGCGGTCGGTCCGGCACCAGTCTTCGACGTCCGGGCCGTAGCGGACGTCGGCGATGGCGACGGCGCCGTCGGCGTAGGTGATTTCGATGTTCGCCACTTTCGTTCCGACCGACAGCGGGTTGGTCCAGAGGCTCGTGACCAGCAGGTTGACGCACGCGGCCCTGGTATCGAGAGGGATGGCGATTTCCCTAACGCCCTGTGGATTGTGGTCGGCGGCGTAGAGGCTGGCACAGGCCAGGCCGTTGTTGGCGTTCGGATCGACGATTTGGTATTCGACGCCGCCAAATCGCTGCGAGCCGGTCGGCAGTTTGTGCATGCCCATGGCCGAGCCGCCCCAGATGCCGCCGGTCAGGCCGCTGTTGCAGAGGGAGGCGATATCGACCGGGTGGAAGCCCAGATCGAGGGTCGGCGCCGCCTCGTCGCGGGGGCGGATCTGAAGCCCGAGGTTGGCCAGGATCGGCCGGACGTACGACTGGGCGGCTTTGCGCTCCTTGAACTCGTTTTCCCAGTCGACCTCGTCGATGAGCCAGCTTCCGCGGCCGGCGCTGATCGCAGCGATGACCGGCGGATCGGCCAGCAGCTCGACGGCGTCGCCTTCCGCGGCGTCGATGTAATGTTTGGCCACCCGCGGATCGACCGGGCTGGTGTAGGGCGGCCGGCCGGTTGCCCAGTAGACTGACTCGTTGGTCACGCCGGCGGCCAGGCCGCGCGCGGCCATGCGGATCGGGCGGTTGAGCGTCAGGCTGCGGATTTGCACCGGGACCGGAAGCAGCGAGTTGAGCAGGTCGGTGTGCTGCGATGTGGGACGGTGGAGCCAGACGACGCCGCCCGATTCGACGAAGCGGGTCAGGGCCTCGCGGTTGGCGTTCAGTTCGTTCAGCGCGGTCTCGTCGGCTTCGACGATCAGGGCACCGTAGGTCGAGAGGTCGGCGATCTCGCCCAGCCGGCCGAGGATCGGATAGGCCTCGACGCCCAGCGATCGCAGGAACGTCATGGTCATCGATTTGGCATCGGCCACCACGCCGAGAGGCTTGGCTCCGACGCCGCGATAGGCATCCACGTAGTTCAGCAGGTTCGTCAGGAGCATTCGGGCTGCGGGCTGATCGTCGAAGAGTTCGACGGTCGCCATCTGGTTCAGGACGATCAAGCCGTTGCCGTGGGCGACTTCGAGCAGGGCGGCGTCCTTGAATCCACCGCCGCAGTCGGCGATGGTCCGGGTGGAGAAGTGGGTCGGCTTCTCGTAGGTCATCAGCGCAGTCAGATGGTCCTCACGCCAGAAGCGCAGGCGATCCTCGGTCAGCCCGGTCAGGAGCGGATGCTCCGGGCGGCGAGGGAAGATGATGGTCGCGGACGATCCGGGATTGGGCAGCGTTTCCAATGTATTTTCGTCGACGTCGCTGGTTCGCTGGAGATCTTTGCCGGCCTTGACCAGTTCGGGTTGGACCGGCAGGTAGGCCGGCGTTTGATCGCCGCCGAAGACGACCACGCGGCCGCCGTTGGCGATGAATTCATCCAGCGATTCGGGGCTGAAGGGCAGAGTCTCCGCGTTGCCGTCGATCAGCAGTACGTCCAGGTCTGACAGATCGCCTTCGACCGTCTTGACCGCGACGCCTAGCCGGTCGAAAACGGCTGTGTCCATGCCCACGTGGCCGAATCGGGCTGAGAGGGTCAGCGTCGGTGAGTCATCCGGGAAGATCTCGAACTCCCGCCGCGAGGTGTGCCGGACGACGCCGTCGGTCAGGGTTTCGACGACGAACTCGGCTTTGGTCGGCGCGGTCACCGCGGGTAGGTTCAGCGTGACCTGCGTCCGCTTCATCTGCGTCGGTTCCAGGGACACGATCGACGAACCTTCCTGGATCGTCTGGCCGTCCAGCATGCTCAGCCGCCAGCGCACGGTCATCTCCTGCGGCGAAAGCGAGTCGTCGATCGTGGTCAGCGTACGGATGATTTCCCGTCCGCCGAAGTAGCCGCGGCGATGCTGGTGGATCAGCGTCGTCAGCGGCGCGATCAGTTCCTTGTACTGTTTGAGTTTGGGCGTCGCTTCGTCGAACGGCAGCGTTCGCGGCCATATCGGCGTCCACGGATAGGCGGCTGAGACTCCGTCGATGCGTTGGCCCTCGACGGTCATCGGCCAGTTGGTCATCTGGGCCACGTCGTGCCAGTCGCGCACGTAGACGGCGTCGCCGGCGATCGCGGCGCACGGGCCGGGCGTGACGCCCAGGCAGCAGTCGCACTCGCCGACCACCAGCGGTTTGGCCCGGTCCCACAGCCAGTCTTTGGCGATGTAGCTGTCGAGCCGCATCGAGATCCACCGGCTGGTGACCGGAAACAGCTTTTCGCCGCCCGGCAGGCCGGGATAGTGCACGTTGTAGATGTCGGCCACGTCGTAGAACACCGGGCCGGAGCCATCGTACATGATCGGTCGCGAGGGGTCGAGCCGCTGGACGAGGCGGCCGAGTTCGCGCATGCCATCGCGGGTGCGCCGGACGTCCTGCTCGGAGCCGACCGCGGTGTGCGGGCCGGACTCGGGCATGTAATAGCCCAGTTCGTTTTCCATGCTGCGGACGACCAGGCTCGGATGGTTGAACTCGCGGAAGACCCATCGCGGATAGTACTCAGCCAGCGTCTGCCAGAGGCGCTCGTCCGGCCAGTTGTAGGCGCAGGGGATCGAGCTCATGATCGCCTCCGAGGCGATCATCAGGCCGGCTTCATCGGCGGCGTCGTACATCAGGATCGCGAAAGGCTCGGAGTGGAACCGCACCAGGTCGATGTTGAAGTCCAGCAGGTCTTCGAAGTACCGGCGGGTTTCGTACCAGCCGCGCACCTGGCTGTCGAAGCCGGGGAATCCGTACGGCATGTTGGCCCCGAGGCCCGGGCGGATGGCCACGCCGTTGATCCGGAACACCGCGCCGTCGGGCCGGAACTCGCGGAATCCGAACCGCGTGTCGAGCCGGTCGCGCAGGGTGTCGGCGTCGCGCAGCTCCGAGCGCAGGCGGTAGAGGTACGGCTGGCCCGGCCACCAGAGCGTCAGCTTCGACAGGTCGGCGGCGATGGTCTGCGTTACCTCGCTACGGCCCGGTTCGACGGTCAGCATCTGTTCCGGACCTTCGAGCACGAGTTCGCCCTTGTCAATCATGCGATGCGTCAGCCGGACCTCGCGCGGTTCGGCGGTGCGGTTGACGATCGTCGTTTTGACGGTCAGCGACTTTTCGCGAACCGACGGCGTGACGTAGCACGTCTCGATGGCCACCGGATCGGTCGCGACGATGGCGATCGGGTCGATGATGCCCGCGGGCGAAACGCCGGAGCCATGCGGCCGGATGAACGGCTTGCCGCCCGGCCCGCTGTTATTGATCGCGACCTTGGCGTAGGCCTCCTTGAGTTCCGGCTGAACCTGGTTGATCCAGTCGGTCACCGCGATCAGCAGTTCGTTCTCGTGGCTGATTTTGGCGGTTTCGGTCAGGTCGACGGTCTGCGGCATCTGGTCGGTGTCGTAGCCGCCCAGCGGCTGGCCGTTGAGGAACACATCCGCCCGGAATCGCACGCCGCTGAGCTTGAGTTCGACGGTTTTGCCCGCCATCGCCTGCGGCAGCGTGAACCGTTTGCGATACCATTTGGTGTGCGTCGTGCCCCAGCTCCCGTCGCGGTGGGGCAGTTCGACCGTTGTCCACGTTGCTTCGGTCGGCGGCGTGACGTTCATCGGATCGCCGTCGCAAATCTCCCACGTCCCGTTCATGTCGAACCGCAGCCGCGGCCCGGTTCGCGTGTCGACGAACACCAGCCGCTCGTCGGCCAGGTCGGTCGGTTCACGCTGCTCGACCGTTCCTTTCAAGCCGACCTTGACGTACGGGCCGGCGTCGTCGGTTGGCACGTCGAACGAGACGCTGCGCTCCTGGCCGGGCGGGATCGTCTCGGTCAGGCTGCCGGTGGCGCGCTCGATCTGGAAGTAGTCGACGATGGCGATCCGGGCGTCGACCTTGCGGTCGATCTCGCTGAGGTTGCGGAACGTCACGGTGACCGGCATGACGGTCTGTCCGTCGCGCACCGTCGGTTCGCCGCGGTCGGCGCTCCAGACGACCCGCGGCCGCTGCGGGTCGGGCCGGGCGGCTTTGGATATCCGCAGTTCGTCGATCGCCGCGTCGCCCAGCGAGTCGCCGACCACCAGCGTCATGGCTTCGCGCGGGATCCACATGCCCGTCCACGTCTTTTCGCGAGCGCTGGCCAGGCGGCCGTCCACGTACATCCGTATGCCGGAGTCGCAGTCCCACGTGACCGCGAAGTGGTGCCACTCGGTATCCTCGGGCATCTGGCAGGTGAGGTAGCCGCAGTCGCCGGGCAGGTGAAGGTCGAGCCGCAGGGCCGCGAACTCGCCCCAGTACCACAGGCCGAAGTTCCCCGGCTGGCAGAAGTTCATGTTGTTGCCGAAGAACGAGTGGCTCTGCCAGAACCAGCGGAGGTCGTCGGCTTTGAAATAGAATTCGATCGTCCCGCGATTCGGATCGAATAGCGGGTTCCATTCGGCGGGCAGCCGCAGGCCGCCCTGGCCGAGGGTCGCCGCCTGACCGAACCGGCCGGGCGCGTAGGAGATTTTCGCCTCCGGCAGCGGGGCGCCATCGGGCGATCCCTCAGCCGTCACGTCGCCGTCAAAGCGGAACAACAGCGTGCCGGCCTCATCGAAGTCCGGCCGGGCCGACCATGCCAGCTCCTGAGCCGTCGCCACACCGGACGCCAGCATCCATCCGATCGCCGCGGCCAACCCTACCGACTTGACCATCCGTGAACCTTTCAAAGGACTCTCGTGAAAATTGCACGTCACCGGTGCTACTGCTCCGTACTGATCCAACTGTGGACCCACGCGATCGTCTCTCGCGTGGTCGGATGCGACGGCATCGGGACCACCCGCGGCTGACCGAGCCACTCGACGTGCAGATCGCAGAATAGCACGTTCGTGCCTCGATAGGCGTGCGTCTGGCCGTAGGTTCCGTAGTATTCGTGCCCACCCGTCTCCGCGGCGTTCCAATTGCCGTGCATCCATCCGCCCGCCTTTTCCGTCGTCAACAGATGCTTGGCCGGCTCCACCAAGTGGCCGTAGGTCCACGAGGGATAGAAGTGCACCGCATCGTTGCGGCCGAGGGTGTCCGGGCCGAGCCAGATCGCCCGCGTGTACTGGCCGGCGGCGTTCCAGTTCGACTGGAACGATGCGTTTTGGCTATACGACCGCGTTTCGCGTCCGTCCGTGAACGTCGTCTTGTCGGCTGGACAACGGAACACCGCTGTGGCCTTGGTGTACTCGAACACGTACGAATCCCACGTCCGGCCATCCTTCCACCATGCCGGATTGACCGGATGGCGGACGACGTTGGGCGGATAGACGCTGTAGGCATCCGTGTAGAAGCAGTAGCCCAGCGCGATCTGCTTGAGGTTGCTGCCGCAGACCGCCTGGTGGGCCTGGGCCCGCGCCGCGGTCAGGGCCGGCAGCAGGATCGCCACCAGGACGGCGATGATCGCCACGACCACCAGCAGCTCAATCAACGTGAACGCCATGCATCGCTTTGGCATCGTTTGACCCTCGGACCTCAACCCTTGTTTTCCAGCGATTCCAGGATCTCCGGGCTGATGAACAGCTCCGGCGTGATCATCTGTTGGAGAACCTGGCCCGGCTGGCAAGTCAACAGGAATCGGGCCGCCGTCGAGCCCATTTCGTAGGCCGGCTGGCTCAGGTAGAGCACCGAATCGGGCAGCCACCGCGAGCTGTGCGAATCGTCGAAAATGGCCACCACGAGCTGTTCCGGAATGGCAATCCGCTTGCTCCGCAGGGCCCGCAGGCCGCCCATCGCCAGTTCGACGTTGGTATAATAGAGCACCCGCGGCATCGTCGGGCGGCTGCCCAACAGGCTCAGCGTGGCGGAGACGCCCGCGTCGATCAGGACGCGGCGGCGTTCGACGTCCCACTCGGGCGGCACCTCGATCCCTCGGGCGGCCAGGGCCTCGACAAACCCACGATGTCGCTCGAAATGGCCGGGAAATTCGCGGTCGGCGGTGATGACGGCGAACTCGCGGCAGCCGAGGTTGGCCAGGTAGTCGGCCATGTCGCGGCTGCTGCCGTAGTTGTCCACGTCGATCCAGCCGATGTTCGGCCGGTCGAAGCGGTGCTCGATGACCACCTGGGCGATGCCATCGTCGGCAACCGCCTCGAGCATGCTGTGGAACTGGATCGGGGCCTGCAGGTGAATCAGGCAGTCCACCCCGTGCTCCTTGCAGAAATCGCTGAACGCCCCGCGCCGAAACGGAATCTGGGCCATGTCGGTCATGTTGATGACCTTGACCGCCGAATCGCAGCCGGCAGCCGCCTCCACCAGGCCCGTCACCAGCTCGCGGGTGTAGACCCCGTCCATCCGACCGGGCCGAAGGTCCGGGATGGTCACCCCCACGGTCAGGCTCCGCCGCCGCGCCCGCTTCGGCTGGAAATTCTCTTTCTCCAGCGTTTTCAAGACCTTACGGCGAGTGTCCGGATTGACCTTGGCCGAGTTGCTCAGCACGCGCGAGACCGTCGCCACCGAAACCCCCGACCGCTCCGCAATCCGCCGAATGCTCATAATCAAACCCGCCTGACTGCATGACCTGCAAGTTAGATGTAATTTTCACGGTCGTTACATGCATGGTAACGAAGATTCGGCGGGAGGTCAAGAGAGTTGTGAAACGAAACAGGCTACGGAATCCGCCTGTGCCCCCGTGCCAGCATGTTGCCGCTATGCACCCCCTGCGGCATACCCTCTGGGGGCTTCAAGAAGTCGTAGCTGTGGGTCTACGTGTCCCTTGCGTCGCGCCACACCACAGCACGTGTTCTCTTCCACATCTTCATTGCCCCACTGCCCCCAACCTGGCCGACGGAATCGGGCAAATAACTCCAGATACGGCCCGGGTGAACAAGCCTCAACCAGATCGTAGATCTCATCAGGCTTGCGTGAATGCTCTCGCTTCCGGGTTGACAGGAGGTTGACTTGGGTCCTTCCAGGCGACAGCGTTCGCATACTGCCACGCACACCGAACAAGACCAACTCAGTAACATTGCGGAAGTAAAAGCCTACCCCGCGCCCGTCCGGTCCTCCGTCTTTCCGGATCTTGTACCAGACCAGATTCGTCTTGTAGGTGAAGCCCCAAGCTTCCATGACCCGCAGCCCCTCTTGAAGCAGTGCATTCGGCACCCACAGGTAGAGGTGTGACCTTGCGGCTGCGAGTTTGGAGACCGGTAGCTCCAATATTTCCTTCAATTCCATCGTTGGATATCTTAGCAACCGCCTGTGCTCAGGCGCCATCTTGCCGGTTCTGTTCTGGAACTGCCAGGGCGGATCCGCCAGGATTGTTGAATACTGCCCGCTTACCTTCGCCAGCAAATCTTCCGACGGATTTGGCTCCGCGATATTGAATATGTTTGCGCCCATTTCAGTCTCCCGGCATTTAAGGTATAACCACCTGCCTTGGAATCCCGATTAACAACAGGGGGCATGGATTGCCAACTCCGCGTCGGACCCGATCTTCGAGTTTTCTCCAGTGTGTGGTGGCTTCTCCAAACTTGTCGGAAACAAAAGCGTGCGCCCATCCCTCCTCAAATGACCCTCTGGACTCCGCTGCTCGGGCGATAATCTGCAACTGCCTCGACGTTGGCGAATAGTAGTTTGAGAGACCTCGTTGGTTGTTGATGCCTTTTCTGCGAGCGAAGTCAGCCACAATGTCCCTGAGGGACTCCTGAAGAGATGTGCCTCTGGTGATGATCGCGCCAATCGATATGACGCCGTCGGCGTGAAGCCGTTTGAAGTTCTCCAGATCGCGATCAAAGAACGGGTCCTTGTTGTTCCATTCGATTTCCAAAGCAAACGTGCCTGCGGCAAAGCGCTTGACATGATCGATTTCGTGCGAAATGGACTCCTTCTCTTCCCCATCGACGATCTTCTTGATCTGGAAGCTGTGCTTCTCCCAGCCGTATTCATCAGCAAGCGCGCGGCGCACACGCTGCGTCATTTCTCCTTCACCGCCTCCGCCTCGCACCAACTCCTCCGCCGGGATCTCGAGTTGCAGAAGCACTTTCTCAAGCTCTGTTGCCCCCTCAGTCATGTCGTGCTTGAGAATCGCCTCCGCGTGGTGAAGGGTCAGGACCTGAAATCCCTTCTTCTTGATCTGCTCGAACATAGAACCCTCGACGATCAGCTCAGGCCGTCAGCAAGCAGTGATCTCTGGAACGCTAGCCCTTAAGTGATATTAATCGTATTCTCTCAATAAAGATCCGTCAATTACTTTCTCGTGGCCGTCTCGCACTTTCTGCTAATGCCCAGGAGTAATTGCTACTGCTCCAGTGCCAGCGATGGCCTCAGTGGACATGTGGTCCACAGGAGGAAACGGCAGAAATCCCCGCAGAGATTCCTGCCTGACTTCCGCTAGGGCGGTAGGGAACGCGGTTTTTGTGCGTATTTGACAGGCGTGGTATCTTTACTTCCGGGCTCACGGATGGGCCTGAACGTGCGTCGCGGCGGCGGCGGTGGGGAATAGGTGGTCAGGAGGTCAGGTGGTCGGGGAGTCAGGCAGGGGAGAGAAGAATCCGCCGAGGGCGGCGGATCTGCGTTGCGGTGGCGAGGGCCGGAAGCGTTCTCCCGCGGAGGCGCGGAGACGCAGAGGGGGGAGAGAGGGGGATTGGGGGCTGGGGGTTGGGGATTCGGGGACTCAGAAAATCAGTAGTCAACAATCAGAAATCAGCAATCGGGTGGGCGGTGTCACCGCCTGTTGCCTCTTGCGGTGGTGGGGCGGGGGCAGTATAGTGTTCGCGGTTTGGAGGGGCGGTAGTGGGCATCCTTGACGAATGGAGGCTGTATGGACGGTTCGGGTTCGTTG
>ERZ764778.843-NODE-843-length-33945-cov-28.388610_pt1 | contig 33945 bp, 36 predicted proteins | sample MGYA00374951_ERZ764778 | MGnify/ENA primary metagenome ERZ764778 (study PRJEB28918, sample SAMN05720193) | bioreactor metagenome | isolation source: Anaerobic biogas reactor | place: USA:Washington, USA | collected 2015-08-08 ...
GCGGTATCAATATTGAAAAAAGACAAACTTGGCGAAAGCCAGGGACGTAAAGCCACAAGTCTAAGGCGCTATACGCTATGATGGTTGGGTTGCCTGTGAAGATACATACAGTTTCGAACTGCATGCTCACAAGGCATGCGGTTTTTTTGTTTATCATTGGACAGATAGAAATATTATTAGTGAGGTGAGCACAGATGAATTCATTTTTCACACCGGTTCAGCCCATAAAACCGATAGTCTTTTCGAATGAAAAAATTGCAAAAGCTGAAAACGCCGGAGACGCTGTCCCGTTTGCAAGCATGCTCAAAGAAGCGGTAAATGAGTATGGAACGCTGCAGCAGACAGCAGAACAGGATGCCGCGGCCTTGACAATGGGCGATGCCGACAACCTGGCCCAGATACAGATAAGCTCGATGAAGGAGCAAGCGGCTCTGCAGACTGTGGTTCAGCTGACTTCCAGGGCCGTCAATGCATATAAAGAGATAATGCAGATGCAGATCTAGACGCCGCTTTGAGGGCAAAGAATTTGAAACAGGGGTTTGTTCAGTAGGATCTGGATATGGATGGCTTCCTTTCATATCTATTCTGGACAAGGAGCATGGGATACGAAGTGAAAGATTTTAACGTCAAAGAGAGCGCAGATAAGATAAAACAATATGTCCAAAAAATGCCGCAGAAATCAAAGAGAACTTTGATCGCTGCTGCAGGCGCAGTTGTAATCCTTGCGGTTGTAATAACAATAATTCTTAATGCTTCCGGCGGAAACTATGTTGAGCTCTATTCCGATCTGAGCCCTTCAGAGTCTGCAAAGATTTATCAGTCGCTCCTTGATATGGGGGCGGATGCCAAGGTCGGTTCCAAAGGGAGCATACTTGTTCGCAAAGAAGAGTATGACATTTGGATTCTGCGGCTAGCGGCCGAAGGTCTTCCCAAATCGGCCCTGCCGTATGATGTTTTTTCGAGCCATTCGGGTATGACGGCAACTGAATCTGAGAAGGCGCAGTGGCTGTCATATCAGCTACAGGACAGAATTCAGGCAACTCTTGAAAGAATGGACTGTGTTGACAGCGCCACGGTGACGATCACTGTCCCCGAGACGAGCGACTATGTCTGGGAAAAGGCTACGGAAACTGAAAAGGCCTCCGCCGGCGTCCTGCTCTCGCTAAAGCGGGACGTCGTGATAAGCGGCGAACAGGTCTCCGCGATAAGAAATCTGATTGCGGCGAGCGTTCCGAAGATGGAACCTGAAGATGTCAGGGTCGTGGACTCCTCTACGATGCTTGAGCTCACAGCGTCGGCGGACGACGACGGGCAGAGCAGCGCTGCGGACTTGACTTTTGAACTGATGGTCCAAAAGCAGATTGAGGACAATATTGTGCGCCTGCTGTCGCCGCGGTATGGTTCAAACGGGGTAGTAGCGGCGGCAAAAGTCACTATCGACTACGACAAAATGATGACGGAGAAATATGAGATATCTCCGAATGAAAAAGATGACGGATATGTCAGCCACGGCGAGGGTAAATATACGATAAACGGGACCGTCCCGGCTGGTGATGTGGCAGGAGAAGAAAACAACACAGATATTCCCAAATACGGCTATACATCGCCGAACAATGATAAGGGCATGACAGATTATTCGTGGAGTAACGACTATGACTATGGCTACATAAAAACTCAAATTGAGTCTGGCAATGCAATACTGAAGCGGGCAACGGTCTCAGTGCTGGTAAACGACCCCGCGCTCACAGAGCCCAGAAGAGAAGATCTTACAGAGCTTGTCTCGGGCTGTTCGGATATTCCCGAGGACCTGATAACCGTATCGGCGTTCAACATGCCGCTGTCAGACGATGATTCGCAAGACAAGGTAAAGGATGACGAGAATCCAGGAATACTCGGCTTGCCAATGTGGGTATTAATTGTCGCCGGAGCCGTACTTCTGCTGCTAATCATAGCAATTCTGGTGGTTGTCACGATTGTAAAACGCAAGAAGAAAGAGAAACTCCGCGCTCTGGCTGAAGCCGAAGAACAGACCAGACTTGAAGAAGAGAAGCGCAAACAGGAGGAGATAGAAAAATATAAACTCAGCCTTGAGGAGATTGCCAAGGGTAAGGTCAATCCCAAGGACGAAGCTATACTGGAGGAAGTCCGCAACTTTGCAAAACAAAACCCGCAGGTTACGGCAAACCTGCTCAGGACGTGGATGAAGGAGGAATAAGCATTGGCGAGAGCTGCAAACAGAGGAGCTGTTGCACCGATTACAAAAGCGGCTGCGGTAATAGTCGCGCTCGGCAGTGCCCAGGCTTCGGAAGTATACAAGCACCTGACGGAAGACGAAATTGAGCGCCTTACACTAGAGGTTGCAAGGCTTAACAGTCTGTCACCCGAGGATCTGCAGGAAATTGTCGATGATTTCTACGGGCTGTGTACGACGCAGAAGGTTATTTCCGAGGGAGGCGTCATATACGCGAAAAACGTTCTGGAGAAGGCGTTCGGCGCTCAGCTTGCAAACAACTATATGGATCGCGTATCAAAGGCCATGCAGACGAGGTCCTTTGAATTTGTCCGCAAAGCAAACTATAAAAACCTTATGATTATGCTCCAGAGCGAACATCCTCAGACAATCGCTTTCGTCCTGTCGTACGCGTCCTCCGATCAGGCGGCAAAAGTTATCTCCGAGCTTCCAAAGAGCCTCCAGATCGACGTTATTAAGAGGATAGCGACACTTGAAAGCGTTTCACCGGATATAGTCGCTATTGTTGAAGAAACGCTTGAGAGGAGATTCTCCGCCGTCGTTTCCGTCGATATGACCGAAATCGGAGGCATCAACTATGTGGCCGATATTATGAACAATATCGACAGAACCACGGAAAAATATGTGTTTGATGAGCTGTCAAAGAGCGACCCCGTCCTTTCGGACGACATCAGAAAGCTCATGTTCGTTTACGAGGATATCCTCGGTCTGGACGACTTTACGATCCAGGCGGTTTTGCGGACTGTGGACACACAGGATCTCGCAATTGCCATCAAAGGCTCAAGCGAGGAGATCAAGGATCTTCTGCTCCGCAACATTTCCGCGCGCGCCAAAGAGAATATTCTGTCGGATATCGAATACCTGCGCAACGTCCGTATGAGGGATGTCGAGCGTGCACAGCAAAAGATTGTCGAAACAATCCGTTCGCTTGAAGAGAGCGGAGAAATCGTGTTATCCAGGGGAGCGGAGGATGCGATAATTGACTAATGTATATAAATATCGGCATCTGATAACGAAAGGCGAGCGGGTGAAAATCCCGGACTGCGAGTGTGAACAGCGGCAGGAGGCTCCCGTACTTTACGAAGAGCCTGCTGACACCGGTGGGGATGGCGCCGTTATGGATATGCCGGATACAGAAGGACCGGATATAGTCCCTGAAAACAATATGGATTCCGAATATGTCGAGACGACAGAAACGGATAGCCCCGATATTGAAAATGACAGTGCGGAGATCCCACAGGCGAAAATTCCCGGTAAAGAGGAGCTCAGAGCTCTCTATGAGAAGGACCTTAAAGAGCTTGCCGCCTCTGCTGCCCAGCAGGCGTATTTTGATGCGCTTAACAAGAAAAAGGCGGAGTTACGGGACTGTATTACGGGCGTACAGTCTCTCATGGATGAACTGGTCATCGAGCACAGGCGATTTATCGAAGAGTATACGAACGAGTTAAAATACATGGCGACCGACATCGCCGAAAAGATGATTCTTGAAAAAATCAGTGAGGACGATTTAATTTTACAGAGGCTTGTCCTTCAGACGGTCAACAGTGTGAAGAATGCCGAGTGGCTCAACGTTGAGATCTCCGAGAGACTGGTAGGGCTTGTCGATGTGATAAAAAAGGAGCTTGAGAAGCCGGAATACAACGGCAGGGCCTTTGTATTTCCCGTAGCGGGGACAGATTCTGTCTGCCGTGTCGTCACCAATGAGGGGGCGATCGTCAGCTCCATAGAGGTACAGGCGGAGAATCTCCGTGAAGAATTCCGGAATTTCGACAAACAGAACTAGCCCGCTGCAAAGGAAGTGAAGCTGTGCACAGGTCAATTCATCAGGCGATGGAGAGCTGCTATAGGATTATACAATTTTCTGACCTGCGCACGCATGAGGGCAGGATCAGCAAAATCATTGGAATGACGGTCGAGGCGACCGGACTCGTCTGTAGCATCGGCGATATTTGCACGATACATATTGACGGTGAAGAAAAGGACGTCCTTTCCGAAGTTGTCGGTATTGCCGAAAACAAGGTGTACCTCATGCCCTTTCAGAGCATAGATGGGATCGGCTATGGCTTTTCCGTCACAAGCGAGGGGAAAAAGCTTGAAATAACCGCCTGTGACGAGCTTGTCGGAAGGACGATAAGCCCGCTGGGCATACCAATTGACGGAGGTCCCGAGCTCCCTGTCGGAGAGCTGATCTCTATAAGCGGAGCCCCGGAGAACCCGATGACCAGGCCTCCTATTACCGAGGTTATTGAGCTTGGTGTGAAAGCCATAGACGGCCTTATGACTATAGGAAAAGGCCAGAGAATGGGGATCTTTGCAGGCAGCGGCGTCGGTAAAAGTACTCTGATGGGTATGATAGCCAGAAATGTAAGGGCTGATATAAATGTCATTGCCCTTGTAGGTGAGCGCGGCAGAGAGGTGGTTGAGTTCATACAGCGGGACCTCGGTCCGGAGGGCATAAAGCGCTCCGTAGTTGTGGTTGCGACCTCAGACCAGCCCGCGCTTATGCGCCTCAAGTGTGCGCAGACCGCAACGGCGGTGGCCGAATATTTCCAGCGTCAGGGCAAGGACGTTCTTCTCATGATGGACTCGCTGACACGCTTTGCAATGGCACAGAGGGAAATCGGGCTTGCAACGGGAGAGGTGCCTGTTGCGAGAGGGTATACTCCTTCGATCTACTCGGCCTTACCAAAGCTGCTGGAGCGGTCGGGAAATTTCAAGAAAGGCTCGATAACCGGCATATATACGGTGCTGGTCGAGGGAGACGACACAAACGAGCCGATAGCCGATACAGTGCGCAGCATTATAGACGGGCACATAATCCTTTCAAGAAAGATAGCGGCTAAGAACCACTATCCGGCGATAGATGTGTCAAACAGCGTTTCAAGGCTGATGTCCGGAATAACGGAAGACAGCCACAAGGAAGCCGCAAACAGACTTCGCAATATGCTAGCGGTATATAAGGACAACGAAGACCTTATTTCGATAGGAGCGTATAAGAGCGGGAGCAACCCTGAGCTTGACAACGCTTTGGCACATATGAACCCAATAAACGAATTTCTCGTTCAAAAAGTCGACGAACCCTGTACATTCGACAGAACAGTCGCGCTACTCAAAGAGGCAGTAAGTTAAGGAGGGATTACTTTGGAAACATTCAAATTCTCGCTTGATAGGGTCAGAAACTTCAAAGGTCAGGTCCTTGACAGGGAAAAGAAATTCCTTGGGGAACTCCAACGCAGGCGCAATGAGATTGCAGACAGAATCTTTGCTTTGGAAGAGTACCGTGACGAAACGATTTTAATACTCAGCTCAAAACAGGAAAAGGGAGCGACAATGGGCGAACTCTCCTCGCTTGGCTACCTGATCGATAACGCACGCATGCAAATAAAGGCGGCGCTAATTGAGCTTGACAAAGCAGATGAAGAGATAGAAAAGCAGAGAGAGATAGTAGTCGAGGTTTATCAGGAAAAAACCGGCATGGACAAGCTGGAGGAAAAGCAGGAGGAGGAGTACCGCCTGCTTGAGGCAAAAAGCGCCGAAATCGAGATCATGCAGGTTTGTTCAAACCGCGCGGCGGATAAGGGGTGCCAGAGCGACCCGATATCAGACATAGCGTAGGCGCCGGTCCGCATTAGCGCACATATGAAAGGAGGTGAGAAAAGTGCAGAACATAGCCGTTCAAATGACAGGCAGGAGGGCGATTAAGGAGCTGAACTCCGCTTCAGCGTCGTCTTCAAAGCAAAGAGATGCGGTATCGGAGGAGTGTATCGACCCGTTTATGCAGATTATTATGGGGATGATAGCGCAGTTTCAGGAAAATGCGGGCACCCAAACACAGGATGCGGACGCCGCCATGACGAGAGCAGGCACTACGACGGGGGCGGGCACGCTTGCAGACCCGCAGAATTTTCCCGGGCTACTCTCTCTCATGAATTCTCCGGATCTGAAGATCCTGTCGGAAAACCCGCTGCTGCAGAACATTGACTTCTCTGACCCGGCCGCTGCGTTGGATCTGGTCTCGCGGCTTTTTCCGGAGACTCCCAAAAATGCAGAAATGGGAGGCATAGACAGCGCCTTAATAACCCGGTTTGCAGATAAGAGCGATACCGGCGGGGTAAAGGATGCCTCCGCTTTTGCCGATGCTGAGGGATTGGCGGGGCTGGTTTTTGAGAAGCCGGCATATGCTTCGGACCCCGATACATTCAGCCAGGTCATACCAAGAGACAGTTTTATGGAAGCGGTCGCAGCAGTAAAGGAGACAATGTCAAAGCCGAAGGCGGACACAAAAGGCGCTGCCGATACTAAGGCGACAGAGCTTGATGTGGATATGCTCCAGAGCGAAGCTGCAAGGGGCAAGACGTTCAGCCCCTTTGAGCTCGGCCTCAAGACGACTGGCGAAAGCTCCGAACCTCCGCTTGCCGAGCAGATCACAACGGGAATAAGGCAAAATGTGACGCTGGGCAGGAGCGAATTTACCCTAAAGCTGAAGCCGGAGTCCCTCGGACTCATCACAGTTAAGCTCGCTGAGAAGGCCGGGAAGACAACTCTCTCGATCATTACTGCAAGCGCACAGACCGCAAAGCTCATAAACAGTGACCTTAACGCGCTGAGGGAAGCGGTAGCCCCGATGAACGTTCATGTAAACGAGGCGTCGATCCAGACAGACCCGGCGCCGCAGGGCGGCATGCAGCAGTTCGGCATGGCGGGCCAGCAGTTTAACGGTCAGCAGTTTTCCGGACAGCAGAGCTTTAACGGTTTTGCGAATACGTCTTCAAGAAATGCCAGAGACGTATATTTAACGGATGTGTTTGATGAGGGTTCGGTCATTTCCCCCCTAGCAGCGACGGCCGACGGTCTCGATACCTATATCTGACATAAGGAGGCAGCAGATGCCATTAGCAGTTGGAAGAACACCCGAAAGCAACAAAAAAGAAGCTGTATTCACGACAAAAAAAGACAATTCGGTTTTGACTTCAAATGACTTTTTAAAACTGTTTGTAAAGGAGCTGCAGAGCCAGGACTTTACAAACCCCATGGACAGCAGCGAGATGATGAATCAGATAACTCAGTTTTCTAATATGCAGATGATGCAGTCTATGGCCGATTATTCAAAGTCAAGCTACGCGGTCTCTCTGATAGGAAAATATGTCACAGCTTCAACTGAGGGTACTGCCGGCGCTACTGAAAAAGTAAGCGGGACAATAGACAGGGTCTCACTTGAAGGCAAAGACTATGTGTTCTATATCGGCAAAAAGAAGTTCTCCGTTGGGGACATTAGCGAGGTCAGAATGAAAGCCCCAGAGTAAGAAAAACCAGGGCAGAGCAGATATCTGTTTTCTGAAGATATACTGATTTTGCCGAACGGATCAAGGAAGCAAGGATAGTATCATGGATGATATACGCTTAAACATTTATACCCCGATTGTTACGGGAAACCCGCAGACAGCGCCTGAAAAGAAGCCTGAAAGCAGCTCTGAGCCGTCGGGCGAAAAGAGAAGCTTCAGCGATTTGCTGGCCGAGACGATAAATAAGAACAGCGAGGTCAATTTCTCGAAGCACGCTGTAAAACGGGTGGCTGAGCACAATATTGAGCTCACCGATGACAGAATAAGCCGTCTTAACGAGGGTGTTAAGATCGCCAGTGAAAAGAAGCTTGAAGAACCGCTTATTCTTGTCGGCAGCACGGCGTTTCTGGTAAATGTCCCGAACAATACAGTTATAACAGCAATCGACAGCAGTGATATGAAGGGCAACGTATTCACAAATATTGACGGAACCGTAATAATATAGCCGGACCTTTTGAGGAGGCTTTGGCGCCCGGAATGACAGAAGGGCGCGATGTGGTTCCAAAAAGGAGACAATATGAACAGAGCAATGTTTTCCGGAGTTTCCGGTCTTAAGACCCACCAGACAAAGATGGACGTTATAGGCAACAATATTGCAAACGTCAACACCTTTGGCTATAAATCGCAGCGCGCGATTTTCAGCGACATCTTTTATCAGACACTGTCAAGCGCCTCGGCCGGTACAGCCAGCCGCGGCGGCACAAACCCCTCGAGCGTGGGCTACGGCTCAAGGCTCGCCTCGATCCAGACCAATATGTCGCCGTCCAGCATGCAGTCCACAGGCTTCGGACTGGACGTCGCCATAACGGGCGAGGGCTTCTTTCAGGTGATGGACCCCGACGGGAACATATTCTATACTAAGGCGGGACTCCTCGACTACGATGCAAACGGTTACCTCACAGACGTCAACGGAAATTTCGTCTTGGGTACAACAAGTACAAACGGCACTCCGGATTCCAAAAAGATCAAACTCGACAACCTCGGCTCTGTGACGGCACAGCCGTCCAGCACCACTGTGAAGATCAACAGCATCGAGTATAAGATGAGCGCCTCGGCCTCGAACGCTAAGGGAAACGTGTCGATTACATTCGGAGCGAGTGACGGTCTGGCGGCGGGGCAGCTGGCGAAGGCTGCGATCTCACCGACCGGGAGCATAACAGTTCAGCTCAACGGCAAAGAAAAATTTACAGATATGGGCGCCCTTAATACTGCGATAAATGCAGCAATAACCGAGGCAAACGGCGGAAAGGCCCATCCCGCGGGGCAGTTCACACTCAGCTCTGCCGATGCGAAGTTCCCATCGGGAGGGCTTACGGGCGCGGAGATATGTGTAGCAGACTTTACGGTTAAGCCCGGTACTATTACAGGCGCGGATATCTTTGGCGGGAAAATGACTATAGTAGGTACGAGCAGTAACTTTGAAGGTGTTGGCACAGTATCAGATACAGGTTTTACAGCAACATATAAGACCGGAACACCACCATGTTTTGAAATAAAAATGACGGTTTCTGATGGCACAAAAACACGTGAATATACTGGCACCATAAAAGAAGGTGAGACAGCGAAGTCACTGCTGCTCAAGAACGCAGACACAACCAAAAGTGACTATATCGAAGTATCAAATCCCGGATATAAGAGTTTGTATGATATTGGGGATACTAATAACGATGGAACTATCGATAATACAAGTCTCAATGCTCTTGCCTCAACAAAGACTCTAACGGTGACACCCGCTACACCGTCCAACAACCTCGGCCTCTCCTCCACGGCGTTCAACCTTGAGGGCGGCACAGAGGGCGGCGCGATAACCCTTGACCAGCTCACCGGCATAGCCATCGGCTCGGACGGCACGATATCGGTATCGCACCCCGACAAGGGCACCGTCGTCGCGGGCAGGATCTCACTTGCGAATTTCGCAAACCCGATGGGTCTCCAGCTCGAGGGCTCCAACTACTACTCCAAAACAGTCAACTCGGGCGAGCCGAAGCTCTGTCTCCCGGGCTCGGACGGCACGGGCGCGCTTGTCAGCAGCGCGCTTGAGATGTCGAATGTTGACCTTTCCGCTGAATTTGCCGATATGATCACGACCCAGCGCGGCTTTCAGGCCAATTCCCGCATAATCACAGTATCCGATGCGATGCTTGAAGAGCTTATAAACCTCAAGCGTTAAACTGGCTTGTCCGCGGCGGCGGTGGAATATCCCGCTGCCGCGGACGAAAAACGCATTTAAGCAGCATTCTGTCTGCCGGAGCCGGCAGATATGATAAATCGGCCAAAACTGTTTTACAGACGGCAAAAAAATAATTTGTTGGGGGTCTATGGATGATTGTTCTCACAAAGCTGAATGACGTGCCCTTCGTGCTGAATTCCGACCTTATCGAAATGATTGAGGAAAACCCGGATACAACTATTAAACTTACGAGTAAGAATTTCGTCATCGTCAAAGAATCAATGGTGGAAGTTGTCCAAAAGGTTATTGATTTTCGCCGCGCCACGAATGGGCTTATTACAGTGAACACATTGAATTAACCGAAAAGAGGGCTCGCTTTCTTATGAAGAAGAAGATTGACCTGATGTCTGCTATAGGTTTGTTTTCCGGCGTTGCGCTGATCGTTTTCAGTATAATGCTGGTGAAAAACACGGGGGAAGGCGCCGGCGGATACTCAATTACTACCATAAACCTTGGCAACTTTTTTGATCCTCCCAGTATTGTAATTGTTCTGGGCGGCGTTATCGCGACGCTTATGCTGAGCTTCCCGCTTGAGCAGTTTGCGAGGGTTCCCAAGCACCTCCGAATAATATTTATGCCGCAGGCTTTCAGGCCGGACGAATACATAGATATCCTCACAGAATGTGCAAAAAAGGCAAGAATAAACGGGCTGTTGGCTCTTGAAGAAAACGTGAACGAGATCGAGAACGCCTTTCTAAAAAACAGTCTTCAAATGGTAGTCGACTCCATCGACCCGGAAAAAGTAAAGCTCCAGATGGAGTCGTGGATCGACAGCGTAGATGAGCGGCACACTCAGGAGCGTGCGTTTTATGACAAGGGGGCGGCGCTCGCTCCCGCATTTGGTATGATAGGCACTCTGATAGGCCTTATCAACATGCTCAAGGTCCTTGAGGATATCGAGTCTGTCGGGCCCAATATGGCCGTTGCACTTGTCACCACCTTTTACGGCTCCTGCCTTGCCAACTTGTTTTTTATCCCGGTTTCGAACAAGCTGCGTGTAAGGCATGAAGAGGAATATCTCTGTATGCAAATAGTTTACGAGGGAGTTCAGGCAATTCAGGCGGGTGAAAACCCCAAGCTGATCCGTGAGAAGCTAATACATTTACTTCCGGAATACAAACAGACAGGACTTCTGGACGAGAGCGACCAAGGTCAGGAAAAGAGCGGGGAAGCAAGGAAGGCCAAAACCAGAGCAAAGAAATAATCCAAATAACCCGGCGTTTAGATACTAAATTTTTTGCTGATTTGCGAATAATTATCGCAATGTCTATAAGTACCCGGCAGAGCGTCTGGATACTATTTGCAGAGCATGGAGGTCACTATGAGGAGAAAGAACCGTGGAGGCGACGATGGCGGCGGCAGCGAATGGCTGAATACGTATGCGGATATGGTTACGCTGCTCCTGACATTCTTTGCAGTATTACTCAGCATGTCTACGGTCAATCAGGAAAAATTCAATGCGTTTATTAAGTCCTTTTCTAATCTGCCTCCCGAAAAAATCGAGGAGATTATTGCCGGAGAGAATCCAGAACAAATTGAGGACGCCGAGGTACCGACGCCTCAGGAAGTGGCCGAGGCTATGGATAATCTCTATCAGATGCTGCAGGAGTATATTCAGCAAAACGGTATGGACGATACCATAAGCCTGCATAAAAATGAAGACACGATATACATACGTTTCGACAGCTCGGTTTTCTTTGAACCGGATAAATCCGCAATGCTGGCCGGCGGATATGAGACCCTGTCATTCATTGGCGACGGACTTAAGCAATACGAAAGCATGATCAAGCTGATTGCGGTATGCGGACACACCGCCTCCGTAGGGGATGTTCCCGACTACCCAGTTTCGGACTGGGATCTCTCAGCCGCACGCTCCGCTGTCGTCGGTAAATATCTCGACGAAGAAAAGGGCATTGATTCGAAAAAGATGCTGCTCCTGGGATATGGAAAAAACCTGCCGATTGCCGATAACAGCAATGAGGAGGGACGGAAGAAGAACCGCCGTGTCGAGCTTGCTATAATTGGTATTGGCAGCGATATATCCTTTGACCCGTATGCAGGCTTGAGCGATCTGTACAGTCTGTCCGAAGGCAGCGATTCTTCAAACGAAGCCCTGCCGGAACAGCAGACGCCTTCCGTGACAGACGAGCAGGGAGAGCCTTCCGATATCGGAATCCAAAAAGGCGTTTCCCCATACGATTGACAAATAAATTTATATTCAGGAGCATTAAGCCCGCATGGAAAGGGGATGGATCCGCTCATGGCCGAGGCACTTTCACAGAGCCAGATCGATGAATTGCTGAACCGAATCAAATCAGGAGAAAATGAGCAGATAAAGGTCGAGCCCGAGGAAAAAATCAAAGAGTATGATTTTTCATCTCCCAAAAAGTTTACGAAGGATCAACTGAGGTCGCTGAACAACATTTATGAGAACTATGCGCGAATGCTCTCTTCGTATTTTACCGGAGTCCTCAGAAGTGCCTGCGAGGTCAGCATCAGCCAGATTGAGGAGCAGCGCTACTTTGAATTTAACAATGCGCTGCCCGACAATGCCTTGATCGGCATCATCTCGTTTTTCCCGGAAGACAAACCTTTTGAGGAAAACACCATGATGCTGGAGCTTCCAACAGCATTCGGTTACCTTCTTGTCGATAGGCTGATGGGCGGAACCGAAGAGCTGTTTGCCCCGGACAGGGACTATACAGAGATTGAACTGTCACTTCTCAGAATGGTTATTCAAAATGTAACAAGTTATATTCAGGATGTCTGGAGCAGCTTTGTGCCGATGGAGACACAGCTTAGGAATGTAGAGACGAACGGAAGATTTATTCAGGCCTTTTCTCCGCAGGATATTGTTGTAATTATCACGTTCGACATAGATGATGAGTTTTATAAAGGCTCAGCTAATATCTGTATGCCGACGGACAACCTTGAGGATCTTGTCTCAAGCTTTGCGATGAAATATAACCACTCTGTAAAGCAGCAGGATGAAGAGAAGGAAAGACTAAAGAGACGGCAGATATTGACAAGCATAGAAGAATCCGAGATAACTCTTGAGGCACATTTGGACGACTGCGTAATGAGTCTGGGAGATATTTCACAGCTCCAGGTAAACGATGTAATATCATTGAACAAAAAAATAAGTGAGGACATATCCGCGCAGGTAGAAGGCATTCCGTTCTTCAGGGCAAGGCTTGGAGAGAGAAATTCCCAAAAGGCGCTGAGAGTTACCGGAGTGGAAGAAGCTATAGCTGAATTATAAAGGGTGATAGGGCTTATGGAAGAAAGAATTATTACTGAAGAAGAAATTGACACCATCGGCGAAATAATGAATATCAGCATGGGCGCTTCGGCAACTGCCGTTTCAACAATGCTTGAAAGGCAGGTCGTGATAACCACGCCCCAGATTGAGGTCAACAAGTTTGGCAATATCGATTACTCTTATCTTGAACCGGCCATCGTTGTCAAAATCAACTATATCGAAGGTCTGAGCGGATCAAATATTATACTGCTGCGCCGTGACGATATGAGAATCATTTTGGAACTGCTCATGAAAAATGATTTTTCAGAGATGGACGACGACTTTGAGTTCGACGATATGAGTATGAGTGCGGCGTGTGAGGTCATGAACCAGATGATGGGCTCATCGGCCACCGCTATGTCCGAGCTTTTGGGCGTGCCCGTCAACATTTCAACACCGCAGGCGGCCCTGATCGACACGAGTGAAGAGGCCAGAGAGATAATTAAGGATTTCGGCAAAGACGATGTCATGTCGATCTCTTTCAATATGACTATAAAGGACACGCTGGATACAAAATTCAGCAGCATTATGCCGCTGGACTTTGTCAAGAGTATAGTTGGATCATTACAAAAAGAGATAACGGAAACTCCGCAGCCCACGCCGAAGCCAGTGGAGCAGTCGGCACCGCAGCCTGCACCTCAGCCAGTACAGCAGTCGGCACCGCAGCAAGCCGCTCCGCAGACACCGACCCCGCAGCCCTCGGATATCGGCAGCCCGGAACAGTACCAGACCCCGTATCCGCCTTATATGGCCGGACAGCTTCCGAATAATTATCAGAATCCACAGCAGCCGCATCTGCAACAAACTGAGTATTCCCATCAGAATATGCAGGCGCCTTACGGGACCGAATATTACCCGCCGAATTACGGCGCTTATCAGGGACCAAATCCCAATATTCGCTATACGGCTCCTATGGTCAACGTCAAACAGGCAGATTTTCCGGAATTTGATGTCCCCGGAAGTCTGAATGCGCAGCTAAACCCAAAGAATATCAATATACTTATGGGTGTTCAGCTTGATGTATCAGTTATAGTGGGAAGGGCAAAGCACAAGATCAAAGACATACTCGAATTTGGTCAGGGCTCTGTCATTGAGTTGGACAAGCAGACAGGCGCTCCGGCGGAAATAATGGTCAACGGCAAGCTGCTGGCTTACGGGGATGTGGTTGTTGTAGGAGACAACTTTGGAGTAAGAATAACAGAAATTGTCGGGACCAAGGAACTTATAGAGTCTCTGGATAAAAAGAAGTAAGCAGTAATAGGGGGAAACGGAAAATGTATAAAATATTGATTGTTGATGATGCGGGGTTTATGAGAAAGATGGTGCAGACACACCTCTCAAAAGCCGGCTACACTGATTTTATTGAGGGCGAAGACGGACAGCGTGCAGTCGATCTCTATGAGGAGGTCAAGCCCGATCTCGTAATTATGGATATCACAATGCCCAATTTAAACGGCATAGAGGCGCTGCGTATTATTAAAGAAAATGATCCGGACGCGAAGGTCGTAATGTGCTCTGCAATGGGACAGGAGGCGATGGTCATGGAGGCCATAAAGCTCGGCGCGCTTGATTTTATTGTTAAGCCCTTTAAGGCAGAGCGTATAGTGCAGACAGTTAACAAAATCCTTCCGCTGTGAATGGAAACCGAGAAGGCCGGGAGGTGAGCGGGTATTAACTGGACAGAGGTATTATCTATGATCGGAACAGTCGTTCTGATGATAGCTGTTTTTGTCGGCGCCTACTATGTGTCGAAATTTGTCGGAAAGCGTTATCAGGCCCGCTGTGACTTCTCTAAAAATTTGTCCGTTCTAGAAAGCCGGAATGTCGGCAAGGACAGGGCATTGCTTATCGTGAAGGCGGCAAACAGGGCGTTTCTTATAGGCTCTACCCCAAACCAGATCACCCTTATCAGCGAGCTTAATCCGGACGACCTGGTGGAAATTGCGGATGATATTCCGGAGAGAAAGGACTTCTCTTCTGTCTTACGCACTGCGCTTAAAGTCAAGGACAAAAAACATGGAGAAGGAGAAAACAAGTGATGGAACCACAGGCCCTGGCGATGCGGGTAAAAACAGTGGAAGTGTCGCCGTTTAGAAAAAAGTGGTTTAAGTGGCTTGTACTGGGCGCAGTTCTTCTGCTGTTGAGCGCAATTCTTTCTGAGAGAGCTTTTGCGGCACCTGTCACTTTTTCAATTGACACCGGGGACGGGGGCGGAGATTTCGACAGCCTTAAACTCCTTTTTACCTTTGCGCTTATCGCCGTGGCGCCCTCGCTGCTCCTGATGATGACAAGCTTTACAAGAATAGTCATTGTTTTCTCTTTTTTGAGAAACGCTCTGGGGCTCCAGCAGACGCCTCCAAATCAAATAATTATCGGAATATCTCTGTTTTTATCGTTTTTTATAATGCATCCGGTACTTACCGAAATGAATCAGACAGCCCTGCAGCCATACTCAGCCGGGGAGATCACTCAACAGGAGTGTATAGAAAAGGTTCAGATCCCATTAAAGGAGTTTATGCTTAAGCAGACGAAAACTCAGGATCTCAATCTGTTTTTGTCGCTTTCGGATAATGATCAGATAAGCGAGGTCAATACGGAACAGCTTAAGAATCTGGGACTGGAGGTCATTGTGCCTTCTTTCATCACAAGCGAGCTGAAGAGAGCTTTTACAATCGGATTTTTACTGTTTCTTCCCTTTCTTGTGATCGACATGATAGTGGCAAGCACCCTTATGTCGATGGGTATGGTAATGCTTCCGCCGTCTATGATCTCTCTCCCGTTTAAGCTGATGCTTTTCGTAGTGGTCAACGGCTGGTCGCTGGTTATGGAGATGCTCATAAAGAGCTTTTATTAGCGGTTAAATTTTAGACGACAGGAGCAAAAAACATGACGCAGGGTGAGACGCTATCCATATTTAAAGACGCGATCTGGCTTATTTTGAAGATCTCTGCGCCGCTTCTTTTAGTCAGTATTGCAATAGGACTTTTAATATCAATTTTTCAGGCTGCGACGCAGATCCATGAGCAGACCCTCACATTTGTCCCCAAAATAATAGCCATTGCACTGCTGCTTATTATTCTGGGGTCGTGGATGCTCACGAACCTTACGGATTTCTTTATGTCTCTGATGAGCTTTATTTCGGAGTTATAAAATATGACTCTCAGCTTTTCTGTTTCTGCGGTAAACCTGTTCGCCCTTGTGTTCTGCAGGATAGGCGGAATGATGTTCTTCAATCCGCTGCTAAAAAGGAATATGCCCGCAAAGTTCAGAATCGGACTTGTCCTTGCCCTGACCCTTCTGGTCTCCCCGGCAACGCCGATAACGGCCGTCGACAGTCTGAGTGGTTTTGCCCTTTTTTTCGCAATGGTCAAGGAGCTGTTCGGGGGACTATGCTTTGGAGTTCTGTTCAGTTTATACTACTATCTGCTCTTTGCGGCGGGCGATATTATCGATATGGGCTTCGGCCTTTCGATGGCAAAGGCCTTTGACCCCGCGACAAATATTCAGATGTCGCTCTCGGGAAACCTGTTCCAGCTTCTGTTTGCGGTATATTTCTTTGTAACCGACTGCCATCTCGTTTTTATAAGGCTGATATGCTCTACGTTTGATCTTGTCGGGATTGGGGGCATGTCGTTCGGAGCGGACATAGGAAACTTCATCTGTACGCAGTTTGTATATGCGTTTGGGCTGGTTATGCACCTCGCTTTGCCGTTTATAGCGGCCTCCTTCGTTCTGGAAATTACAATGGGACTGTTGATGAAGCTGATTCCACAAATAAATGTTTTCTCGGTTCATTTTCAATTTAAGATAATTTTGGGGCTGGGTCTGCTCTTTCTGTTCGCAGTCCCTACGACGGATTTTATTCAGTCATATCTCAACGAGGTCTTCGTTCAGATGCAGAACCTTCTGAAAATCCTGTAATTCGGGGGGATTTCCGTCAGCTCTCCGAGGGGGGATAAAGTGCCGGGCGAAAAGACAGAAAAAGCCACACCGAAACGGAAAAAAGACGAGAGAAAGAAAGGCAACATTTTTTTAAGTCAGGAAGTCGTCACTGCCTTTACCCTTCTTGCTACGTTTTATGTGCTAAAGATGATGATGCCCCTTGCTCTTAACACGATCGAGGCCGCAATAAGGCGATATACAAGCCTTGCCGCGACGGTAGACGAGATCACATACGGCGAACTTAAAAGCTACTATTACGATTCACTTATTGTATTTGCGAAGACAGCCCTGATCCCGCTTTTCGTCTGCAGCCTGGCCGCGTCGGCAGCCACTATGTTCCAGACAAAAATGCTTTTTTCCCCGAAGGGGTTTGCATTCAAGGGGGAGCGTATAAGCCCGATTCAGGGATTTAAAAAGATGTTCTCCATGAGGGCTCTCGTAGAGCTTTTTAAGTCCATTTTAAAGATTACAATCCTTCTCTATATAATATATAGCATATTAAAGAGCGAAATCCTTGTTCTGCCCCGCATGATGGACATGTCGTTTTTAGGGGCGCTGTCTAAAACCGGCGCAATCATAATGGCTATAGTTAAGAAAGCCGGTGCGATTTTTGTGTTTCTTGCCGCTGCCGATTACCTTTACCAGTGGTGGCAGTATGAAAAGAATCTCCGTATGTCCAAGCAGGAGGTCAGGGATGAGTACAAGCAGACCGAAGGCGATCCCCAGATCAAGAGCCGCATAAGGTCGATACAGCAGATGCGCGCGAAGCAGCGTATGATGCAGAATGTTCCGAAGGCGGATGTTGTTATCAGAAACCCTACGCATTACGCCGTTGCAATCAGCTATGACCAGAGCGTCAACCGCGCTCCCGTCGTGGTTGCAAAGGGGGTAGACAGCCTTGCCCTGAGAATTGTTAAGGTCGCCGAGGAAAACGGAGTATATGTGACTGAAAACAGACCCCTTGCCCGCGCTATATATGAATCCGTCGAAATAGACAGAGAAATTCCAGAGCGCTTTTACAGGGCTATTGCGGAAGTACTGGCATTCGTATACAGCCTTAAGAAAAAGGAATTGAAATAGCATGAACTTAAAATTTCTAAAAAATGGTGTAGCAGTATTCATGATACTGATTGTGGCGCTGCTTATCGTGCCGCTCAATACCTCTATCCTTGACTTTATGTTCATACTTAATCTGTCAGTTTCTCTCGTCATCCTTCTTCTGACGATGTATATAAAGGAGCCGCTGGAGTTCTCCATTTTTCCTTCGCTCCTTTTGCTTACTACCCTTCTTCGTCTTGGACTGAACGTTTCATCTACCCGTTCAATACTCACAAGAGGCGGATATGCCGGCGAAGTCGTAAAGACCTTCGGAGACTTTGTTATACAGGGAAATGTCGTTGTGGGCCTTGTCATATTCCTGATCATCGTTTTGGTTCAGTTTATTGTTATAACAAAGGGTGCTGAACGCGTTGCCGAAGTTTCCGCGAGATTTACGCTTGACGCCATGCCCGGAAAGCAGATGGCAATAGATGCAGATCTTAGCTCCGGTATCATTGACGAATCGGAGGCAAAGAGGCGGCGGGAAAAAATCCAGCGCGAGGCCGACTTTTTCGGTTCCATGGACGGCGCCTCAAAGTTTGTCAAGGGCGATGCGATAATTTCGATAATCATAACTCTTATAAACCTCATAGGCGGCCTCGTCGTCGGTCTTATAGACGGCGGAGATTTCTCCTCGGTTGTGGCCACCTACTCCTCGGCTACCGTCGGCGACGGACTTATGAGCCAGATCCCGGCGCTCCTCATCTCCGTGGCGACAGGTATGATAGTTACCCGTTCCGCGTCGGAGGGAAACCTCAACAGCGAGGTTTTGAGCCAGTTTTCTTCGCAGCCAACGGTACTTATCATTGCCGCTGTTGTCCTGCCGCTGCTCATTATTATCGGGTTTCCCCCGGTGCAGGTCCTTCTTATCTCCGGAACATTTTTTGCCCTCGGGATTACTCTGCGGAACAAACAAAAGAAAGCTCTTGCCGTAGCCGGTGCTGAGCCCGTACCTGTTGAAGAAATAACAAGCGAGGTCAGCTTCTACAGGAATCTCGACAATGTATACGGTCTCTTAAGTGTCGACGCTATCGGTGTCGAGGTCGGATACAGTCTGCTCCCTCTTGTCGATGAGAAGAGCGGAGGGAACTTCCTCGACAGGATTGTAATGCTGAGAAAGCAGTTTGCTGATGAGATGGGAGCGGTCATACCGGCTATCAGGCTGAAGGACAGCAGCAGACTCAATCCCAATCAATATGAGATCCTGCTCCGGGGAGAGTCGATCGCAGTGGGAGAGGTCCTTGTTGACCACTATCTAGCCCTTGCGCCGGACAATATATCGCCGGAAAATATGGTAGACGGCATTGAAACTGTCGATCCGGCGTTCGGCATGCCCGCAGTTTGGATAAGCGAGGACAAAAAGCTGCGCGCTGAAATGGCAGGCTATACTCTGATAGACCCGGTGTCTGTCATCATTACACATTTATCCGAGCTCATCGGGAAGTACGCTCATGAGATGCTCACAAGGCAGGAGGTCAAGCGTATGCTTGATAACCTCAAGAAAAGCAATGATAGCATTTCAGATGAAATAGTACCCTCTGTAGTCTCCGTCGGCGAGCTGCAGCATGTCCTCAAGAATCTGCTTCGTGAGGGTGTCCCGATACTGGATATGGAGATTATTCTGGAAACGCTGTCCGACTATGCGCCCACCGTAAGGGATAATGATATGCTCACGGAGCATGTCAGACATGCCCTGAAGCGCACCATTACAAGAAAGTTTTCGTCTGCCGGACAGCTCAAGGTCATCACTCTTGACGGAGAAATCGAGGACGCGATTATAAAAAGCGTAAAGAGAACGGAGAGCGGTGCATACCTTACTCTCGAACCCGACATGATCCAGAGAATTGTTGCAGGAACAAAGCAGCAGATTGATAAAATAAGAAAGCTTGTACAGGAGCCGGTCGTACTGACCTCCCCTGTTGTCCGGGTCTATTATAAAAAGCTCTTAGATCAGTTCTACCCCGACATCACAGTGCTGTCATTCAGCGATTTGGATTCCTCTGTACAGGTGCAGTCGCTGGGAATTGTGAAGGCATAGACATAAGGCTTTAGAAGGAGGAGAACATGGCTTCTAACGGCAGAAATGCTATAAAAGAGATAAAAGTGGACAAGCCCGAAGAACTCATGCGCCTCTACAAGACCACGGGAGACGTCAAGCTGCGCAACCAGCTTGTAATGCACTATATTCAGCTGGTCAATATTGCCATTTACAGCATGCGTTCGATTCTCTTGTCCAATATACCGTTTGAGGACTTTTTTAATCAAGGCGTTCTGGCACTGATTGAGTGCATAGAGCGCTATGATCCGGGCAGGGGAGCAAGTTTTGATACATACAGTTATCTCGGTATCAGAGGCTCGATACTGAAATACCTCCGGAAACAGAACTGGCTTCCGAATCGCGTCTGGGAAGCGAGAAAAAAGATAATGCATGGGCGCACGGAGCTTGAACAGATTCTTATGCGGGAACCGACTGACAAGGAGCTGGCAGATTACGTCGGAGTAAGCGAAAAACAGCTTGAGGGTCTGATTACCGAAATGTCGGCGGTGGATACAGTTTCATTTGAGGAGCTTCTTGAGAGCAAATACTTCAGCGCTGTGGAGGGCCGGGGGCTCGCAGATGACTCCAATATTTCGGACAATCTGATTCAGGAGGAACTGCTTGAGGCGCTGGTGGAGGCGATCGACGGGCTGCCGCCCAAACAGAAGCAGGTCATTTCGCTGTATTACTATGAAAATTTAAATTTGCGTGAGATAGGCGAGGTCCTGTGCGTATCGCAGCAGCGTGTGTCACAGATCCGGGCAAAGGCGCTGGAGAGCCTGACCGAAGCCATGAGACAGTTTGATGCCGGAGAAAAAATACGGACTGACAGGAGAGAAGGTTAAAATATGTTTTCTGGATACTATACGATCGCCTCGGGGCTGATTACGAGTCAAAGAAATGTAGAGACAATCGGAAACAATCTCATGAACATCAAGACGCCGGGCTACCGCAAAGAGAGGATAGTGAGCTCTGCATTTGAGCAGGAGCTCATGTCACGCATGGATTCCTCCGGGAAAAAAGTGTTGGGCGATGGTATCGGTGCGACTGTTGCTATAGTGGGCGATTCACTGACACAGTTCAACACGGGTTTATTCAAGGAGACCGGGCGCGGTCTGGACGTGGCTATCAACGGGAACGGTTTTTTCAACATAAAGGGCCAAGACGGGAAGACCTATCTGACACGAAACGGCTCCTTTGATATCGACAAGGAGGGCTACCTCGTTTTGCCCGGTATTGGAAGGGTGCAGGGTCGGAACGGGGACATATCTGTAAAAACCTCAGACATAACTATCGCCTCAGACGGGACGGTCACACGCGCCGACGGAGCGGTTCTCGGCAAAATCCTTGTCACCTCAACTGATGACAACTCCGTTCTTGAGAGGACTCCGAACGGACTGTTTACATCTCAGACTCCTCTCACGGCTTCGGCTGACAGTGAGCTTATTCAGAACAGTCTCGAACTGTCGAATGTTGATATGAACACTGAGCTGACCGATCTCATCGCGGCACAGAGACGCCTGCAGAGTTGTTCTTCGGCGCTGAAGATAATCGACCAGATCGACCGCAAGGCGGCCTCGCAAATCGCTTCTATATAGGAGAAGAGGTAAGCTCTACTAACGGCTTTTAGGGAGGCAGAAAAATGAACACAGCTTTTTACACCGGAGCTTCCGGACTGATGGCATTTCAGACCAAGATGAACGAAATAGGGAACAATATTGCCAATGTAAACACCAACGGCTACAGACCTGTCAAGACGGCATTCAGTGACCTCCTGTATTCAGAGATGTATATTAAATCAGCCCAGCTTCTAACAGGTCATGGCGTAAAGGCTGCTTATTCAGGGATTGACGCGAGCCAGGGGGCGCCTGCCGCCACACAGGGGGAGTTTAATCTTGCCATTGTGGGGAAAGGGTGGTTTGCCGTAGATACGGGCAGCGAGACCCTCTATACAAGGGACGGCTCCTTCAGTATTGACATTTCTGGATCCAATGCGTATCTTGTAAACCAAAACGGCTATTATGTTCTCGATAATGAAGGAAAGAAGATAAGCGCAGAGATAGGAACCGCTTCACCGACTGTAGACAGTGAAAAGCTGACGGGGAAAGTCGGCGTATTCGATTTCGCATATCCCGAAGCACTCACGCCTGCGGCGTCAAATTGCTATCGTGCCAACGATCTGACAGGAGCTGCTGGAGTCTCCGCCGAGGGTAAATATAAGATACTCAGCGGGTATCTGGAGCAGTCGGGCGTATCGCTGCCCGATGAGATGACCGACCTCATTGTTGCACAGAGGGGGTATGCGCTGAGCGCACGGGTCGTTCAGACCGCTGATGAGATCGAACAGACCGTTAATTCACTGAGAACATAGAGCTTTATTTGAAAATGGAAGACGCCTTAGTAATATAAGGGGCGGCAGTCGGAGGTAAGTATGGCAATAAACGATTATGGAGACTTGAACGAAATACAATTGGATGCGCTGAAGGAGATTGGCAATATCGGTTCCGGGAATGCTGCAACGGCACTTTCGGCAATGCTGGAAAGAGAAGTAAATATTGCCGTTCCAAAAATCAATGTTTTGGACTACAGCTCCGTCTGTGATACGCTTGGCGGGCCGGAGCAGCTCCTGGTGGGAATACTCTTTGGCATTAGCGGGGACATAACCGGGATGATAATGTTTTTGCTCCATAAGGAATTTGCTCATATGGTGCTCAACTCTCTTGTAGGATCTGAATTTGATGGTTATTCAGGGCTCGATGAAATGGACAAGAGCACGATCCAAGAGGTTGGGAACATAATGGCGGGATCGTATGTAAATGCTATGGCAGCAATGACGGGCCTCACCATTGACCTTTCAGTGCCTACAATGAATGTTGATATGGCGGGTGCGCTCCTCAGTGTACCGGCTATCTACTATGCCAACATAAGCGACAAAATAATTGTAATCGAGGATGAGTTCGGTCACGAACAGGTTGGGGCATCGAGCCATGTTCTTCTAATTCCGGAGGTTGATGGTCTGACTAAATTAATGAAGAGTTTGGGGCTGGATTCATGAGCAAGACTATTGTTGTCGGAATAGCGGACTATAACATTGCCAAAGATTGCGACGTTCTGGTTACATATGCATTGGGGTCTTGCGTTGGTATCTGCCTTTATGATCCGCTGACAAAAATCGCGGGATTATCGCATATAATGCTTCCAACTATAACCGAGTTTAACGATCCGCGCATGACTTTACAGCGGGGGAAATATGCGGATACGGCTATTGAGCTGCTTATGCAGAGTATGATAAATGCGGGGGCTCTGAGAATACGGCTGAGGGCGAAAATTGCCGGAGGCGCACAGATGTTTGCGCCAATTAACAATAAAAATCTCGCCGGAATTGGCGAGCGGAATGTTATTGCAGTGAAAAAAGAGCTTGCGAGGCTGAGGATACCGATTGTTGCCGAGGATACGGGCAAAGATTACGGAAGGACGCAATTTTTAAGTGCGGAGGACGGGAAAATGAGGATAAAATCAGTGAACAGGGGAGAGTCTATCTACTAATTATCAGGACTCAGGTTTAGATTTCTGAGATATAATTGAAGGGGGCAGAGAAAATGCAAAATCAAAGGCAGTCGGAAATACTTCTGGAATCGGGATTAAACGAACTGGAAATTATGGAGTTTACCATTGGAGATCAGCTCTTTGGCATTAATGTCGCTAAGGTTCGTGAAATAATGATGGTTGAGCCGGTCAAACATATGCAAAAGTCCAATCAATATGTCGAGGGCGTTTTTAAGCCGAGGGATAAGGTGCTTACAGTTATTGACCTGGCCTCTTTTCTGGAGCTTGGCGCGTCTGAAAAACCCGAACGCGATATTTTTATCGTCACCGGCTTCAACAACAGCGAGTATGCCTTCCATGTTCACACTGTTGTCGGAATCGACAGAATATACGGGACACAGATGAAGAAGCCCGACCCAGTCATCTTTGGAGGCAAAGAGGGAGTTGCGACAGGCATAGTTGAGTTTGACAACAAGCTGATCACTATTCTGGATTTTGAAGCAATAGTCGCGGAAATTTGCCCCGAATCGAGTATTATGTATGAGGAAATCGAAAATCTCGGCGATCGCAAGAGAAACGACACTCATATTCTGATAGCTGAGGATTCGACTCTGCTTTCAAAAATGATTTTGGATGCGCTCCACAAAGCGGGTTATATCAATACCGTGAAGTTTAGTAACGGGCAGGAAGCCTGGGATTACCTGTGTGAAATCCGTGACGGCGGCGATAATGTCGATGACTTTGTAAACTGCATTATAACCGATATAGAAATGCCTGAAATGGACGGACACAGGCTTACGAAGCTTGTAAAGACCGACGACAGCCTTAAGCATATACCGCTTGTTATTTTCTCTTCGCTGATAAGCGCGGAGATGCGGATAAAGGGCAGAGAATTAGGTGCGGACGAGCAGATAACAAAGCCGGAAATCGGCAAGCTTGTCGGTGTCATCGACGGCCTTACAATAAAATAGGTGCTTGGAGACATTCCCCAAGCGTCTGAGAATTAATAAGTTGAGCAGACCGGCGGCTATCTACCGCCGGTCTGCCCAATTTTTATATGCATTTAGCCGCCTGACCTTGCTGCTTAGTCTTCTGCCTCTGAGCTTTGAGATTTACCAGATACGAAAAGCCTGTACTGGCTTGTCATTTCGGAGAGGATCTTTGCCTGAGCTGCAAGCTCCTCGGAAGCTGCCGCGCTCTCTTCGGCCGTAGCTGAGTTTATCTGCACGACGGATGAGACCTGATCTATGCCCTGCAGGACCTCCTCTGTCGCTGAGGCCTGGTTTTGTGATGCATCGGCAATCTTCAGGATAGCGTTATTGACAAAGGTCGATTTTTCTTCAACAAGCTGCAGTGACTGTGCAGTCGCATCGGCTATCTTCCGACCGTTTTCGACCGCCACGACTGTGCTTTCGACGAGTGCGGTTGTGGTTTTGGCAGCCTCGGCTGAGCGCTGCGCAAGGTTGCGGACCTCATCCGCAACAACGGCAAAGCCCTTGCCGGAGGCTCCGGCGCGTGCGGCTTCAACAGCGGCGTTGAGTGAAAGGATATTTGTCTGGAAGGCTATATCGTCGATGGCCTTGACGATCTTGCCTATCTCCTTGGAGGTCTCTGTGATTTCGTTCATGGCCTCGAGCATCTGAGCCATACAGCGGTTGCTCTCATCAATGCCGTGAGAGGCCTCGACGCTCATTTCGCTCGCATTGCCGGCCTGCTCGGCGTTGTCTTTACTTAGCTCAGAAATGCTTGAGACCGTCATTGAGAGCTGCTCAATTGCCGACGCCTGCTCGGTAGTACCCTGAGAGAGAGTCTGCGAGACAGAGGAGATCTGGTTTGAACCGGAAGAGACCTGCTCGGCAATATCGTTTGTAAGATGCATATCTTTGCTCATGTCTGCGAAAATTGCATAAACAGACTCGACAAGCTCTTTGTATTTCCCGACATATCTGCTTGTATCAGCGGAACGGGCGTTTAGATTCTTGGAGGCGCCTTCTGAGAGCATTGAACACATATCTGATATAATAAATTCAATGTTATCGCTCATCTCCTCGAACGAGGCGGCTACTTCGCCAAATTCATCTTTGGAGGTAATATGCAGCGGCTGTATCTGTCTGCCGTTTCTGAGGTCCTTACAAGCTAAAACAATTATTTTTAGGGGATCCACAATACTATTTCTGAACACAATAAGAACATAAGCTGTAAAGCCTAGAGAAATGGCCGCAAGGATGCAAAAGATAGTAATGGCTCTACTGAATATATGCTTGTAGCTGGAGAATATATCGTCGCTCTCGGTTGCTGTCATGTCTCCGATAACGCCGATGGATTCGTTTATGGATTTGAATTTAGGTATGTATTGCTCTGTATAGACCGAAAAGGCCCCTTCGCTGTCGCCCGACGCCGCTAATCCGCGTATCGTTTCGATCGCTTTTTCTGATTCCCGGTAAGCAGATACAAGTTTGTCAAGCTCAGCTTTGTCGGCGATAGTGTCAGAAATAGTTTCCAGTTCCTTTTCAATTATCTCATCCGCTATGGATATCTTATCCGCGGCGGAATTCGCTGCGGATGAATTTGTTTCAGAGATCATGTCCAGTAGAGACCCGTTGACTGTGTTTAATTCATCCCTTAACCTCAGCTGTGAACTGATTGATACAAGAGGCTTGGAAACAAAATAATCAATTTTGTTGTCTGCGACGCTCAACCTGATAAACAGAAAAATCATGCTTCCGATTGTGGCGAAAACAATAATTGTGAATGTAAGTATGAACTTTTTTGCCACGTCTAATTTGCCGAATATATTTTTCATTTCAAATCCTCCCAGTGTCTCGGCGGAAATTATTATCATTTTATTATCAATATATCATAAAGGATATATATTTGCAACAAATTATTAGATATTCTGACAAAATTTTCAATTATACCTGGTATTTTTTGGTTATTAAAACATTGCTGAGCCCTTACAGCCGGAAAAAATATAGAAACTTTTTTCAAAGGTTGCAGCGGTTTCGGGACTGTGGCATCGGCGATATAAGGGGATCATAGAATTGAGCCGCACTTTAGAAAAAAGTGCGGCTCAATTTTGTTTAGGAAAATACTACAGACTATCTGTTTTCCTTAGGAATATACTCCCTATGCGGCTGAACTGAGACATAAGAGGGCCTGATTATCTTGCCCATGTTCACTATCTCCTCCATCCGGTGGGCGCTCCATCCTGCTACACGGGCCACAGCAAACATCGGTGTATAGAGCTCAAGCGGCAAGCCGAGCATTCTATATACAAAGCCGCTGTAGAAATCCACGTTGGCGCTGACGCCCTTGTATATTTTTCTTTCTTCTGCAATGACCTGCGGAGCCAGCCGCTCTACAGTGGAGTAAAGAGCATATTCTTTTTCCAGACCCTTCTCTTCACAGAGCATCTCAACGAACTTTTTCAATATGCGTGCGCGGGGATCGCTGATAGAGTATACTGCGTGCCCCATGCCGTAAATAAGTCCGCGCTTGTCAAAGCACTGCCTGTTTAGCAGACGTCTCAGGTAATCCACAATGGCGTCCTCGTCCGTCCAGTCGCTTAGGCTCTGCTCCATATCGTCAAACATCTGGACGACCTTGTTGTTAGCCCCGCCGTGTCGAGGGCCCTTAAGGCTGGACAGAGCCGCTGCCATGCAGCTGTATGTATCTGTCCCGCTGCTGGTGACAACGTGGGTGGTAAAGGTCGAGTTGTTGCCGCCGCCGTGTTCGGCGTGCAGCACAAGACAAAGATCAAGTATAAGCGCTTCAAGAGGGGTATACTGGGAATCCGCGCGCAGAAGATGGAGGATATTCTCCGCAGTGGAGAGGTCCTTGCGTGGGGCGTGTATGAACAGGCTCTTCCCGGATTTATATGTATAGCCCTGATAGCCGTATACAGCCATGAGCGGGAAAATTGCAATGAGGTTCATACACTGCCGCGCCACATTAGGGAGGCTTATATCGTCAGGCCTCTCATCATAACTGGCCATTGTAAGTACGCTGCGCGACAGGGTGTTCATCATGTCACTGCTGGGGGCCTTAAGGATGACGTCTCTCACAAAGTTGCTTGGCAGACTGCGCCGGAAGGCGAGCTGTTCATAAAACTCCGCCAGCTCAGTCTCCGTAGGCAGCTTTCCGAACATCAGCAGAAAAGCGGTTTCCTCAAATCCGAAATCGCCCCTCTCCAAAAAACCGTGTACGATATCGTCGATAGAGTAGCCGCGGTAATACAGCTCGCCCTCGATTGGCACTTTTTCGCCGTTTACGACTTCAAAAGAACGGATTTCTGAAATTTCAGTAAGTCCCGCCCTTACACCTTCTCCGTTGACATCGCGCAATCCGCGCTTTACCTGATATTTTGAATAATCCTCCGGTTTTATTAGATTGTTCTCTAAGCAAGTGTTAGCCAATCTTTCGATAGGGGGAGTCACTCTTGAATAGTCTGAAATACTCACAGTAATCGCTCCTGTCCGATAACAATATTATATTTCGGGTTAATAGCAATAATATACACACAGTCTAACATAAAACGGATGGCTATATGTTGAATAATTTGAAAACTTTGAGGTGATTTGGAGGAATTGGCGACAGCCTGGCGGCACCCTTTATGTGCTTCAGGAGAATTAAAGCGCAATTATAAAAAACATCCCACCACCTGGCTTGCGGCGATTATTTGGAGATGATTATAATATTACAGCCACATCTACGATAAGTTTATCGAACTGTTGGAACAGGAGAATATGCCTGCTCGTTCTATCTCAACAGAGTAAGGATGGCAAGGGAACTGAGCGGGAGTGAGACTACCGAAATTGAGGATTACTTAAAGTCGCTTATAAAAGACGGGGGTGATTTTGGATCAAATCGACACCACTGTGGCGACAATATATTGGGAAAAGTAAATACAAGTCCTGCAGACATAGAAATCGGTAGTCGTTTACAACGACTACCGATTTCTATGTCTTGAGTAACTTTGAACTATCCGCACAGAGGGACGACGGTGGGATAGCCATGTATGTTCTCTATTGTGACGTCCATGCCGTAGACTTCGCGTATAGCGTCACAGCTGACGGTCTCGGCGCCGCCGAGCGAGTATACACGGCTGTTCTTTATGAACAGGAAACGGTCGCAGTAGCGCAGAGCGAGATTGAGGTCGTGGATAACTATGATCACGCATATTTTTTTCTCGGCCGCAATATCCCGGATTATGCCCATTACTTCGTATTGGTTCTTGAGGTCGAGGTTACTTGTCGGCTCGTCGAGCATGAGTACCTTCGGCTGTTGTGCAAGCGCCCGCGCAAGCATCACTTTCTGAAGCTCGCCGCCCGAGAGCTCGTCGAGATACCTTAGGGAATAATCGTATAGTCCCATGCGATTGATTACGTCCCTCGTAATACGGTGATCCTCTTCCGTAGGGTTCATCTTTATGTAAGGTTTTCTGCCGAGCAGAACCGCATCATATACCGTGAACTGTGAGCTGTCGTTCTGCTGTGCTACATAGGCCATTTCCTGGGCGATCGACTGCCGCTTCAGACTCCCTATGTCCCGACCATTTACGCTTACAGCTCCCTCCTGAGGCGTGAGAATGCGATTGAGGCATTTTATCATCGTGCTCTTACCTGCACCGTTGTTGCCGAGTATGGCAACGCACTGCCCTTCCCGGGCGTCAAACTCTATTTTTTCAAGAATTTGGTAGGTTTTGCAATATGAAAAGCTCAGGTCCTTTACGTTTATCATTTGTTTTTGACCCCCTTGAAAAGAAGATACAGGAATAACGGGGCACCGAGAAAGGACGTGATCGCGCCGATCGGCAAGACAACTGGGGCGACCACCATACGAGCTACAGTGTCACTGAACAGCAGCATAAGCGCGCCCATGAGAGCGGAGGCCGGAAGAAGGAAACGATAATCATCGCCGATTATACGCCGCATAACATGGGGAGAGACCAGCCCGACGAAGTTTATTATGCCGACAAACGATACTATTACCGCCGCGGTGAAGGAGCATATGACCATTCCTGTGAGGCGCATTGAGTCCACGTTGACCCCTAGTCCCTTGGCGCTGTTTTCTCCGCTTTGGAGGGCGTTGTAGTTCCACCTGTTGAAAGCAAAATATACCGACGCAAACAGGACAACCACCGCCATGATTATAATCTGCTTCCACGATGTGCGCCCCATATCTCCGAAAGTCCAAAACACTATTGCAGACAGACTTACATCGTCCGCAAAATACTGCATTATTGTTGTACCGCCCCCGAAAAGCGCGCTGAGCGCGACGCCCGAAAGGATCATAGTTTCAGGGGAAACATTTCCGAATTTTGAGAGTCCAAGGACGACGAAAGTCGACAACAGGGAAAATGCAAATGCACAGATAGACACTAGATAAGGGCTTGTAACCGTAACGGCTTCGTTCGTGTAGTATTGGACGCCGGCGCCCAATACCACGATTGCAAAGGCGGCTCCGAAAGCAGCGCCCTGGGATACGCCTACCGTCGAAGCTGAGGCGAGGGGATTGCGCAGTATGCTCTGCATGGCGCAGCCCGTTATCCCAAGACCAATTCCGCCGATAATTGATGTCACCACTCTGGTGAGACGAAGGCCGAGTACAACCGTTTTGTTCATTTCGGTCCCCCGCCCCGCCAAAGTGTAAAGAACTTCCTTTATTGTCAGACCGGCCGAGCCTGCAGTTATTGCAATGAGAGCGGCCACTATCGTAAGAATGACCAGCAGAATTATAACGAGTATCTTAAACTGTATGTAATCGCGGTATGACGTATGTTTTGCGGCTAGTTTATGCATTTGTTTCGTCACTCACCTATGGTAATCTTGCCGAAGCCGTTGCCATTGTCCTTTAACACCTGCATGTAGGGCTTTCCCAGCATTTCTTTAAAGATTTCGTCGGCTTTCTTTTCAAAGTCAATGTCCGAGAATGCTTTGGGATAGACGATGGCTCCGGCATAATATGCGTCGGCTATCGAGAGTTCGATGTTGGTGCCGTAATAGTTATAGTCTATCTGAGAGTATACATTGCCGTTCTTTACGGCTTTGAGGTTGGTGTAATAACTCGGATTTGTCTTATAGTCCTCGTTTACCAGGCTCATGTTTCCCGGGGTCAGGAAGATTATATCGGGATCCCAGACGACGAGCTTCTCCTTTTCTATGAGCAGAGCTCCATCTTTTCCTGCCTCATCGACCACGTTCTTTGCGTTGATTGCGGTAAAAGGAGGATAATTAGCATATGTTCCTTCAATGCCGTGACCGCCGCGGAAGCTGACGGCACCTGCATATACAGACGGTTTGTCTGCGTCTGCGATATCCTTGGTGCGGTCATTTAGATCTTTCTGCCATCCTTTCATGGCGGCAATAAGCTCGGTGCAGCGATCCTGCGCCCCCATGATATCTCCTACAAGCGTGAGTGCGTCGTATACGCTGTCACTGAAAATGCCTTGATATGAAAGAGCCACAACAGGGATGTTCAGCTTTGCCTGCATTGTATTGACTTGGTCGATTTCAATAAAACTTGTGAATATGATATCCGGGGCAAGCGTTGCTAGTGCCTCATCGTATATTTCACCGCTCACTCCGCCGGGAGCCACGCCTGTCAGCTTGGAAAAACTGTCGGAGTTTATGTAAGCATAAGGCATTCCGGGACTGCACTCTTTTTCCAGGTCGGTTATGCCGACTATTTTATCCGCACAGCCCGCGTATGTGAGCATACGGGCTGTTGCCCCGATTGCTACAACATTTTCAATTGTCTCGGGAATCTCTACCTCGCGGCCCAGCATATCCGTGATGGTGCGTGTGCCGGCTTTGCCATCTCCATCGGCTGTAGAGGGGGAAGGGGAGGACTCATCTGTACCGGAAGTACAGCCCGCGACTGTGAACATCAGCATAAAAGCCAAAAACAGCGCTGTTATTTTGGTATACTTTTTCATATGTACTCTCCTTGTTAAATATTTATCGGTCGTATTCGTTAAAACAGCTCAGGCAGACCATATTGCCGTTTTGGAGCCGTATTCTGTCCTCTCTTGCTTTTTCTCCGCATACTGAGCACTCGACGGAATTGAATATTCTTGCGCGCTCGGGCAGTTCAAAAGCGGGCTTTCCGAAGTTGAACAGTTCGTCTGTCGGGGCGTTTAAGATATACTGTATTCGCTGCTCGCGGGGAATCTCGTTGTTGTTCTTTTTCTCGTCGCCGCCATTGAAATACAGTCTAAGTGTTTTTCCGCTCTCACGGAAATAGAAGTTGAAGGCCATCTTGCCGAGCGGCTTGTAAATGAGGTTGCCCTTACCGAAGGTACAGCTAAGAAGGCTCTGTATGGCGTCTACCGCACAGGTGTCATTTTCTGTGATGCAGACAATCTGTTCGTCGGAGGCGGCGCCTGTAGGAATGTGCTCAATAAGTGCTTCGACTGTCTTAAAACCGATTGCCAGACCAGGACATTTATGGCCGTGGAAAGCAGCAGCTTTTTCCCACTTTTCCATATCGTACATTATGATATCATCTCCCCATAAGCATTACTTTTTATTTGATAAATCTTTATTTGATCCATTATAATAATACATACTAGGTTACAAATACCGCAAGCCCCCCGGGGGGTTAAAAAACCGAGTTGTTCTTGAGAAATATTGGCGATATGAATCAAAATTTTTATTTCATATGGCTTTTTTGCTGTATTTCTGCAGATTAACCCCCCCGGGGGCTTGCTGTCTCTCATATGCAGATGCTATTTTCTATTTTAATGAGGAATGATTCAACAAGATATACGGAGGACATGTGATATGGATGTACGTACGATAACCGAGCTTTGGAAGCCGAGCAAAGGCAGCCCGGGGGCCGGAGTGGAATGGTGGAACGGTAAGGCGGTGCATTTCTCCGCAATGGAACTGCCGAGTGCGGAGAACAGCCTAGGTATGCGGATAATCCAGCGTGAGAATATGGTTTGGAAGGGCAGCAGTGCGCTTGACGTCGGCTGCGGCGGCGGGAGATTTTCATTCGCCCTTGAGGAGATGGGCGCTGAAATGACCGCGACCGACTTTTCCCCCAAAATGATAGAAAATGCAATAGAGAACGGGAAGAGCAGGGGCTCAAACGTTTGCTTCTCGGTTGACGACTGGCATGAGGTCGACCTGAAGAAAAAGGGCTGGGAACACCGATTCGATCTCGTCCTTGCGAATATGACACCGGCAATAGTATCGGCCGACACATTTATAAAACTTATGGAGGCCAGCAAGAACTGGGTGCTTATGGTAAAGCCGACCAGAAGGACAAATGCCATACTGGATGAGCTCAACAGGCTTGTAGGCGCCGAGCAGGATACAAAACCGCTTGACGAGACGGTGGCTTATGCCTTTGACCTTGCGTGGATGTCCGGCTACTGTCCCAGGCTTGAGTACGAGGAGCAGCTGTGGGAGAGCGATATGACGCTGGAAGAGGCGGTCAGAGACTATACGCTGCGTATATCGTCTCTCCACGAACTCGGCGACGACGACAAATTGAAGATACGCGGCTATCTCGAGAGTGTGGCAAAAGACGGTATCGTACATGAGACAACGCACACGATGGTGGCTGCTATGTACTGGCAGGTCGCGACGGCATAGGCGGTATTGCCGGCTCATTTTATTTTAACAGAAGGTGACTATATGAAGATTGCAATTCTATATTTCAGCGAAACCGGCAACACAGAAAAAATGGCGGGTTTCGTTCGCGACGGTGTATTGAAAGCCGACAGAAATATTGAGGTCGTGCTTATAAACCTTGCAAAAGACGAAGATGTTGAGGCAAGCTCTATAAATGACTGCTCTGCCGTCATATTCGGAACGCCGTGCTACGTCGCGAACATGTGCTGGCAGCTGCACAAATTCTTCGACACAAGGTTCGACTGCAAGCTCGAGGGCAAGCTGGCCGCCTGCTTTGCTACGGCCAACTGTATGTGGGGCGGAGCGGATGTGGCTATTATGACAGTTATGCAGCACGCCATGACGAGGGGCATGCTGGCATACGCCACCGGTATGGAATATGGCCGCCCGTTTATACACCTCGGCCCCATTGCCTTGAGAGACGAGCTGGACTCAAAGGCGGAACTTTTTACGCTGTTCGGTGACAGGGTTGCAAAGAAAGCGCTGGAGCTGTTCGGCGACAGATAAACTCCAATAAGATTTATAGAAACCCTGTGCTTATTTAAGCACAGGGTTT
>ERZ764778.862-NODE-862-length-33500-cov-6.854328_pt1 | contig 33500 bp, 36 predicted proteins | sample MGYA00374951_ERZ764778 | MGnify/ENA primary metagenome ERZ764778 (study PRJEB28918, sample SAMN05720193) | bioreactor metagenome | isolation source: Anaerobic biogas reactor | place: USA:Washington, USA | collected 2015-08-08 ...
GATACTCCGTCACATCATTGCCTTCCGGTACGCGTACCGCTGTCACCCGCGCCGATAACGCCGCCAACCGCGTCGCGTTCAGCGTCCCGGCCTTGTCCGTATCCATCGCCGCGAAAATGCGTGTATACGGCAACAACCGCGCCAACCATTGCGCTGGCAACGTCCGCCCTGCGCCGGCCAGGGCCACGATGTCAACCAGGTCACCTGCCGCCTGCCACAGGAGCAGCGCGTCCAGTTCCGCTTCCACGATGAACAACGGGCGGTCACCCTGTAGCATCTCCACGCCGTACAACGTGATCTGCCCCCCGCGCGGTCCGCCGTACTTGCCACCGTTGTCAGCCGTGGCCGTAGCATCGCCCACAACGCATTGCCGGACAATGTTCCCGGTGGTCGGTTGTTTGAGAAAAGGAAAGAGTGAGGGTTGTGGACGCTGGTACGACAGCTGCCCCGCTGGCCGGACAAGAGGAAGCTGCATGGGAGCAAAGTGCGTTTCACCTAATCGAGACTAAACGTGCGGCGTGAGGTCCGTGGCCCCACGCCGCTTTTACGCTGGTGATTCACGATTTACGGCTTCATGTAATAGAATCCCGCCACGCCGTCCTTTTTCCCCGAGATGATCAGGTGCAGTTCCCCGGTCGCGTCGGTGAAGTAGGCCTTGGCTGAACCGCTATATCCGCGTGCGCTCAGGTAGTCGGCGACGGTCTGCGCCGGGCTAAGGACACCGTTTGTTTCTGTGCGCGTCTTGAGCACCCAGTTGTCGGTGTAGATGTAGCGGATCAGCGGTGTATCCGTTGCCGCGCCCACGTAGAACGGGACACTCCACCCGGAGGTGTTTCCCGCCACGTCGAGCCAGTCCGACCAGACGCCATCCTTCCACATGTAGCGGTAAACGCGCGAGTGTTCCGGGTACATGAAGTGTTCGGAGACGAGCACGAAGCTGTCGTCGCCGCCAGAGTAGGTTAATCGGATAGACTCGTCCCGTTGCGGCTCGGAATAGAGGGTGTGGGTGGCCTGACGCAGCGGGAAACTGTTTGGCTCACTCCCGTAGGCCGTCCGCGCAACGGTGGGATCGCCCGGCCCGATTCCGCCGCTAGATGATTGCGTCCAGCGCGGGAACCATGCCAACATGGTCTGACCGTCCGGCGCAGCGGCGATGGTGGAGTCGAAGGTGTCCTGGTCGTTGATCTTGCGCAACGGTGCACTCCAGGTCCCGCCGTTTGCGGCGTCGCCATTCCAGTAGGCGTGCCAGGTGCGGTGACGTAAGATATAGCTGTCATATTCTTTTCTAACGTAATATACCTCGTCCCACGTCAGATAGGCATAGCCCGTTTGCTCGGCCACGGCGAGGCTCGGCCAGGCCACGCCGCCGGAGGGCAGTGAAAAGCCGGGCAGATAGTACTCGCGTTGTGGCGCGACGATAGCTGGGGCGGAAATGGCGCCGTTGGTGACGGTGCGGTGGATAATGCCGTCCTGGTTGCCGTAGGCCAGATGCACGCGCCCGTGGATGTTGTCCACGGCAATCTGCGGCTCGCGCCCGCCCCAATAGCTGAGGATTTTGTACGGCGTCCAGGTGATGCCATCGCTCGAACTGCTGTAAAATGTGTAGGTGTTAAAAGCGTTGTTGAGTTTCCCCGTCCATAGCGCGTGAACGCGCCCACTGGCATCCACGGACAGCGCCGCCTCGCTGATGCTCTCCGGGTAACCGCCGATGTTCCCTGCGACCAAAGGCGTGGACGTGGCCGGCGCAGTTCCCGCCGGCCCGGCGCATAGAGCGGTCAGCCCTTCCGGGCAGAGACGCATCGTGACGTCATCCACGTAAGCGCCTTCGGGGCGTGAATCCCCTTCGTTGGCCTGGAAAACGACGCCGATACAGACCTGTTTCCCTAGCACATTGCCGAGCGTGGGAACGTTCGCCAGGTCGAGCGTCAGATCTTCCCACCCGTTCGTCACGCCGGTGCGACAAGCGCCGTAATAATTACTGAGCCAGCCCGTCTCGCAATTACCCGCCTCCAGCACGGCGACTTTGAGGCAGACCTCATCGTCTGGGGCCAGGTTGGTCCATACTTTGGCGCTGAATTCGCCCTTGGCGACATAGTTGAGGTTGACGGGCATTGACTTGGCCATCATCGATCCTAGCGAGTACCCGTCGGGGTAGGTCGCGCCGCAGGCCAGCAGGTCGCCGTCGCCGCCGCCATATGCCCACGCGCTCTTTTGTCCGGCGTAGACGCGGCAGTCGCTGAGGTCCCAGGTGTACCAGCCAAAGCCCTCTGGCGGCGGGTCGCCTTCTTTGTACGTCCACGAGGTAATCCGCCAGCCGATGCTATCGCCTTCGAAATCATCGGTGAATGTGGTGATCCACGCATTGCGCAGGACAGTGCTGCCATAGCTACGCAAGACCACCGGCAGATAGATTGTGTGCGGCCAGCCGACGGCAGCTTCGAAGGTGTCTTGCACCGCGTAGACGCCGTCGCTGGCCCGGATGGTGACCAGGGTGCGCCCTTGCCAGTACGTTTCGGGCGTGAGGTACACGGCGCCGGAGGTCTGCAAATCGACGCCCATTTTCGGATTGGTGTTGAGCATCACCGTGTAGCTGAGTTGATCGCTCGTGCGCGTGATGTGCTGGGCGTAGGTGCGGACGTTGAAGGCGTTGAGGACAGTCGTTCCGGGGAGGATCAGCATATCCGGCAGGTCGCCGAAGCGCAACGGGGCGGGGAAGTGGTTGGCGGGATAGGCGAAGGTGCGGTAGGCATCCTGCTGTGCCTTGGAAGTCAGTGTTGTGGTTTGGAATGTGACTACAGGGTGCAGCATCAGCTCGGTGAGGGTGTAGGGGCCGTCCGCGCCGTGCCCGCCGATGGAAGTACCATCGAAGGCCAGGTCGAGGAAGTGCGCGCCGGTGGTCAGCGTAGCGGTGATGTTGGCCGGGGCGATTTGTTCATCGGTCACATCCGCCAATGTGCCGCGCAGGACGTAGTTGCCGGTCGCTGTGACCTGCACGCCCACGCGGATGACGAGGTGTTCGTACAGGCCGTCGCCGTCTGTGTCCTCACCCCAATCGGCATAGCTGCCGGTGAGCGCCAGTGCTGGATGGGTGTCGCCGGTGGTGAAAGTCCAGACGATGGGATCGAAGGTGGCGTTGCCTAGCGTGTCGCTGATCCCGGCGGTGAGCGTGATGACGTAGGTGGTGTGCGGCGTGAGGAGCGTACCAGGAGTGAGGGTCGCCGTCTGCGCGGCAGCATCGTAGGCCACGCTGCCACTGATCACGTCGCCGCGCATCTCCGCCATGTGGAAGGTCGCTGTCGTCAGCGTGGTGGCGTCGATGGCGCGATCCCATGCTACAGCAACGACTGTGTTGCGCGGGGCGTTGAGCGCGCCGTGCGGCGGGGAGAGCAGGCGCGCGCGCGGTGGAGTGAAGTCTGCCTCGGTGGTGAAACTCCAGGTCGCACCCGCATCCAGCGGTGCGCCATCAAGCGTCTGAATCGCCGTGCTGACGTGGGCAGTGTACGTGGTGCTGTAAGCCAGCCGGGTCTGCGGGATGAAGGTGGCTTCACGGCTCTCGGCATCGTAGCGGATGAGGCCGCGCACCGTCCCGTGAGGGCCGCCGGAGAGGGTGAAGGTGGCGCTGTGGACGGTCGTGGGGTCGATTGCCGCGCGGAACCCGGCGTACAGCGGTTGATTCACGTTGACGTTCGTTGCGTCAGGCGCGGGGGAGACGTAGTCCACGCCCACGGGGTTGGCAATGATGAACGGCCCGGCGGTGTCGCTGGCGGTGTTGAGGCCGTCGGTGGCGAGCACGCGGACGAGCGCCTGGGTGGTGTTGAGCAGACTGGTTGTTTCCAGCGTGAAGGCTGTTCCGGGGAGGTGAATGGTCTGCGCTTCCCAGGTCGCGCCGTTGTCGGTGGAGACTTGCACGAGGAAGTGATGTGTTTCGCCGGGGTCGCTCTCCCAGGCGATGGGCTGCGGGCCGGTCCAGGTGGTGTTCGCGGGTGGGGTGATGGCGACGGTGGGCGGCGTGGCGCTCAGCGCCCGCTCGGCCAGCAGCGCGTCGTCGCTGTTGCGGCGAATCTGGATGCGCGCCGTTGCCGCCGGATAGGGGACTTTGAGCGCGAAGGGCGCAGGCATATCGGGCGGAATGTCCCAGGCATTCGGGCCGGCCGGTTGCAGGATCGTCGTCACGCTGAACGCCCGGGTGTACCCGACGATCTCCTGTCCCGCGCCATCCAGGAAGACGAGGCGGTACGGGCCGGATGCGGGCGCGTCGAACTCGCCGGGTTCGAGCTGATACCAGGGCGCGAGTAGTACATCACCGGTGGCGGGGGTGATGAGACCACTGGCCAGCAGCAGCGGTTCGGCCAAGACGGTCTGCTGGAACGCCTGCGAGGTGGTGGTGAGCCGGTTGCGCAGCGCGCGGTAGTTAATCGATTCGATCCACAACCGCTCCGGCGGCGGGGATTCCACTGGGTCGATGTTCATAAAGCTGTTGATGGTGGAGAGCGTTTTCTGGTCGCGTGGTTCCATCAAAGCCGTGCTGTTGCGGCGTTCCAGTCTGAGCCGCACGTCGTATCCCTGCCCGCCCTGCCGCGTGTCGTGTTCGAAGCCGTACAGGTGGCCGCCTTCGTGGGCGACGATGAAGCGGAAGTGATCGGCATAACCGTCGCCTTGCACTAACATGCTGTATCGTGTCACCTCCGGCTGCGTCAAGCCGATGTCGTCTATCCAGGTCCTCGGTGCATAGCCGATCATCATGTCACAGTTTGAGCTGACCAGGCATAGCGCGTTCATTTGCAGCAGCGCCTCCATCAGATAAAGTCTTCCGGCTGGTTGCGCCTCCCAATCCATGAAGAGGCCGGCCGTACCGTAATGCCCGGTCATCATCTGGTAATACGGGACGGCGTTGGCCGGTTGTGCCAGCCACACGTTGGGGACAGGATAGATAGCTTGCACGCCACTGCGATTCCCCAGCGTGACCTTGCTCAGGTTGACCGTGCCGGTCTTGCCGTAATCCGACCCTACGGCCAACGCGCGCGAGTGGAGGGTGAGCCAGCGCGTCTGGACGACGTCCGGCGTGACCAGTCCCACAAAGCGTTGCTTTTCGCCGCGACTGTCGAGCACTGTGACCGCCGCGCGCAGCCAGTAGTAGCCGGTCTCTTCAGGGGTGAAACCGTAGTAGTTGACGCTGTCCTGCGACGCAAGGCGCACGAATTTGTCGTTGAGGCGATTGCGGCGCGCCGTCTCGGGCGTGTAGGCGAAGTGCCAGTTCGTCCCGTCTGCGCGCCAAGAGACCGTCTCGTTGTGCGTCCCGGAAGGCGAGCGCCAGGTCAGTTCGATATCCTCCACATCCACGTATTCCCACAAATCCTTGTACCACACATCGGGGTAGAAATTAGCGCTGGCCAGGAAAACGCGCAGCGCGGTCGGCTTGCCGGTGATAAGCGCCTCGTCTTCGAGTACCTGGACGGGCCTCAGGTGCACCTCGAGCTTGGGGAGCGTCCAGAATGACCAGTGCCGGCCGATTTCCAGCGGGCCGCCGATCAAGTCCTGGACCCACTCGCCGTGATTCTGCGCCAGTGCGTCTGTCTCGCCCCAGACACTCACCTGATAGCGAATGCCATCTCTGAGCGGTGCATCGGACACAAAGACATATTCGACCTCTGAAAGGCGGTGCGGCTGTCCGGCTACGTAGACCGGCTGCTGGCTGTCGTCCAGGTAGTACACCTGGAAAGTTTGCTCGTTCACCGTGTTCTCAGAAACGATAGTCGTGAACTGGACCCGGATTTCGGAGCCCGTCGTCGCCTCGGCGTGCAGGCTGTACGCCTCGGGCGGCAGGCTTTGTTGAACGCTGACGTTGCGCGCGTCGGGCTCGGGTGATACTTCCTTGATTCCCAGTTTGACCCGCGCGCGTAGTTTGATGCTCATCAGATCGTAGCAGGTGCAGGCGCAGTCCAGCAGCCCCGTACAATAGCCGAAATCCTGCTGCTGAAAGTAGATGTTGTTCTCGCCGTCGATCAATTCGGTGTAGTCGAAGGGGACTTCTTGCTCCACCAGGACAGTCTCCCACGGCTGCGTTGGGGTCGTCCCAATTGAACCGATGACGTTCCACTCGCCGGTGAAGCTGCCATCCACCCATCCGGCAGGATTGCCATTGAGGGCCACCGCCCAGGTGGGGTCGGTATAGATCGGATCGCCATCCACCGTGACGTAGATTTTTTCGGCAAAGGTGAAGATCAACGCCGTCTCGCTCAATTCGGTGGGGTCCTGCGCGCCCAGGTCGAAGGGCCAACGCAGCCGCGAAAACATCCAACACGTGGATTCGCCGTCTCTCCAGTTATCGTAGGTCCAAATGGTGTAACCTTCCTCGTCCTTGGTGATGGAGGTGGGAGTACCCTGGTAGTCGTCGGCAGTGGCTAACTGAAAGCCTGAAGCGTCGTTTTTGTCGGCCACGACGTCTGGCGCGAGCGGTGATTGGGCGGAAGCGGGGCGCGCGATGGCGCCAGGCAGCAGCAGGCTGCCGAGGATCACGAGAGCAATACTGGTGATGGGCCATAGTGACGGTTTGCGGTTACGCATTGAAATATCTCCTTATGAGCGCGGGGCTGAAGCCGCGTTAAGAGAAAGTCGCCCTGTGGGCTAAAAGGTTCGCTGTACGAGAGGCAGGTAGATGTAGCAGTAGATGGTTTCTTCAATAGCGATGGTATGCACGGCCTGCGTCGGTGCGCCTTCGATGACCGCTGTAACGGTGATTGTCTGTGTGCCGGATACGGACCAGGTGTAGGTGACGCTGTTATCCCCGGACGTGACCGGCATTTTCCCGGTCGCTTCCCAGGTGTAGGTGAGGGGATAGCCGTCCAGCGTCACGCCTGCGCTGAAGGTGTAGGCGTGGCCGGTTTTGCCCGCTGTCGGGCCGGTCACACTCGCGGCGAAAGTGAGCATGGTGCGCACTGCGCTGGCCGGTGAAGCCCCGTCTGTAACAGTGAGTGTGATGGCTTTCTCGCCGGGCGTCGCCCAGGTGTAGGTGACTGCATCTGGGGTTATCAGGCCGGGATGGGTGGTGGTTATCTGTTCTGTTGTCGTCCATGTGTAAGTGATCGGCTGGCCGGTGTAGCCGTCCCAGAACAATGTGCCGGTGAAGGGCGTGGCCGTTCCCACACCTACGATGCGCGGCCCGGACATAACGACGTTGGGGACGCCGTCGGCGCGCAGCCAGCCTATGTCCTGCATCATCGCCAGCGTCACCGGGCCAGGATGACGGGCTGCGCTGTAGTAAATGGGCGTCATCAGGTGGTTCGTGCTTGCTTCAAAAGTGGTCTGGTCGAGGTGCGACAAGCTACTGCCAGAGTACCAGGTGGCCGGCGTGTAAAGCTGGGCTGTTGCCCCTGCGTTGGCAGCGACGGCGTTGGGACCGCTGAAGCTGGCATCGCTTTTGAGAAGCGCGCCCAGGGTGAGTGGATCCACGCTGGGGTCGAGCAGCCGGACGCCGCTACTATCTACAGCGAATTGATCGTAGGGGGTGGGGCAATAGATACTACTCAGACTGTTGCCACAAAAACCAACGCTATATTCCACCACCATATTGCCGACAAACCCCAGGCCGTGGGCCAGTTCGTGCAGCGCCACTGTGACGAAGTCAAAGGTCGCGGCGGTGTTGTTGAGGTGCGTTGTTGTGGTTACATACGACCAGTTGGCGTCCGATTTGAATTGCAGCGCCATATCCGCGCGCCCCGGATTGAGATCGCTGCCGCTGAGGGCGTTGGCTAAGGCAATGGGGTAATGTGTGTTTACCAAAGGCGCGCCGGGGAAGTTGATCACATACTGTGTCGGCATGCCGGTTCCCAGCGCATCCCCACCGTATAGATCAGGTCTCCAGCAGACGGTTGCCGAGATGGGCACAGTTGAAGAAATCCACGTTCCCCAAAGGCCGGCGGCGTAGTCGAAGGCAGCCACAGCTTCAGAGGGTGGCGGCGCGCAGCTACCGCCTTCAAGCCACAAAATATCGAAGGTCGCGCCGCCAACAGGCGTTGAGGGTGCGGCAACAACAGCGACCGGCAACAGTACATTGCCGGTCGCCAGTAGGAACAATAGTGTGCAATATCCACACGCTGTCACCATCCAATAACGAGTTAACCTATCTTTGACGGCGCTGATAGACCGCCGTCCGTGAAGCAAAGAATGCGGTTTCAAATCGTACATCGGCTTTCCTCCCACACTATGGTTTGACTGCCAATCAGGGTCACAACACATTATCGGAATATCTTCAAAGTGTTCTTGGTAGTTTCTTTAAGAGAGTCATTACCTGACAGTAAGTGTAATAGAGATTCCGATTGTGACAAGTGCTAAAGAGAGAAAGGTGTAGTGTACCTCCAAAGTTGGACAGGTTTGTATTTGTGAATGAAGTGGAGCAGGTATTTGCCAAGGGCTGAGAACAAAGATCATCACACTCTCATCCCCCGCACACCCTCGTCGCCTCCCTGCACACCGCCATCTCCTCCGCCGAGGCATACACCACCACAATGCTCCCATCGTCCATACGCTGCCACCTCCCCGCCGGCACCGCCAGTCCTGGCCGCATAGCCTCGTCCGGCGGAATCACCACCCGCAGTGGAAACCGCGTGTCACCGCTGATCACCGCCATCACCCACGCCCGCACATCGCCGCCGGCCTGGTAATACTCCGTCACATCATTGCCCTCCGGTACTCTCACCGGCGTCACCCGCGCCGACAACGCCGCCAGGCGTGTGGCGTTTAGCGTCCCGGCCTTGTCCGCATCCAGCGCCGCGAAGATGTACGTGTACAGCAACAACTACGCCAACTATTATCCCGCCTTTGGCAATCGTCTCGGACGAAGGCGGCGCAGTCAATGTGATCCTGCGTCCGGAGGTATTCGCGGCACATCGCGGCGCTATGTAGCAGATTCATCGTGATCGAAGGGACGTTGCAGTGGCAGGACCGGGTGCGTAGTGTGGTCGGAGAGAGGGTATTGGCGGCGGAGCTTTGAACTGCGCTTTGTATCACTCGCTATTTTGTCTATTGACAATTTGTTAATAGTGATGTAAAATAGAGATAAATCAATCAGGACTGCTTGAGCAAAAAAGGAGGTGAGAACATGCCTGGATTCGATGGAACCGGACCACGTGGTGCGGGTGCAATGACTGGCCGCGGCCAGGGCTATTGCGCGGTTGCTTACCCTAGAGATAGCCAGCCGTATGGCTACGCCGGATTGCAGGGCAGGCCCGTAGGTGGCTTTGGACTTATGCGCTGGTTGAACCCTTTCCGCGCTTTCGGACGTGGTGTCCGGGGCGGTGGACGGGGACGGCGAGCGCGGTGGTAAAAAACAGAACACTTTTGAGGAGGTGAACGATGCCAGGTGGAGATCGTACTGGACCGCAAGGATTGGGACCGCGCACAGGGCGCGGCCTGGGCGACTGTGCACCTGCGGATCAGCCGCGGCCGGGCTTCGGTTTTGGCTTTGGCCTGGGGTTTGGCCGTGGGCGTGGCTGGCGCAACTGGGCGCGCGCCACGGGGCAACCCGGATGGCTGCGTTTCGGCGACTGGGGTGTATCCCCGGCGCCGGTAGACGAGTCCGCACTGCTCAAGACGCAGGCTGAACAATTGCAGGCGCAGTTGGATGCCGTGCAACAACGGCTGGCAGAACTCGGTAACGAGTGATGTGCTTCATACTTGCCGCCGCTGCTGTGTTTGTCGGGAGCGGCGGCTTTACCTGTTGATATGGCGAACACAACATCACCCACATTGACTTTCGGCCCGGTGCCTTCGCGGCGCTTGGGCCGCAGTCTGGGCATCAACCATATCCCGCCCAAGACGTGCACGTATGCCTGCGTCTACTGCCAGTTGGGGCGGACGACCTGCTTACAGGCAAAACGGCAGGCGTTCTACGCGCCGGAGACCGTGGTTGGCGCTGTGCGCGAAAAGGTCGCACAGGCTGCCGCGCGCGGCGAGTCGATAGACTACCTCACCTTCGTGCCGGATGGCGAGCCGACGCTAGACCTGCATCTGGGCGATATGCTGGCGGCGCTCAAACCCCTCGGCCTCCCCCTGGCCGTGATCACCAACGCCTCCCTACTCGGTGACACGGCTGTGCGCGAAGCGCTTCACCTGGCCGATTGGGTTTCGCTCAAAATGGACGCGGCCGCAGCAGCCGTTTGGCGGCAGATCGACCGACCGCACGGACGGCTGCGCCTGGCGGACATTCTCGAAGGGGCGCACGCGTTTGCCCGCGATTTCGCCGGCACCCTGGTCACAGAGACGATGCTGGTGAAGGGTCTGAATGACGCCCCGGAGACGCTTGCCGTGACCGCAGACTTTATCGCCGACTTGCGCCCAATCGTGGCTTGCCTCGGCGTTCCGACCCGTCCCCCGGCGGAACCGTGGGTGCGTGCGCCAGACGAATCCACGCTCAATCAAGCCTACCACATCTTCACGGACGTCCTCCCCCGTGTGGAACTCCTCATCGGCTACGAGGGTAACGCCTTTGCTGCAACCGGCGACGCCGTCACCGACCTGCTCAGCATCACCGCCGTGCATCCGCTGCGCGACGATGCGGTGATTGCACTGCTGGCGCGCTGCGGAACAACATGGGACCTTGTGGAGGGCCTTGTCGACGGTGGCGCTTTGATCGCCATACCGTACAATCAACACACATTCTATCTCAGAGGATATCAAAACGATGAACACTAACACACAGACTTCATCTCCACCTCCGGCGCCCGCCATCAAGCACGTTCTGGCCGTAATGAGCGGCAAGGGCGGCGTCGGCAAATCGACTACAGCGGCGTTGCTGGCGGCTGGATTACGCCGCACCGGTTGGCAGGTCGGCCTGCTGGACGCCGACGTCACCGGGGCCAGCATTCCCAAACTTTTCGGTATGCGTCAACCTCCCCTGGCCGATGCGCAGGGCATTCTGCTCCCGGCAATGACGCACAGTGGTATCAAACTTATCTCAGTCAATCTGATGTTGGAGCACGAAGACGACGCCGTTATCTGGCGCGGGCCGTTGATCTCCAAAATGATCCAGCAATTCTGGAACGACGTTGCCTGGGGCCAGTTGGATGCGCTGGTGGTAGATTTGCCGCCCGGCACGTCCGACGCCGCGCTGACCGTCTTGCAGAGCCTGCCTGTCACCGGTGTCATTATCGTCACCACGCCACAGGATTTGGCGGATATGATCGTCCGCAAGGCCGCCAATATGACGCGCCAGATCAACAAACCTATCCTGGGCGTGGTGGAGAATATGAGCTACGCCGTGTGCCCGCACTGCGACGCGCGCTATGATCTCTTTGGCGCAGGTCACGCAGCCACGCTCGCTGACGAATATGGCGTGCCCTTTCTGGGAGCACTGGGGCTGGAGCAGGGCCTGGCCCAAGCCTGCGATGCGGGACAGATCGAGACGTACCAGAGCACCGAATTTAACGCCATCCTGGAAACAATAATCCAACGGCTGGCTGCACTACAGTGAGGGCGACGATGCTCAAAACATCCTGGCGCTGCGTCGTAGTGCTGTGGTTAGGACTGTGGTTATTGTGGGGACATGCTATCCCGGTGGTTGCCGACGCGCCGGTCGTGCGTGCGGTAATGTTCTACTCACCGTCGTGCGGGCATTGCCATTACGTGATCACGGAAGTGTTGACTCCCCTTATGGAGGAATACGGTGAGCAATTGGAAATCATCGGCGTCAACACCGCCGATCCAGGCGGACAGGCACTGTATCAAGCGGCGATCACACAATTCAACATTCCCCAAGAACGTATGGGTGTGCCCACGCTTATCATTGGCGACAATGTGTTGGTCGGTTCCGGTGAAATCCCTGAACAACTACCCGGACTGATCGAGGACTATCTGGCGGAGGGCGGTATAGATTGGCCCGCGGTCCCGGGTCTGGTAGAGGCATTGGCGGCGAACACCACGCCCGAACCGGAGATGCCGGAAACGCCACTGCCTGAACAGGTCACCCCGCTACCCACACCGCCAGCTTCCGCTGCAACAGTAACACCGACCATCCCCGGCGTCGTCACCGATGACAGCGACTGGCGCACCCGCTTTGCCCGCGACCCGCTGGGCAATGGCATCTCCATTGCCGTGCTGTTAGGGATGATCGTCAGCGTTATCTATCAGGGCGTGGCACTGACCCGCGAGCCCAGTGCAGCCGCGCAACCACGCTGGCGCTGGGCCATCCCGCCGCTGGTCGTCCTCGGCCTGATTGTAGCGGGCTACCTGGCCTATGTGGAAACGCAGCAAGTCACCGCCATCTGCGGGCCGGTAGGTGATTGTAACGCCGTCCAGCAGAGCGAGTTTGCGCTGCTCTTCGGTTTCCTGCCCATCGCTGTGCTGGGACTGATCGGCTACATCGGTATCGGCGTGGCGTGGGCCGTGACGCGCTTTGGGTCTGGCCGGTGGGTGCATCTGGCGAAGCTGGCGCTGGTGGGCATGGCCTGGTTTGGCATAGCCTTCTCCATCTACCTGACCTTCCTGGAGCCGTTTGTCATCGGCGCGACGTGCGCCTGGTGTCTCACCTCGGCAGTGGTGATGACGCTGCTGTTTTGGGTGATCGCTCCGCTTGCGCGCCCGGCATTGGCTGCGGCGCAGACGTCCATCGATTAAAATCAACATTCAACTATCATTCACAAGGAGTATTCAATGACACTGTTACCCGACATCGTCAGTCAGGCTTGGGAGCAACGTGAAGGCCCCATCGTGCTGACCACAGTAGACCGCGAAGGTACGCCCAACGCGATTTATGCCACCTGCGTGAGCAAATTCAGCGCAGACACCCTGGTGGTCGCCGATAACTTTTTCAACAAGACCCGCGCGAACATTCTGGCGGGCAGCAAAGCCTCCCTGTTGTTCATTACGAAAGAAGGCAAATCCTACCAGGTGAAGGGGCGCCTGGAATATCACACCGAAGGGCCGGTGTTCGACGCGATGAAGCAATGGAATCCGGAGAAACTGCCGGGCCACGCGGCGACAGCCTTGAAAGTGGAACAGGTTTTTTCCGGAGGCGAACAACTGGCTTGAGAGTCTATGACGTGAGACTCCAGGCACATGAGAAAGTTGCTAGAGTTAACCATTGGAGTTACCATCCGGTCATTGCGCAGCGCCTGCAATGATCGGATAATATATAATTTCAAGGCGCACCACATCCCTAAGGAGGTATTGAATGGAAGAGCAAAATGAGACTACATTCGCTATGCCGCGCATCGGCGAGCCGGCCCCGGCGTTCAAGGCCGTGACAACCCAGGGCGAGATCAACTTCCCGGAGCAATATGCCGGCAGTTGGGTTATTCTATTCAGTCACCCCGCCGATTTCACCCCCGTCTGCACGTCAGAGTTTATGACCTTTGCGTCAATGGAGGGGCAATTTGCCCAGGCGAACTGCAAACTGGTCGGGCTGTCGGTGGATGGCTTGTACAGCCATATTGCCTGGCTGCGCACCATCAAGGAGAAGATTGAGTACAAGGGCATGAAAAATGTCGAGGTGCGCTTCCCCTTGATCGAGGACATCACGATGGAAGTTGCCAAGAAGTATGGCATGATCCAGCCGGGCGAAAGCAACACCAAGGCGGTGCGGGCGGTGTTCGTGATTGATCCCAAGGGGGTTATCCGCACCATCCTCTACTACCCCCTCAGCCTGGGCCGGAACTTTGACGAACTGTACCGGGTGGTCGTCGCACTGCAGACTGCCGACGCCTTCAAGGTCGCTACGCCAGCTGACTGGCGACCGGGAGATGATGTCATTGTACCGACGGCCGGTTCCTGCGGTGTTGCCCAGGCGCGCATGGAGAGCAAGCAGGAGATGACCTGTCACGACTGGTTCTTCTGCACCAAAAAGATTACCAAAGAGCAGGTGTGGGACGCGGTTTTGAAGAAGTAGCCGCACGGCTAAAACAGAAATCGCCGCCAGTTGAATCGCTGGCGGCGTTTTTTTATGATTGGCATTTGCATACAACAATTCACCCCCCAGATTTAACCATTCACGCAATTACAAGATTTCAACGATACCTTTTCCCCCATCCACCCGCACGCGGTCGCCGCTCTTGAGGCGCATCGTCGCGTTCCCACAACCCACGACGGCGGGGATGCCCATCTCGCGGGCGACGATGGCAGCGTGAGAGAGCGGCGCGCCCACGTCGGTGACGACGGCGGCTGCGCGCGGGAAGAGCGGCGTCCACCCGACGTTGGTCTTCATGGTGACGAGGATTTCCCCGGCCTGGAATTGGTCGCTCTCCTCAGGCGTTTCCAGTTTGCGCACGATACCTTCAACGACACCGGCGGCCCCAGCAAAGCCTCGGATGCTCTCGACGCGCGCAGCTTGCGCCGGAGCATGCGCGTTGTAGATGTCGCTGCGCCGGTTCGGGTCGGCCGCCCACGCGAACGGGTCGAAGCGCCCGACGATGAGAGCGGGATAGGGCGGCAACGCTGCGTACCGCGCGTGAGTTTCGCGCCGGGCAGGAATCCACACAACGGCGCTTTCATTTCCGGAGAGAACGTCCTGGATTTCGTTGAGCGACAGAAAGAAAACATCGTCGTTCAGGCCGGTGAGCGCGCCCACGCGCAGCGCGAAGGTGCGCACCACGCCGATGACGCGCGTAGCCTCGGAACGTGTCGCCTCGCGGAGGTGAGCGGCTTTCGCCATCTGCATCAAATGGCGTTCCATAGTTTTCGCTTTGCGCGGATAGCGCGCCACAAAACGCGCCCAGGCTGCATCGAAGGCAGCGCGCTGGCTGGCGAGCATCGCGTCTACGTCCACCGGCGCTTTGGCGAAGTCTGCCAACTGCCGGTCAAGCCACGCCGGATCCTCTGCCGGGCGCGGAAAGGATAGTTCCATTTCGTGCGGGCCGCGATGTCCGTAGTGTTGCAGGTAAGCTTCGCACGTCATTTCCCCGCGCGACACCTTTGACAGCCCCATCGCCGGGCCGAGGCTTGCCAAACCGCCCTCACCGCGCAAATTGGAGAGCAGCGCGTTGGCGTCAACTTCATCCACCAGGTTGAGGAGCTGGCGGCGCAGTGCCCCGGTTGGTCCGGAAAACTGTGCTGTCACAGCGCGCAGCAGACGGCAGGTGCGTTGGAAATAGGGCAGCAGTTCATCGCGCCACAACGAGATTAGCGCAGCTTCATCCTGTGTTGTCTTGATGCGTTGGTGCATATCGACACACCAATCGGTCGCCATATCCAGGAATGACTGGGCTTGCCGGGCATAGACCCGCATCTGTTTACGGACGGTGAACAGGCCAGGGAGGTATATTTTGAGTACTGTCCCGAAGGAAAAGGAGATGGTAGGGATCTCGATGTCTTCAGGAATACGTCCGAACAGGTTCTCTGAGCGGCGCAAGGCTTCCCTGGGATTGAGGCCGAAAACACGGCCAAAGGAGGCGGTTATGCTCAAATTGACGTAGGGTCGCCCGGCGATGTTGCCTGCCAAGGGGTAGTTACCGGGGAGTTGGACGGGGACGACCTGGGCAATGTACATCTGCCACATCGACCAGGTGCAGGGCGTCATCACGTCGGAGATGGCCTCGGCGAAGTTGGCGTTGGTCCACAGGAAGTCGCCGGCCAGGCTGTCGTTCCACTCGCCGGTGAGCGCGCCATTGTTCCTGGTATAAGAAGATTGATTCTCTGCCATTTTGTCACCTAAAAGAAAACGAAGTATCGTGGAATCTTTCGCATATAATCTCGGTAGGTATCCCCATACTGTGCCAGGCAAGCTCTTTCTTCGCCCAGGATGCGGAAGTGGTAGCACACGACCGTGACCATGAAGAGCAAGAATGCGATCCACGAGCCAATCACGAAGCACAATCCCAGGAACATGACAATCAGCATCACCCACTGCGGGTTGCGAGAAACTTTATACAGCCCCTGAGTGATGGGGTGATTTGCGGGCGTGTTGCGAAAGTTGAACAAGGCGACCACTAGGCCACTCAGACCCAGGACAAAGATCACGGTCCCGAGCCAGAATACGGGCGTGTTCGCGTTTAGCGGCGTGAGAGCCACCAGCACGGTAATCACCACGGAGAACACTTTGCCAACCCGCGTGAGGGTTCTTTGTGTTGGTGTCCAATTGGATGTGTCATACAGTCGCGCAATAACATCTTTGGGAAATGATTTGACCACGCCGCCAAAGACAATGCCGAAAACGACCAGGAAAATCCACCCGTTCAACAGACCGATCGAGAGTTTGGGAAATAGTTGCATAGTTCACCTCCACACTAAAAGAACACAAAATACCGGGGCACGCGCTGCACATAGGCCCGGTACGAATCTCCGTATTGCTTCAAGCAGATTTCTTCCTCCGCCACAAGCCCGAAGTGGCTGAGAATTCTGGCTATGGCGAGCGCGATGAGCGCGGTCCACGAGCCAATCGCAATACAAGCCCCCAAGAGCACCGTAGAAGCCATCACGATTTGAGGATGGCGGGAGATGCGGTAAAGTCCCTGGGACACAGGTTGGCCGAAGGGCGTGTTTTTGAAGTTGAGCAGGGCAACGAGCAACCCCGCCAGTCCCAGGGCAGCTATGATAGCGCCAACGGTGAAAACGAAGGTTCCAAGCTTCAGTGGCGTGAAAACAATCAGAAACAGGGTCACCAACGCGCATAGCTTACCGATCACGGTGAAAACGACCTGCTTCTGGCTCCAGCCAGAGCGGTCAAAGAGCCGCTTGACCACGTCCTTGGGGAAAACCAGGAAGCAGATGCCGTCGACTAAACAGAGCAATCCCAGGAAAATCCAGCCATTGAGCAGTCCAAATCTTAGTTCAGGAAACAGTTCCATTTGTCTATCCCTCCCATTTGATCAAAATCAGGCCCTCTGGCCTGGTTTCAGCGACGATACAGGCCGTGTTGCCCATCGGCTGCTGCAAAACGAAATCGGAATCGGCATTCGCCAGCACCAGTGGCAGCATACAGCGATACAGGCCGCCGTGTCCTACCAACACGATGTTGGCCGGAGACTCTCCGTATTCGGCGATCAGGCGCTCAATGAAGGGAACAAACCGGTTGCGGATTGCGATAAAGCTTTCGCCGCTCTCGATGCGTCGTTCCCAATCCTTTTGATGAACCCAAGCGTCAAAAACCGCGAAGTGTAGCTGCCACGCGGCCTCGTCGGCCCGGCCTTCCAGGATGCCGCAATCGTACTCACGCAACGCGTCGGTGATCTCGTAAGGCAGACCGAGCGTACCGGACAAAATCTTCGCCGTCTGTACGGCACGCATAATCGGGCTGGTAAACAGCCGCGCCACGGGAATGTTTGCGAGCCTTTGCGCCAGGGCTGCGGCCTGTTCCCGGCCCTTTACCGTGAGTGGATGTTTGAATCCCCGGTTCGAGTGCTCGCGCAGAAGGTTGGCCTCGCTCTCGCCGTGGCGTGTGAAATAGATGTTCACGACTCACCATACCCCTGGCAACAACCGATACCGTGTCCTGTGAGCATACTCCGCATAGCCGGGCAGCTCTTGCTGAAGCGTCTTGTCTTCCAGCGCGGTGCGGATGACGAACAACAGCGCGCCGATACCACCCGGAATCAGCGCCCACCACGAACCGAGCATCAGCGGTGCGGCGATGTGATGCAGAATCCCGCCGACGTAGCCCGGATGCCGCACGAAGCGATACGGTCCGCCCGTTTCCACCGTGTGCCCGCGGTCGCCCTGGATGCGGATCACGCCGGAGAAGAACTTGTTTGCTGCCATCGCCCAGTCGGACAGCGCGATGCCCCCGACCATCACCAGCAGCGCCACAACTTGCATCACAGGCGGGAATGTCTTACTCCACGCCTTGCCATGATCGAATCCAGCGACGATGTACACCGCAATCGGCATCAACAAGGCTGCCACGCTGGCGAGAATGATGTCCCAGCCCTTGCTCCCTTCCTGCGGCTTGGAGCGTTCCGACAGCAAATCGCGCGGCAGGATCAGGGTCAGAATCACCTGGTTGATGATATAGATGGCCAGATAGACCCATCCCATACCCCAACGCCAATCGCCGGATGGGGCGAACAAAGCGAGGCCGAAAATCACCGTGTACACGATGCTCTTGAAAATCCAACGGGCGACGCCTCGAGCAATCTCGGCTGATTGTTTGGTCATTGTCATTCCTCCTCGAAGATTAAAGTTATTGCCCCAGGCGCGGCAGCAAGCGCCCGGTGTGTTGCATATAGGTTTGATACACGTCGCCGAACTGCGCAACCATCATCGCCTCTTCCTTGGGAATCCGCGCGCCAATCACGACGACGGCAATCACAACCAGGCCAAGCATCAACGCATTGGCAGAGAGCAGGCCAAGTCCAATGAAAAAGCTGAATAAGACAGTGTACATTGGATGGCGAACCCAGCGATAGGGACCGGCTGTGATCAGGGCATGCGATTCTTTGAATTGTAGATTGGTAGACCAGTGCCGGCCAAGCGTGGCATGCACCCAAACGAGCAACGGCAGGCTCACGATCGTCAATCCTGCACCTAGCCAGCGTATCCAGGTTGGGAGAGTCACAACAAAGAGTTGCATCCACGTGGGATTGATGGTGTATAGGATAAACGCCGCCATCATCCAGAGAAACAAGAGCAGCCGCAAAACAATGCTCCACAACCCTTCACGTTCAACAGCCTCTTTCTCGACAAACCAGCTACTCTCATCCCGTCGCCGTATCTTCCAACCGAAGTAAAGCCTGATCGCAAGGACGGCGACAAACGTTGTGAAGAAGATAATCCGAAAAAGTGTTTCGTTATTCATTCGAAGTCCTCAGCTCTCCTGTGTAGAAATTCACTCAACACTGCGTGATAAGCCTCGCGCTGGACAACGCCCACCCAATGCCCGCCACTCTCAAAGATATGCGTCTGCACACCGGGATAGGTGGCGATAAGCGCAGCCCGCTCCTCGGCGGTGAAGCCCCGGTCGTCCTCGGCGGCGATGAACAGGACTTTGCCCAGCCTTTCCACCGGCTCGAAGACGCGATAATCATCCGCGTGGATCACCATATCGGCCAGCAGGTTGAACTGCCCCACGAGCGAGGCTTTGGTATGGTGCAGCGCAAACAGCTCCTCGAAGTAAGCCGTCATGAACGTACTTTCGTCGGAATTGACGTCCGCTAACATCTGGCAGATCTTGGGCATGTAAACGGCGCGGATGTAGCCATCCGGCATCCATTTGAACATGGCGAAGCCCAGTTTGGCGCGCCGGGCGTTGCGCGCAGTGTAGAGGCCAAAACCCGACAGCGCCAGTTTGTCCACTCGCTCTGGATGGCGGCGTACCAGGACGTGCGCGACCGCCGCACCCATCGAGTGGCCGAAGACGTGCGCTCGCGCGATGCCCTCTGCATCCAGCAACTTGACCAGGCTGTCTACCAGGTTACCCATCGTACCTACGGCGGGATAGGAAGGCGATAGCACGCGGTAACTCTCCGCGTATCTCAAAATGGTGTCGAATGCTGCTTCGCCGACGCTCAGACCACCGCCGAGCAATAACAGCGCCTCATCCCCCTGCCCGGCGGCGATATATTCCCACGGAACACCCTGGAGAGTGACGCGCTTGTAGGGATGGGCAGCGCGAAAGTTGAGCAGACGCTCTTTGTACACCGGTTTCACATTTGCGTAAATCTCGTCAAAGGTGGGGTTGCTTCTCCGTTTTCCCATATCGCCCTCCGTTAAGCTTCGTTCAATCCGTTGAGAAAATCGTTGATCACGGCACGGTACGCATCCGCCTGCTCCCACGAGGTCGCGTGCCCCGTTCCTTCGAAGAGATGAACTTGCGCCTGCGGGTAGAGCCGCTTGAAATCCTCGCGCACTTCTTCCGGCGTGGTGCGGTCGTTTTCGGTCATCATAATCAGGATACGGCCAGGCCAGTCGACCAGATCATCCGGCGTGAAACGATAAGCTTCGTAGTCCACCGTGCGCGCCAGGATGCTGAGGATGTCCGCTTTGCTCAAACAGACACGCAGCAACTCGGCGTAGATACCGAACTGCAACGCCATATCCTGCGTCTTCTCCGGCATGAGCCTGTTCAGACTGAGACTCAGCATCCGGCGCAGCGCGCCAGCGGGCAGTAACTTTGCCAGGCGCAGCATCCGTTGCAACTTCACCGTTCCCTCATCGTCGGGATAGGTTGGCTGTGTGTGAGAGAGCACGAGCGAGGCCGTCATTGCCGGGTAGCGCCGCACGAATATCTGCGCGACGAAGCCGCCATACGAACCGCCCTGGACGTGCGCGCGCTCGATCCCTTCGTGTCGCAGGATCCCGGCGAGACCGTCGCAGAGCGCGTCCATCGTGTCCACCGCCGGGTAACACGGCGCGATGACGCGGTGTGTCTCCGCAAAACGCAGCAGGTGATGCCAATCAAAGTAGGGGATGGCAAGCGCTCCGGTCAGCATCAGGCGTGCCTCCGGGCCACTGCCGAGATCGTAGTATTCCCACGTGACACCACCCACCGTGACGTGTTTGAAGTCGTGTTCGATGCGGAACTGGCGATACGGCTCAAGCTGCGCCAGAGGAACATCCCGGTAAAGCTTAGCGATTTTGGGTTCCAGCATAAAGTCCGCCATTTCTCACTCTCTTTGTTAGAAGATTTAGAAGATTTAGAAGATTCTTATTTGAATAACCGCGCAATCAACGTGATGCCCAGAGCTACCAACAACAGCCAGATCGCCACGATGACGACGGCAGCGGCGCGGTTGACCGGTTTGCTATTCGCCAGCGACTCCTGCGCTCTGGCCTGGCTCTCCGCCATCACCTCTGGCGGGATCATCTTGAGCGCCAGCCAGATGCCAAACGGGACGAGTATCAGATCATCCACATACCCCAACACCGGGATGAAGTCCGGAATCAGGTCGATAGGGCTGAACGCATAGCCCACCACGACGGCAGCGACAATCCGCGCGTACCACGGTGTGCGTGGATCGCGGTAGGCCAGGTAAAGCGCGTAAGTTTCACCTTTGAGCCGCCGCGCCCGCTGCTTCCATGCTTCCATATCCGCAAGATCCGGTTCAATCCGTTGAGGATTTTCGTCCCCTGAACAGCCACATCCCGACAGTGACGATTGCCGCCAGCGCACCCGCGCCGATCCACACGCCGCGCCAGTCCATTGGAATTACCTGGCTGCCGTCCGGCATCAGCGGCGTCTGAGGATCGAGATACGGGTAAAGCCGGTCGATGTTAGGCGTGGACACATTGGTCGTACGCGCGAGCGTGAGAAATTCGTCCGTGAGATGCTTGATCTCGTCACGGGCAGCGTTGGCGTGCCTGACGAGTGCAATGTCCATTTTAGGATCAGCGGCCCAGCGACGTAACAATGGGATCAGGATAGGTTCCGGCAGCACAGCAAACATCCACAAGCTCCGCGGCGTGAGTGGCAGCCCTTGCGCCCGCAGCACGCGAAAACCTTCGTGCATTGCGCGCGCCATCAACACCAGCGCGTCCCGCGTGCGGATCAAGCGCATCCGATCCGTCCCGCAGGCATAGAGCGCCGGTCCAATCGAGGGCATCAACAGCGCGACGTGATACTTGTGCCAGGCGTCCATGTCTATGCGAATCTCTGCCTTGAAACCCGGCGTGGTATCGAAAACAGCAGCGATGCGCCGCGTGCGTTCTGTGATGCTCCCATCCACTTCGCCGAAGGGAATGGCAGAAGGCTCTTCTTCTGTGCCTGTCAGACAATGGATGACGTGCCCGTCGCGGTATCCGGCGGAGGCCGGGAAGCCGGTCAGCACCCGTTCCTTGCCCAACGCCTCCACCAGCGCATCCGGGCCGGCAGCGTTGTTCATCAAGAAAAGGATGTTCGGCACGCGCGTGTTCGCTGCCAGAATTGGAAGGATATCCAGCGCGTTGTTCTTGCGCATGATGACCATGACCAGGTCGTAGTCATCATCCGGCGCAAACTGCGCGACGACATTGACCCGCGCCGTCACCCACTCGTCGTTGGCGATGTTGTGGATCACCACACCGTGCTCGCGCAAGTCGGCCAGGCGTTGTCCCCGCGCCAAAATCGAAACATCGTGCCCGCCCTGGTGGAGCTTTACGGCGAATATGCTGCCCAATGGGCCTGCCCCGTAGATTAAGATTTTCATTTTGGACCTCCTAATTGTCATCAAGAATCATGTGCACTGATCCGTAATTCGCTGATTCTGGATTCTTCAACACTCAACCCGACTCTCCAGCGCGCGTGTGAACAGCTCCCGGTCTTCCTCCTGGATGATGGTCAATGCCTGATCGCCGAGCATAGTGAGTAATTGCGGCAGATACAAATCCGTGCGCAGGTGATGTTCGGCGATGAAAACCAGGAGCGAGTTGCTCGTCCACGACGCCCGCGCCTGTGAAGCCGTCAGCCATTCACCGACGAGCACTTCTTCTCCATCGATGACGAGGATCAGTCCCAGTCCTCGCGCCTGCGACAGCGTCTCTTCGGAGACGTGCGCGACGATCACGCGGCAGCTTGGAAAGTCAATATCCTCTGTGGTGTAGATGACGACCCGCACACCACGCTGCACAGTTTCTGCCAATACGTCTCGCAGCGCCGGGAACGTGGAAGGGAATAGTGCAATGTAGACGCTTTCCTGTGCCTGGACAAGCATCTCTTCAGCCTTGGCGAGGATGTTCTCATGGCCTTCGATGTTCCAGACGTAGTCCAGGTCCGAGGCCGCGCCAAGTGCCGTGAGATCATCTTGCAACGAACCGATCAATTCTTCTTGCTCGCGTTGGAGTTGCGCGAGGAACTCCTCCGGCGGAACCGGCGCGTACTTCATCCCTCCCTCGACCCGCAAGGTCATCGCTGCCCCGCGCGCCGTCAGTTTGCCCATGGCCTCGTAGATCATCGAACGGGGGACGCTGGACAGCTTCGCCAGTTGGTAGCCCGTGACGGGGCTTTCGTGCAGCAGCCCCAGGTAGGCCTTGGCTTCGTATTCTGAGAACCCCAACCGCGTCAAACGGTCGATCAAATCTGTTGTCAAGATCGCACCTCCATAGTAGTTATACCTATAACTAAGGCGTTATAAAAATAACTACTAGTATTCTACATCTACTTTCCGGGATGTCAAGCCTTTGTGTGAACAAAAAAGGGGATTTGGGCTAATTTGTGCCCAAATCCCTTTGATGTCGGGTAGGATTGGCTGGCAGACGTTATGTGCCGGCTGCCGCTTCAGCCTCCCACTCCGCAAGGAAACACTCGTGGGCGGCGACGACGGCGTCCAGTTTCTTGGTTTCCAGCACCCCACGTCCGATCCAATCGTCGCCCTGGCGGGTGTAGGCGTCCTTGAGGAATTGCCGGATGTCCTCTGGGGCGAAAGTGGGATCGGTACGCAGGCGCTCCTCGAGGTGCGAGTAGATCGCTTCAAACGTCTGCCGGTAAGTTTGTTGAGGGAACTCGTCGCTGTCACATACGGGCAAGACCATCAGCTACACTCCTTGTTTGCGCGCCGCCCGCGCCATGAAACGCTCGCAGTCGATGATAAAGCGTTCGTGTTCGCCTTCACCAATTTTCTCCACGTCATCCCAGGCTTCCACGCGGAAGCACACGCGCGGCAGCGCCACGTCGGTCACTTCCACACAGACGCGGACAGCCATCCCGACCGGCGTGGCCGCCAGGTGACGGATGTCGATGCCTGTGCCCACCGAGCTTTGCCCTGGCTCCAGGTAGGGCGTGAGCATTGTCTGCGCCGCGTTTTCCATCAACGCGATGAGGTGCGGCGTGCTCAACACCGGGGCCAGACCGCTGCCGTAGACAGCGGCGGTGTCGCTCTCCACGACAACGTGCGTGATTTCGTTCGTCAACCCAGGTTCGATGGGCATACACATTCCAGAGAATCAGCGAATCAAGAATCAGTGAAAACCTGTTCCCGATTCACCGATCCCCAATCACCGGTTACCGCTCCCCAATCACCGCGCCAGAATGGGAACGATGAAGCCAAACAGACACCAGACATCCAGAGCGGCTAACACGAGTAATAATCCGCCGCCGAGGAGAACGTGCCAGGTTTTAGGGACGAGAGCAGCGACCGGCAACGCGATCATCGCCGCGCCGAACAACGCCATCGACCAGAGTGGCAAGTCGCCGGTCAGCAGGCCCACAACCCCCACCACGACCAGCGCGAGCAGTATACACAGCGCCGTGATCACGGCTAACTTGCGATGGAAAAGCATTTGAAGCCGTAGTGAAAACGTGGTAAGATTGGGATGCGATGCAAACATTTCTCCTGACTACCAAGCTCTACATCCCGTCGCCACATCCCAACCTGGTGAAGCGCCCGCGACTGACCAGACGGCTGGACGAAGGGGTGCGCCTGGGCCACAAGTTGACCCTCATCTCCGCCTCCGCCGGTTCCGGCAAGACGACGCTGCTCAGCGAATGGGCGGCAAACTGCAATCTCCAATTCTGTTGGCTCTCCCTCGACGAGGACGATAACGACCCCGCCCGTTTCTGGGCCTATGTCATTGCTGCGCTGCGAACGATTTGTCCAGAGGCCGGACAGTCCGTGCTACCGATGCTCGAAGGGCCGCAGCCGCCGCCCGCCCGCGCCATCCTCACACCCTTGCTCAACGAGGTCGCTGCGCTTTCTGCTCCCGTCATCCTCGTTCTGGATGACTATCATCTCGTCACCACAGGGGCCGTCCATGACGGCGTCGCGTTTCTGCTTGAACACCTGCCGCAACAACTGCACCTCGTCATCGCTACCCGTGCCGATCCGGCACTGCCCATCGCCCGACTGCGCGCCCGAGGACAGTTGACTGAGCTGCGTGCTGACGATCTGCGTTTCACCAGCGAGGAAGTCGCCGCGTTCCTGAATGAGGCGATGGGATTGAACTTGCAGCCACGGGACATTGCCGCGCTCGAGGCTCGCACCGAGGGCTGGATCTCGGGCTTGCACCTGGCGGCGCTATCGATGCAGGGACGTGAGGACGCGCATGCCTTCGTCGAAGCGTTCACCGGCGGCCACCAGTACATCATCGAATACTTGATCGAAGAGGTCTTGGGCCAACAACCGGAGCCGGTACAGCGCTTTCTGCTCCAAACGTCGATTCTCGACCGGCTGTGCGCATTGCTGTGTGATGCTCTTACGGGACAGGGGGATGGCGCTGACACATTGGAACATTTGCAGCGAGACAATCTCTTTACCATCCCCCTAGACGACGAGGGACTCTGGTATCGCTATCACCACCTGTTCGGCGATCTGCTGCGCAAACGGTTGCAACAGGCCACCTCACCGGAACAGCTTTCTGAACTACACCGCCGCGCCAGTCAATGGCATGCGGAAAACGGCCTGCTTGAGCAAGCGGTCAAGCACGCGCGGGCGGCAGGGGATTTCGAACGCATCGCACAGATCGCCGAGCGCGCTGCTGGGGACAGCCTGCTCGACGCCCGGCTGACGGCGCTGCTGCGCTGGGTGGATGCATTGCCACAAGACGTGCTGCGTTCCCATCCCCGCTTGCAGATCTACCGCGCCTGGGCGTTGTATATGAACGGCCATCTTGAAGCCGCGCAGCAAGCCCTGGGAGATTGTCGCCGGGCATTGGAGACCCTGCCACCCTCCCTGGAAAACGACGCTATGCGCCGCGCATTGACCCGCCTGCTGGATATCATCGGCATGATCGCGCAGGGCTTTCTGTACGGTGTGGACAACAAGATCGAAGAGGCCATCCGGGTGTGCAGCCAGGCGCGCGATATGGCACTGGAGGACGGTCACGTTTTCCTGGCGGCGCAGGCTACCGAAGGGTTGGCGTTGGCGCACTATTACCAGGGCCGCCTGCGAGCGTCCGCCCAGTCCTGCCAGCAAATGATTGACTTGGCGCCGCAAAACGCGGCGCAGGCGCCTCTGGCCGCGGCGGGTTACGTCGAGTTGGCGGGCATCCATATCGAGTGGAACGACCTGGAAAAAGCCGCCGGCTTATTGGACAAGGCGCTGACGCTGTGCCGCGAGTGGGATATCCTCCAGACGCTGAACGAAGCCTACACCGCCCAGTCCCACCTTCTACAGCTCAAGGGAGATATCGACGGAGCCTGGGAGGCGCTGGAGAAAGCTCGCGAGTTCAGCTCTATGGAAGGCGACACCTCCCTGGTCAACTTCCGGCTGTCCACGCAGGAAGCGCGCCTGAACCTGGCGGCTGGAGAGCCTGAAAAAGTCGTGCGCTGGGTGAAGGGAACGCTGGCGGCCTTCTCATCCGGTGAAGGACTGCCCGCTGCCTTCGTCGTGACCTTGCAGACGAACCTGGCGCGGGCCTACCTGGCCCAGGACGAGGCAGAAGAGGCGTTGGCCGCGTTGGAGCCGCTCCTGGCGCCTGCCGATGCCGCCGGAGCCTTCCTGCACGTCATCGAGATCTGTGCGCTCAAGGCGCTGGCCCTGCATGCCCTGGGTGATACATCCGCCGCACTGGCCTCACTGGAGCGGTCGCTGGCGCTGGCCGAACCGGAAGGCTTCGTGCGCGTGTACCTCAACGAAGGCGCGCCGATGGCAGCCCTGTTGTGCGAAGCAGCGGCGCGGGGTATCTGGGCAGAATACACCGACAAGTTACTCGCTGCTTTCGAAGTGTGGGAGTATGAACGTATGGGAGAAGCCCCCACACTCCCATACACCCATACCCCCACACTCCCCGACCTTCTCACCCCTCGCGAGCTTGATGTCCTGCACTGCATTAGCCAGGGCCTCTCCAATGAGGACATCGCCGAGAAACTCGTCATTGCGCTGAACACGGTCAAGCGGCACACCAGCAGCATCTATGGCAAGTTAAGCGTCAAGAGCCGCACGCAGGCCATCGCGCGAGCGCGCGAACTTGGCTTGCTCTCCACTTCCCACGAATAACACTTTCGAGTCATTTCCTCCTTATCGCAAAATTGACCCTTTTGTGTGGCGACAATCTCGCCTCTATCGGCTATACTGACGTTGAAAGAGGCGATATTCTGCATGCCCATTGAGGGAGAGGCCAAGATGCAACAACCGTACTACGAGATCCGCGTCGAGGGACACCTGGCAGTCGGGTGGTCCGACTGGTTCGAAGGACTGATCGTCCGCCAGGAAGCCAGCGGTGAAACCGTCCTCTGTGGTCTGCTGGATCAGGCCGCGCTGCACGGTGTCCTGGCCAAGGTCCGTGACCTGGGGCTCGTGTTGCTAACAGTACAACGCATGGATAGGGGATGAGGGACATGGGAATCATGCAAGCGATGTTCGCACAGTTCCGCAAACCGACCGGATGGATGGCGAAATTCGCCGCTCTGGGTATGAACAGGGAACACGAGAAAGTCTGGCGTTGGGGGCTGGAGCATGTCGCCATCACACCCGACACTGTGATTCTCGACGTGGGATGTGGCGGAGGCGGCGCAGTCAAGATTCTGGCCGAGGTCGCGTCCGGCGGCAAAATCTGCGGCGTCATAGCACAGAAATAGAGGGGAAATCGAAAATGATAGAAAAAAAGGTAACACCATCGTATAGCAACTGGGTATCCACTAAGTTCATCGTCGCCCCGCTTCTGATGGGCGCACTCTTTCTTGGATTGATACTCGTCTGGTCGGGATTCGCCATCCTGGCAACGCTGTGCCTCCTGACCGGCATTTACTTTGTGTACGCCCGCCATGCCTTCTCACCACACGGCAGGAATATCCAGGCCAGGCTCTGGGAGGTAGTGCTGGATCGCCTCGATTGGGATGGCAAAGGCCAGGCGCTCGACATCGGGTGCGGCAATGGCCCACTGACCGTCACCCTGGCTCAGCGCCATCCCGATGGGCGGGTGACCGGCATCGACACCTGGGGCAAGGCGTGGGACTATTCGAAGGCGGTCTGCGAGCGCAACGCAGAGGCCGCTGGCGTTGCCGGGCAGACGGACTTTCAAAAGGCCAGCGCCTCTGAGCTGCCCTTCGAGGATGGGACCTTTGATGCGGCGATCAGCAACTTCGTGTTTCACGATGTGAGCGACACCAGGGATAAACGTGTGCTCGTGCGAGAGGCTCTGCGGGTGGTCAAGAAGGGCGGCCGCTTTGCCTTTCACGACTACTTCGCGGTCAAGGCGCTGTACGGTGAGTTGGACGACTTGCTGGAGACGATCAAGGGCTGGGGAGTCGCCGAGGTCGCATTCGTGGACACCAGCATGTCCGACTTCATTCCCACCACACTGAAACTGCCGTTCATGCTCGGCAACATCAGTCTCATCTACGGGACAAAGTGAGGTCGGGGCGCTGACGTCGCCGGGCTATCTGTATCAACAGTATCCCGACCGCCGCCATCAGGAGCAGCGTTCCCACCGCCCAGGGTAACTCCGCAGCAACCCGGTTCGTCGCGCCGATGTTGACCGCGAAGTCAATCATCACCCCCACGCCGTGGAAGAAAGGCCAGATAATCCACAAGTTGTGCGTGATGCTGAACACCGACTGGTACATCACGCCTACCCAGAATAGCTTCCACACCGCGCCAAGCGGGTCGGCTTCCAGCGGCAACTGCGTCCCGGTGTGCCAGGTCACGTAGATGAGCGACGTGAGGAAAATGGCCGGAACCATCCCGAACGCTTTGTCCAGTCTTCTGTGAATAAAGCCGTAGTACAAGAATGCTTCAAATAGCCCGCCCGCGCCGACCAGGGCGACGGCGGCTTTGGCGAAATCGCTCCAGTGGATCGCGGCCAGGTCCGCCTCGAAAATGATGATCAGGCTCATCAAGGCGGCCAGGATGCCATTGATTGCCAGGCTCAGCCCCAGCTTTTCTCGCGTCAGCCCCAGGTCGCTGAGCTTGCCGCGTTCGACCAGCAATACATACCCCCACGGCAGCGCGATGCCGCACACGACGTAAATGCCGAGCCGGTGGATCAGCTTCGCCGCCAGCGAATCCGGCCCGACGAGCAGCATGGACGCGCTGAGCGCGAACGCCAGCGCGCCCACGCCCACCGCCGCCCACGTGTCACGCGTCGGCTGCCACCGAAACGTGAAAACCGCCTTGCGCCGCACGATCGCGACAATGATAAAAACAATCAGTCCCATAAAAAACTGTTCCATGTCACTTCCCTCGGAATACTTCCAACTCTGGATGCCGCACAGCCTCTTCGTAGATCGGCCCGCGCGCCACAAACCCCAATCCATAACAACTGCCGAGCACGGCCAACAACCGCGCCCCCGGCATCACCGGTATTTCCGGTGGCAGCACGATGTACTCGTCACCGAAAAGACCGCGCCCCAGTTCTCGCAGCCCCACGCCGCCCCGCTTCGCGTCGCTCTCTGCTGTGAGCTGCAGAGTGCTGATCGCAAACCCGCCCGACGTGCGACTACCCGCCACAAAGATCGCCACCTCTCCCGCCTCAAAGCCGTACTTGCGCCACGCATCAGGTGGGATGGTGATCTTGCGTTCTGCTCCCACAATGACCCAGCCATACGTCCATTTGCCGCCCTTTGCTAATCTTGGCACGATCAAGCCTCCTTTACCCAGCCATACCGGTAGACCAACCATATCCCGCCGAGGATCAGCAGCCCCAGCGGCCATTCCCACGCCGGCAGATGAAAGTCCGGCATGGGCGTGAACACAAACCAGTTCAGCGCCCAGTTGATCAGAAAAGCCAGCAGCAGACTGCGCCCCAGGACGACGTACACGCCAAACCCTACGCCGATCAACGAGGTGATGAAAATTTCGTCGGCTACGGCCGCCAGACTGGTGAATTTGTCCACATCGGAAAGGTGGTACACGCCGTAGATCACTGCGCTGGCCAGGATGGCCAACACTGTAGCCCACCGGGAACCGCCGAAGACCCGCTCCCAGCCCCGCAGCATTAAGCCGTACCACAGCACGGTATAGGCGATCATCGTCGGGATGAAAATCGGGATGGGAGCCACGAGCCACTCGACGGAATGGGAGAAAGCGTCGCCGAGCGTCATCCCCTGGTCGGCCATGGCCATGATCCCCAGGAACACAGCCAGCATAAGGAAAACTGCTGACCCGATCCAGAACCACACGGTCTTCTTTTTTGGGAAAAGCGGCAATGCCAATCCCCAAACACGGCATAAATGATAGGGGATCACAATGCCCGCGAGCGAAACCCCAACAAAGTAGAGAATGTCGCCCGGCACGCGCAGGCCGGGCGCGCCATGCGCCGCGATGTAAAACAGTCCCTTGGGAGCCAGGTTGGCGATGAACCAAGCCAGCCAAACGAGCAACAGTGCCAAAACCATCCGGCGTCGTGACACCGGGACTTGGATTACAGGTACTCTAAACATAGACGTTCCTCCGCACCACCGCGACTTCCATAAACCCGGCCTCGACGCGCCAGCCGCTTAGCCGTGAGCGCGCTACCAAGGCCTCCAACTCTTCCGGCGTGTACGAAGAGCGAATCGAGCCCCAGTAATGCACCCGGAAGTCCGGCGGAATCGTCAGCCCGATGCCCCAGGCGAACAAGCGCGGCCACCAGTGCTCCAGCCGCCGGGAATCGTGAATGAAGTATGCGCCCTCCGGCTTCACCACGCGCGCGATCTCGTTGAAGATTTGCACCGGGTCTTCCCAGTGATGCAGCGAATCGTTGGAAATCACCACATCAAACTCGCCGTCTGCGAACGGCATGGCGTAGGCGTTGCCTTCGCGCCACGTGACTGCGCCGTTCAGCCCGGCGCGCTGCGCGTTCTCGGCGGCCAGCGACAGCATCGCCGGTGAGAGGTCCAGCCCCACCACCTGCACGCCGCGCTCGCGCAGCACTTTGGCGACTGCGATGGCGACGAAGCCTGTGCCCGTTCCCACGTCCAGTACCTTGCCACCGTCGGGGACGCCCATCGCAGCGACCCGCTGGGCCAACTCGTGGTACTCCTGCTGCCGAAAGCGGTTGCTTCCCATAAACTCGTTGAAGCGGCGCGCGTCCGCCATTTCCGAAATGGCCTCACTTTCTGGAATACGTTTCATTGGATCCTCCTGGTTATACAATGTAGAATATACAACCTTGAATCATAACTAAAAAAAGAGCGTCAGACGTAGACGCCTTGTTCCACCTGCTGTAACACGCTCCGCGTCCAGGTCAACTCTGCTTCCGTGTGCAGTCGTGAGTGCTCGAATACCGCGCGCGCCTGCGCCGGGATATCGGGGTTCGCCATTTGCTCCTCCTGATGCTCTTGGATGTGCTGTGAAACCTCTTCCAGCATCATCACACGCTGCTGAAGGTACTGCTTGACCTCATCAACCGGCAGCGCACTCATAAACGCCAGTCCTACATCCATGGCGAAATACTGCCGCTCAAACGCGGCCCACACCTCACGGAGCAGGCGCAGAAACTCAGCGCGGCCAGCCCCGGTGATCTCGTAGACTGTGCGCGAAGGCCGCGCGCCTTCCTGCTCTACACCGACTTGCTCGACGAAGCCCTCCTCGGCCAGTTTGCCCAGCGCGTAGTAGATGGAGCCGAAGGCGATGTTCGTCCAATCGCCCATATGCTCCTCAATGATGTGTTTGAGTTCGTAGCCGTAGAGTGGGCGCTCGCGCAGCAGTCCCAAAATGACCAGCCGGGTCGTCATAAATTATTATCTCCTTTTATATTCTACGTTGTATATTATACATAGAATAAAGGAGTTGTCAAGAGGATTCACAGCGTGTTGTTTTTCACCATCAGTCGTCTTGTGAGATCAGCCGACGGATGCTGGTTTTGATAGCATTGCTGGCAGACGAATGGTGAACATCGAACCAGCGCCGAGGGTGCTGGCAACGTCAATCGTGCCGCCATGCAGGCGCACGAGCTGGTGGGTGCGGGCGCGATCACCGCGCCAGAAGCGGTCGAAGATGAAGGGGAGGTCTTCTATATTCCTATTGACAAAATGTCAATAGCGTCGTAGAATATGAGTAGGCATGCTATACACGAGATTGACCGCCTCTGAGAGAAGACCATGGCAGTTAAAGACATTGTTATTTATCCTGAAGGTAAGGAGATTCTGCGTCGAAAGTGTAATCCAGTCAAGCACATTCGAGAACAGACTACGAAACTGGCGCAAGATCTAGTGGACACGCTGAACGCACATCCTGGAGGGATTGGGCTGGCGGCCCCCCAAATCGGTGTGCATCAGCGGATCGTGGTGGTGCGTTTGGACGGGAAAGCAAACAGTGGGATTGAGCTGGAACCCCCTCTTCCGCTCATTAACCCCCGAATCATCGAAGCCGGCGACGAGAAACCCGACTTCGACGGTTGCCTCAGCTTTCCCGGACTCTATGGCGAAACCGTGCGCCCGCATCACCTGCGCGTTGTGGGATTGTATAAGAACGGGCGGGCGTTTGATCGGGTCTTTGAGGGCTTTGATGCCGTGCTTGTTCACCATGAACTGGATCACCTGGAAGGTGTATTGTTCATCGACCGTGTTAAGCGCATTGAGGATTTATACCAGGTGCGCGAAGGTGAGAACGGCGAGTTGGTGCGCGTGCGATTGTCGGCCGATGGTTTATTTCCCCTCTAATATCCGGTGTAGGAACAGCATGATGAATGATTCACAGTTGGCAGTGGACGAAGAACGAGCAATTGTCTATCGAGCGATCGGCTATGTGAAGAACGACTTTGACGAACCGGCGCCGCCGTCCGAAATGCGGGTTATTGAGTCGCGGGTCGTCGTTGATCCATCTCTGGTGGAGGGATTGCAGGGGTTGGAACCGGGTCAGCGGATCATGGTCGTCTTCTACTTCCACCGCTCTCAGGGCTTTGATCTACTTCAGCACCCTCAGGGCGACCGAAACCGCCCTCGCCGTGGGGTCTTTGCCCTGCGCAGCCCGCGCCGGCCCAACCCTATCGGCGTTACGGTGGTGGACTTGGTAGCCATACAGGGGAATGTACTGCGCGTGCTGGGCCTGGATGCGATCAACGGCACGCCTGTGTTGGATCTAAAGCCGGCGTGAGGGCCTTGCTGCCTTGAGGAAACACTTGATGATGAACCGAGTTAAGAGAACTCGGATGGCTCGGCGTCGAAATACTTTGATAAAAACAGGAGACCGGTATGGAACAGCAGGAGAAAACAGAGCAAGTGGTGTATTCATCTAGGGTCATTGAGGAGGCAACCGATCCCAAGCACATGCATCGCATGTCTGATCCAGACGCGGTGGGGATCATCCACGGGTGTTGCGGCGATACGATGGAAATCTACCTAAGTCTGGACAATAACAAGATTAGAGAGGCTGCGTTTATGACCGATGGCCGCGAATCGGCTATCGCCTGTGCCAATCTGCTTTGCACGATGGTGCAGGGGTCATCGCTGCAAGAAGCCGCGAGGATTAGTCCCGAAGATCTGAGTGATGCCCTGGGTGGCTTGCCCAAGGCAAAGCTTCATTGTGCTAAGTTGACGATCGATACGTTACACAAAGCCGTTATCAGTGGGGAAAAGGTGACAGGGTATCTTGCGGATATCCGCAAATGCATAGGACACACTTTGTTGCTGGTTCCCTCGGCAGGCGCGTGCATACGCGATGCAGAAGGGCGAATCTTGCTGCTGCGACGCACCGATGGGGATAACCTGTGGGGCTTTCCCGGCGGGATGATCGAACCGGGCGAAGGGGCCGCCGATGCCGTCAAACGCGAGGTGCACGAGGAGATCGGACTGGAGGTCGAGCCAATGATGC
>ERZ764778.888-NODE-888-length-33001-cov-13.077126_pt1 | contig 33001 bp, 28 predicted proteins | sample MGYA00374951_ERZ764778 | MGnify/ENA primary metagenome ERZ764778 (study PRJEB28918, sample SAMN05720193) | bioreactor metagenome | isolation source: Anaerobic biogas reactor | place: USA:Washington, USA | collected 2015-08-08 ...
AAATGCTCAGCGGCACCGGAAGAGGCATTCACCACGGCAGGTGTCACCTGAGCTGCCTGCGATGAGGGCATGATCACGCCGTGCACATGCATTAATTCCGCAGTTCGGAGCAAAGAGCCCAGGTTTTGGGGGTCCTGGATCAGGTCAAGCAAAAGAAAAAAGGGTGCCTCCGCTTGCATCTTTGAATGTGCGATCAAATCTTCCAGGGCAGCGTAAGGGTAAGCGCTGGCTTCCAGCGCAACTCCCTGGTGGTGGCGGTCAATTTGAGCCAGCTGTTGTTTGTTCGCCATGCGCACAGGGATTTTGTTTTGACGCGCAAGTTCGACGCTATCTTTCAGCCTGCCTTCAATTTTAACATCCTGCTGGATTAGCAAATTAAAGAAATGTCGACGCTTAACCCGCAGCGATTCGTAAACCGGATTTCGACCGGTCAGCCATTCCTTCATCAGCTCTCCCAGCTCCAGGTGGTACCGTCTTTGCTGTCTTCCAAAAACACACCCAGCGCTTTGAGTTCATCACGGATCTTATCGGACATCGCCCAGTTTTTTTCGTTGCGCAGGTCGCGCCGGAGAGCAACCAGGAGATCAATGAAAGCGTCTGCAGAAGTGCCCTGGGAGCTTTCTTCTGTAAGAACCAAGCCTAACGTGCTGGTCAGTTCGTTGAAAACAGACTGAGCTATACCAAGTTGTGTGTCGTTCGCACCATCAGCACGCGCCTGGTTGATAAGCTTGACCAGCTCGTAGATGGCTGCCATAGCTAAAGAGGTATTGAAGTCGTCATCCATGGCTTCGACGAAAGCCTCGCGTGCATGTTCAGCTGCCTCTGCCAGCTTCTGCTGATCACTATCCGTTAAGCCTTTTGCCCCAGGCAAAGCATCTTTTTTTGCGCTAAGCAACCGTTTGTACCCTTGGGTTGTTTGCTCGATAACCAACTCGTTGTAAGTTAACGGGCTGCGGTAGGAACCGTTCAAAACCCACAAGCGCATAACGTCGCCAGGATGCTGGCTCAGGAATTGATCGATGGTGATCATATTCCCAACCGATTTGGACATTTTCTCGTCCTTGAGTCCCATCATGCCGTTGTGCATCCAGTAGCGGGCAAAAGGTTTGCCGGTGATCGATTCGGTTTGGGCGATCTCGTTTTCATGGTGAGGAAAGATCAAGTCGTTCCCACCGCCGTGGATGTCGATTTGTTCGCCCAAATGAACCATGTTCATGGCTGAGCATTCAATGTGCCAGCCAGGTCGCCCCAAGCCCCAGGGGCTCTGCCAGGCAGGTTCACCCGGTTTAGCGGATTTCCAGAGCGCGAAATCCATGGGGTGATCCTTGCGTTCGTCGACCTGGATGCGGGAACCAGCGTTCATTGTTTGAAGCGAGCGCCCGCTCAGTTTGCCATAATCCTCGTCGCTATCGACACTGTAGTACACATCGCCGTCAACTACATAGGCAGATTCTTTGTCAATGAGCTGCTGGATCATCTGGATGATCTGGGGCATATCTTCGGTGGCACGAGGATTTACCGTGGCAGGTTTGATGTTGAGGGCTTCCAGATTGCGCTTATAGCCGTCGATGTACTGCTGGGCGAGCAGAAAGGCATCCACTCCCAGGTCATTTGCTTTGTTGATGATCTTGTCATCTACATCGGTAAAATTCATGACATAACGTACATCATAGCCCTTGTATTCCAGGTAGCGGCGGGCGATATCGAAGACTAGAGCAGACATGGCATGGCCGAGATGAGCATCGGCATAAACGGTTGGACCGCAAACATACATGCGCACTTTCCCGGGTTCGATCGTCGTAAATTCTTCTTTTGTGCGGCTTAGTGTATTGTAAATTCTGAGTGCCATATGCTGCTCCTAATGTTCTGAAATCGGCTTGGCAAAAATCATCCGTCCAGCAGAGGTCTGCAAGATTTTTGTGACAGTCACCTCGAGGGTCTTGTTCAGGTATTTTTGTCCGTTTTCGATGACCACCATGGTGCCATCATCCAGGTACCCAACTCCTTGTTGATACTCTTTGCCTTCCTGGATCACATTGATATAAAACTCTTCTCCAGGCAGGAGTACGACCTTGACCGCATTTGCCAAATCGTTGATGTTTAAGACCTTGATGCCTTGCAATTCGGCTACCCGGTTGAGGTTGAAATCGTTTGTCAAAATAGGGCAGTTCAGTTGCTGCGCCAAAACAATCAGACGCTCATCCACCTCACGCACGCCTTCCACATCGACATCACTGATGATCACCGGTACATCTTTGCCTTCCTGCAGTTCTGACAACACTTCCAGACCGCGTCTGCCGCGTTGACGGCGCAGACTGTCGGCAGAATCGGAGACAAACTGAAGCTCACTCAGAACAAAACGCGGGACAACCAGGCTGGCACCCAAAAAACCAGTTTTAGCGATATCCGCAATTCGACCATCGATGATAGCGCTGGTATCAACCAGGATACGGCGCTCACTCTCAACAGAGCTCTTGCTGACACGGGTAGCTTTTGTACTGGCACCTCGGAAGAGGTTCATAAAATCTTCCTGACGGGTCACAAACAGAACCACTCCCAGGTAACCAAACAGAACCAGCCCGACAAAAGGCAGGATTTGTCCCAGCGGTTTTGGGAGCAGGCTTAAGGGGTAAGCCATAATAGCTGCAATCACCAAACCGATGAGCAGCCCAATAACACTACTAATCAAGACCTGGGGGGTTGCCTTTTTAAATAGCTTTGCCAAGCCCTGCAATGGTTTGATCGTGATATACGGTGTAATTAAAAAGCCAATGAGGGCAAAAATAGTTGTAGTGATCGCAATTGCAGCGCCCTGGGTAAGAGATAATGTGGGAATAAAGCCAGAAATGTACTGATAGATCGGTAATCCAGTGAATGCACCGATCACTCCAAGAATCACAGCGCCAACAATGCGAGATATGATTATCGCATTCATATAAAACCTCCTATTTTAATGTGCTGAATAAATTAATAATTTCTTTGTATTAATGATAGCATTTCAAGGGTTCAAAGTCAACGAAACTGATTAAAGTTTGATAAAAATCTAATAACTGCCTTTACAATGAACAAAAAAACGACCTTCATGTGAGGGTCGTTTTGTAATCACCAGGTTATTGGGCTGGGGCAGCCCGTACCAAGCCGTCTATGCTGAGTGAAGCGATTGCGTCCAGGGGATAATAGATGAATAACGCCTTACCAACCACCCAGCTATCCTGAACAAAACCCCATTGGTGAGAGTCGGATGAGTGATTGCGGTTATCGCCCAGCACGAACAAAGACCCGGCAGGAACCGTCCATGTACCAGAGTAGTTTGGGACTTCCATAATATAAGGTTCAGTCAAGGCGTTTCCATTGACCCTGACAACACCACCCGAGATGTCCACCTTGTCACCTGGCAGACCGATCACGCGTTTGATGTAATCTTCCTGTTTGTCGCCGTTGTAATGAAAGACAACAATGTCACCATACTTCGGATCGCCCAGTTTGTATGCCATCTTGTTTACCAGTAAAAGGTAGCCCTGCTTCAGGGTGGGCTGCATACTGATGTTAAATACTTTCACACGTGAGGTGATCGCGTTAAGTAAGACAAACAATACCAACGCCATGAGGATGGTTTCAAACAGATCACGCCAGAATCCTTTGGCTTTTGGTTGGGCTGAGCTTGTTGAAGGCACAGTGTCAGTTTGGTTGTCAGTTGTCCTGTTCAGTAGAACCGGTTCAGTATCTTCGTGGTGATTATTGTTTTGTTCCATACATTGTTTCCTTGCAGGTGGTTATGACCGCCGCCCTTATTATACCAAGCCCGGCAGAGGTCGGAATAGGTAACCTTGCATAATACTTTCGTCCAACCTGGTCAGCAGTGGTTCCCTACTCCCGCCTTTCCCGTTTCTTTAGGATCAGTTTTATGGGGGTTCCTTTAAATGGGAAGACCTCTCTAATTTGGTTTTCGAGGAAGCGCGTGTATGTGAAATGCGACAGACTGGGGTCATTACAATACAATAAAAAGGTTGGAGGCGCAATATTGACCTGGGTACCGTAGTAGATGCGGAGAGGCTTGCCAATGCCGGATGGGGATTGATGTCTGTCTTGAGCAGTTACCAGGATCTTGTTCAACTGAGCAGTTGGGATTTTCCGCAATCGCTCCTGTTGGATGTCTTTCACCAAAGGCAACACCTGGTGCACGCGCTGACCGGTTTCAGCTGAAATGAAAATGATCGGAACATAGGGCAGGAAGTTCAATTCCCGGCGTAACATCCGTTCAAACTCTATGGCGGTATCCTGGTCCTTTTCTATCAGATCCCATTTATTGATGACGACCAGCACACTCTTCCAGGCTTCATTAATATAGCCTGCGATGTGAGTATCCTGGGCGGTGATACCACTGACAGCATCAATGACCAGGATGGCAACATCGCAGCGTTCGATTGCCTGCATGGCACGCAGTACGGAATATTTTTCGACACCCGGCGTCACAGAACCGCGTTTACGGATGCCGGCAGTGTCGATCAGAGTGTATTCCTGGTCGTCAAAGGTCATTTTTGAATCAATCGCGTCGCGTGTGGTACCGGGGATATTGCTGACGATCGAGCGTTGCTGCCCGGTTATCTTGTTAAGCAGACTGCTTTTGCCAGCATTTGGTTTGCCGACAATTGCTACTTTGATGCTTTCATCCTCTTCTTCCTCTTCGTTGGCAGAAGGGAAATGCTCGATCACCGCATCCAACAGGTCACCTGTTCCGGTTCCATGAATGGCAGAAATGGGATAGGGTTCGCCAAGACCCAACGAATAGAAATCCAGGGCATTCATACGGGCGTTGGGGCTATCAGCTTTGTTTACAACCAGTAGTACTGGCGGGGTTTGGCGTTCAACTGTCTTGCGCCGTTTGCGCAGAATATCCACCACTTCGCGGTCAGCTTGGGTAACGCCTTCGAGGGCGTCTGTTACCAACAAAATTACATCGGCTTCTTCCAGGGCAATTTCAGCCTGGTCGCGTATCTCCTGGATAAAATCGGCAGAACCAATCGATAAAACGTTTTGGGAATGTTGTTTGCTGGGGTCGAGCCCACCGGTATCAACAACAAAAAAGTCGTGCCCAGCCCAATCGCCTTCTGCCACAAGGCGGTCACGGGTTGTGCCTGGCACATCATCCACAATTGCCAGACGCTGACCGACCAGGCGATTAAAAATCGTGCTCTTTCCAACATTCGGTCTTCCGACCAGGACTACTACAGGTTTATGCATAGGGGATTTCCTAATCTTTCTATGTCAACGCCACAAAACGACTTCAATGGTACCCGGCAGAATGGAGTCCAACCGCAATTGATCATCGTTCAGGAATATTTCAGGTGATAGTTGATAAGTTCCGGGGCTGCGATTGCTGAGATCGAGAGTAACTCTGATATTGTCAGCAGTCAGTTCTTCGAGTAGATTCATGGGACCTGAAATGTATAAGTCGACGATGTCCGGGGAAATGTTGACTGTCAGTCCGATATCCAGGTTGATGATCTCAACCGGAACACCCACGAACTGGGTCGAGGACTGGATCGCCTCGATACCTACTTCGACTGTGACCTGCTGGTTACCGACAACGACGATGCCATCCTGCAGCTGAAGCTCAACGTTCATGCTGAAATCCTCATAAGCTCCGCTGAGGTTGATTGGGGTTGTGTCCAAAAAAGCCGGCATCTCATCAGCCAAAGCTGGGTCAGAAGCGTAGATGGTGACATTGGGTGGGTTTACCAGCAGACCGGTCAAATGATAGCCTTGCGCGATCGTACCTGTTGTGACAATTTTGATGAAAACGTTGCGATAACCAACCAATTGCCTGATTGGCACTTCAACTGTGACGGAAGTCGGATTCAGGCTTACACCTTCAACCAGGTTGCCGCGTCGGTCGATCGGACGCAGCTCAACGACCCTTGTGATGGTGGTCGTGGTGTTGCTCAGGTCAACACTGGCGACAACATCATTCACTTCAGATACTTTCGACTGTGGTCCTAAAAGTTCGACACTCTCGCTGCTCAGGACTGCTTCTCCAGCTTCGTAACTGATCGGAAGGTTTCCGGTTTGCAGCAAGCTGATATCGAAGGTTTTTGTCGCCATTTGTTCCAGAGTGATGCTGATTTCAGCCGGACTGACTTCCAGCACTTGCACTGGTCTGAAATTCGCCGTATCCACTTCTGGCACCAGATCGTAAGTGCCGGATGTGAGCCCGGAGAGATTGATGCGGGCGGAAATCTGATTGAAGTTCCGAGTAATCTGGTTGTGAACCGATCGCGGTGCTTTAAGAGTGATCGTAAGGTCGCTTGCACTCTGCTGAGTGATCAGATAATCCGGATTCTGCCCCAAAACAGTCAAAGGAACCGGGCTGGTGTAGGAAACGACCTCATTTGGGTCGCTTGAGCTGACTGAAGAAATCCAGACAATGACAGCCAGGATCAGGGCTGTGAAGAATATGGGCAGCAGCTTGAGGACGCGTTTCAAGAAGTCCATCATTCTGTTTCCTCCAGGGGTTCTTCAACCTGATCTTTCTTAAAGAGCCTCTTTAGTCGGTTGGTATTGACAGGTTGATCAGTTGCCATGATAGCGCGCATACTGTTGAGCAGGCGTTCACCATCCAGGCGTCGGATGAGACGACCGCGATGGGCGATCGAGATCGTACCGGTCTCTTCTGAGACAACCACTGCCAGAGCGTCGCTAACCTCGCTTATACCCATGGCGGCGCGGTGCCGCAGCCCTAAGGATCGGTCGGCGGTACTGTTGAGGACACCACTACTGGAAAGCGGCATCACACACGCAGCAGCCTTGATGCGGTTTTCGAAAATGATCACAGCCCCATCATGAAGGGGCGTGTTGGGATAGAAAATTTGGAGAAGCACCTGAGGGCTGACATCTGAATTTAACATCACCCCGTTTTTATAAAACCGATCCAACATTTCCCGTCTGGTTAACACGATCAGAGCTCCGTGCCTCCGCTCTGCCAGTTGCACAACAGCTTTGGTCACTGAATTAAGCGTTTCTTCCAACTCCAGGGAAGCTCTGGAGCCCCTGGGACTGCGCCAAAAACGCAACTTGCCCATGCTGCCCATGCGTTCCAGACCGCGTCGGATCTCGGGGGCAAAGATTACGGGCACAGCGATGATCAGAGCTGGTGAGACAGTCTGCACCAGCCACGAAAAAGCAGGAAGGTTGACCAGGGAGGTAAGCAGGAACACCAGGATAACGATCAGGAAGATGCCCCTCAGCAGGGTTTGGGCATCGGTGTCTCTCAACAGGTAAAGCAGCAAGCTGAAGAAAATGGTCACGAGGAGAATATCAAGCACACTGGACCAGGTAAACCGCTCCAGGATGAACATGAGGTTATTCCAAATCTCTTGCATTTTCGACACCTATTGTAGGAAATTAAGTATAACCTCTTTCAAGGTTCTTCCCGGCAAATTTATAAGAATTCGATAGAAATAAGGGTTCATGGCTTGTTTGTTGGGTAGGGAATTACAATCATAACGGGAACGACCTTCAGGTTATGCGGGAAAGTTTGGAGACCGTAACAATCGTTCATTAGACAATTACGGCTTGGATGCCGGTCTGATTTGCCAGTCGTCCATGGAAGGTTACTACACAAAAATTCAGCACAAGTTATTGTGGTTCGTGCAGGTCGGTCATAGTAAAGGATTAAAGATTGGAAATCTTCTTAACCCAAACTTCCCCGGGCATAAGACCATTTTCTTTTAAAAAGGAAAGATAGGTTGATTGAGGAATGCTGTCGGGAAAGTCATCGCCTGGCACAAATTCGCAAAGCCATGCCTCCTTGGAAGGCAAAACTTCATGAGGTACTGCAAGTACTGTATAGGCACCATGCAACCAGCCTTCCAGCAAAGGAATGATCAGCGGATTGGCAGCTTGTTCTGTCTTTATTGGAACCTGATGGGTAAGTAGTGCCATACATTGCCGGGAACTTAACCGCTGCACCTGGATCACTTTTTCATCAAAACTGAGTACCGGGGCGAGTTTGGCTGCAAGAACGTGGTAAATCCGGTCGCAAGTCCATTCCTGGTGGGTGCCAGCAGAAATTAAACCACAGGCAGTTGGAAACTCACTTTCCTGGATCGTGCGCATGCGTAGTGAGTCTTGTTCGATTTGTCTCACCAGCGGTAAACCCATATTGCTGATCGCCTGAATGGTTTGCTGGAAAGTTTCTTCAAACGTACCGTTGGTCCAAATCACGGTATCAGAGCGGGCAATTTTCTCTTCCTGGGACGGTTGGGAATTGATCTTGGTCCAGGCAAGGTTTTCGCTGTGTCCGCGGTTTTCAACGAGGCGCTCAAAACGCACCTGTTTATCTGCCGCTGCGGTCCAGATTTGGTCGCATTGATTAACAACCTGAGACTCCAGCAATTTAATTGCTTCTACCACCAGGATCGGACGGCTGCATTTTTCAATCTGGGCTGCAATTGATTGTGTAACGTAAGGATGGACGATTTCTTCCAGGATCTTCATCTCGTTTGGATCTGAAAAAACAATTCGCCCTAATTTACTGCGGTTTATTTGACCGTCAGCCAAGCACAGATCTTCCCCGAAATGATCCAGAATTGACTGGTAACCGGGAGTGCCAGGCAGGTAGCTATCCTGGGCGGTCAGATCAGCATCGATCGTGCAGGCGCCAAAATTTGCCAGGTAATTGCGGATGACGCTCTTCCCCGAGGCTATGTTTCCGGTCAAACCAATCACAAAAGGTTTCTGACTCATGACTAAAGTATACTGCAAACAATTCTGCCCGAGGAAGATCGTTTTCCTGGGATCGATAAGCTATAATTTTCATATGAATCCTGTGCAATTTCTACCAATTTTCATGGAAAGGTTCCACCCTGACCCGGCAAAACCACTCGTTGTCGCTGTATCAGGTGGGGCAGACAGCCTGTGCCTGGTTCACTTGCTGCTGGATTCAGGACTTGTCATCCTTCCCGCACATTACGATCACCAGCTCAGAGCTGTTTCGGCACAACAAGCTCAGCAGGTTTCGAGCCTTTTGAGGAATTGGGGGTTGGAAACTGAGATTGGCTCAGGTGATGTGCGTGAGTATGCCTCAATGCACAAGATGGGATTAGAAGAAGCTGCCCGTATTTGCCGTTACAGATTTCTGACGAGCGTTGCCCAAAAGCATCATGCCCAGGCAATCGTGACCGCGCATCACATGGACGACCAGGTGGAAACCATCGTGATGCATTTTTTAAGAGGAAGCGGGATCAACGGTCTGCGTGGAATGCGTTCGGTCGAATTACTTCGTCAGTTTTCCGAAAAAGTTCCAGTTTGGCGACCCCTTCTGGAAACTGGCAAAGAAGAGATCCTGGACTATTGCATGCAAAACCAGATCGAGCCGATCGAGGATGAATCGAACCAGGATCTGCGAATCTATCGAAATCGGTTACGGCAGGTGTTAATCCCTCAAATTGAGGATGTTCAGCCCTCCTTCCGCACCATCCTGGCAAGGAACGCCAACGTGATCGAGCTTGACCGGCAGGTGCTTGAAAAAATGACCAAACTTGCTTGGCAACAGAGCCTGGTGGAGGAATTCGAAGGAAAAGCTTTGCTATTTTCTCGCATCGAATGGAAACAACTGGACGAATCCATTCAGTATCGACTGCTGATGAAGGCAGCCAACCAACTGGTACCCGGATTGCGCGACCTTGGTTATCAGGAACTGCAGCGTGTAAAAAGATCCATTGACCAGCTTTCCCCCACAGCAGACTTCAAGTCCGGTATCCTGATCCAGAATCAGGTGGATACTTTTTTACTTTCTCTCGGGAAATTTGATTTACCGCAATCCGATGTCCCGCAGCTGCCTGGTACCAACCCTCTTAAATTAACGCTCAAAAAGCCAGTCAAGCTTCAGGCAGGCTGGCAGGTTCGGGCGGAAATAGTTGATAAAGAGGTCTATGGGCGTTTGCCAGATGAGATCAAACAAGACAGCAATCACGCCTGGCTGAACCCGGCTGACCTGGAATGGCCCCTGCAGGTAAGGCAGCCCTTGGAAGGGGAGCGTTGGTCCCCGCTCGGCATGGTCCATAAGCACCAAAAGATGAGCGATTACTTTATCAATAAAAAAATCCCCCGCGCTGCCCGTGGTCTTTGGCCGGTTGTCTGCAGTGCGGGGTCGGTTTTGTGGTTGGTGGGTTTGAGGATCGCTCAAGCCTGGCGTCTCACCGGAGATGAAGCGGAGATTTTGCACCTTCAGCTCATTCCACCAGCTTAATTTGTCTATTCAAGCCAAAGTGCCTGCCTGATAATTGCCTGGATGGCACCGATATCCGGGTAGAGTACGGATGCACCGCCATCGGTCATACCGGGAACAGCTTCGGTTGGTGTGATCTGATAAGTGGTGATATCCGGTCCTTCGAAAAACTTGGAAAGCGGAACTACATACAGGAACATATCCGTTACTTTCAGATCGGTTTGCACAGTCTCGCTGACAGCTTTAAAGACTCTGCCCAGGTTAGGCAGCTCTGATGGTCTCAGGGCTTTGCTGACCATGGCTTTGATGACCTCCTGCTGACGGCGGTTGCGGTCAAAATCGGAGGTATTTTTGCGGGCGCGTACGTACCAGAAGGCGTCGCCAGCGGTCATATATTGCCTGCCAGGTTGGATCACGCACCAACCGGTGTCATTGAGCCAACATTCATCTTCCATATATTTCTCAACATCCACATCGACGCCGCCCATCACGTCAATAATGTGCTTGAAACCATCAAAATCGACCATGGCGAAGTTATCCGGTCTGAAGCCGAAGTTGAGCGCCAATGTATCGCTGAGCAGCTCTGTTCCACCAAAAGGCAAGGCAGTATTCAGACGCTGCGGACCAACACCGGGGATGTTCACCCATAAATCGCGCGGGAAAGAAAGCAGGTGGAACTCGCTGGTTTTTGTGTTCATGGCGACCAACAGCATCACGTCGGTCCTGAAACCAATCGATGGCTGATAGTCGGAACCCAGCAACATGACAGTTTTGACATAGCCGGGTATGGACAGGCTCAGGGCGTTTCCATCCAGATAGGCATCGGGTTCAGTGTTGGTTTCTTTCTGCCAGAGGTTGGTCATAAAACCTGGCTGTCCGTTACGGATTTTATTGATGCTGATGCCTGCCAGAGCTACCAGTGCAAGGCTGAGAAAGAGCAGTATCCAGCCAAAGCGGAAACCGCGTTTGCGTTCATTACGAGTTGAATATTCCATTTTTATCCTATTATTGGGGCGCTACTAGCCCTGGTTGTTATCCTCTTCAGGCAGTGGATAACCATTTTGTTGTGCCAGGTTGCGCAGTTTGCTTTTAACTTCGCGCCATTGAATTTTCGAGATCCCCAGTTTTTGACGAATCTTGTCCTGTTCGATACCGGTGGAGAGATCGTTAAGTGCACTTGTCCAGCGTAACATATCAAAACTGATGTGTTTGTCCAATTTGCCAGCATTGGTAACGTCTTCGAGCAGGTATTCCAGGCGTCGTTGCGACCAGGGAAAAACCTGATCTTTGATCTGGTATTTTTCTGCATACTGATTGTACACATCCACCCATTCCGGAGATACTGAAATTTTGCGTTCTTTAAAGCGATATCGCTGGTTGGGGTAGCGAACGAAGACATAAGCTTCTTCCGGGTTGCCCAATTCGAGGTGATTGGTTTTCAGGTTGAGGCATTCGCCTTTTTTCATTGCGGTTTCCAAAACCAAACGCAGCAGGACATAAGGTCGCGGATCTGTGCTGGCAGAGGTGCGGATTGAATCGGCAGCCTCTAAGGCGAGCGCAAGTTCATTTGCGGTGAGAACCGTTGGCAGAGGGCTGGTTACAGTCTTTTGTACCAGTTTTTCAGCCGGGTCAACAGAAATAACCGCGTTTTGTGTCAGCCAGCGGAAAAAGGACTTGAGCGATGTGATCCTGCGGGATAAAGTTTTAGGACTGCAGGGGATTCCCCGGTCTTTTTCCAGCCAGGTCAGGTAATCTTCCAGGTCTTTGGTGGATATCTGCCCAATTTGCTTGTCAGTGGGCATAAATTCTTCCAACAACATCATATCGGCTTCAAATGCCTTAAGTGTGTGATGGGAGCGACCCTGGTCGCGCAAGAAGAATTTCCAGGCCTGGATAGCCGGCTGGAGCAGGGTGCTCTCGCTTATGTGTGCGCTGATAGATTCATCTTTTCGGTTCATTATGACTCCAAAATTTCGTATAGTCGAATAAGTTCAAAACAAGTGTAGCCCTTCTACCCCGGTTTGTCAAACCAAAAAAACTGCCTTTCAAGAGATATCATGCCGTCAGAGGTGGGGAATTGAGATATACTTGTAATATGAACAGCAGTTTTTCGCGTAAGCGAACAAACCTTGGCGTTTTATATGGACTGCTTGCCGGAATATTCTTTTCACTAGCTGCCTGGGGGATGGATGCTGGAATTCTGATGCGGCATAATGTTACGCTGCCATTTCTCAAGCTGCTGCCAGCACTTCTGATTTGTGTGCCCGCGGCAATAATCGCCGGTTTTGTAACAGCAAAATATGAGCACGGATTGTTAAGTTTCGCGGTCTGGGCAGCTTTGGCTGTTTTGTATACCTTCACAGTAATTAACATTCCAATCAGGCTGGCGCCCTGGTTAACCAGCAAAATCCTTCCTGAATTCATTCCAGTCATTAAATTCCAGGAGTTAACCAACATCGGTCACTATTGGTTCTATGGAATTTTTGCCATTGGTTTCACCTGTATTTTGTGCGGGATTTTGGAAAACATCCTTATTGACCAGAGCTTTGCCGCATCGGGTCCACTTGGTGCGATGATTCCTTTTGTCTTCTGCATGGCGATCATGACCGGGGCGGGGTTCTCTGGCGATCTGTTGATGACTAACCATTTTCGTGAGCCAATGGTCATGATAGACACCCTCCTTCAGAACGGGGCAACCTACTATAACCAGGAAGTTGACAAACTGGAAGCAAGGAAAATGCGTCTCAGCATTGTGCGCCCTTTAGATGATCTTGTGTTGAAACCACATTCATTGACATTGGTTTCAACCGATAATTACCTTGGCTTAATGAAGGTATTGGTAGATTTTGAGGGTAAGTATGCTCTTTGTCATATTGTCTATTCACAACCTACCTTCTGTGAAATAACCCACCTACGCTTCAACCGCACCGAACAATTCGCAATTTTTAACGACAAAATCAACGGAATTGACTTTTTTAAAAATGATATAATCTTGCCTACTCATAATCTAATTAATTTCGCAACCTAACAAACTAAGTCACATTTTCCATTGCAAAGGCTTTGTAAAGTTCAATTAAGGACAAATTGATGACAAGTGAAATACTGAACGTTCAAGGATTGGAGACGCAATTCAACACCCCCGAAGGGGTTGTTCATGCTGTGAACGGCGTCGATTTCAAACTCAATGAAGGGGAGACACTGGGAATTGTCGGCGAAAGCGGCTGTGGCAAGAGCGTCTCGATGCTTTCCATCCTTCGCCTCATTCAACAACCTCCTGGCAAGATCGTAGCCGGAAATGCCATGTTCAAGGGACAGGACTTGCTCCAGATGAGTAATGACGATATTCGCCGTGTTCGCGGTGGTCAGATTTCCATGATTTTTCAGGACCCGATGACCTCGTTGAACCCGGTGATGACCATCGGGAAGCAACTGGCAGAACCCCTTATGCTTCATCTTGGTTTCTCACAGGAGCAGGCACGAAATCGCTCCATTGAACTTCTCGAACAAGTAGGTATTCCGAGAGCTGCTGACAGATTGAAGGACTATCCGCACCAGTACTCCGGTGGTATGCGTCAGCGTGTCATGATCGCCATGGCACTCAGTTGCGCTCCCCAAATTTTGATTGCAGACGAGCCCACCACAGCCTTGGATGTGACCATCCAGGCTCAAATCGTGGATTTGGTGATCCGCTTGCGCGAAGAGGTTGGTATGGCAATTATCTGGATCACGCACGACCTTGGCGTGGTTGCCAGTATTGCTCACCGTGTCAATGTGATGTATGGTGGTTTTGTGATCGAAGAAGCCCTTATCGACGAGTTATACCGCCGACCTTCTCATCCTTATACAGTCGGTCTTCTGGGCAGTTTGCCCCAGATTCAAGCTGAAGGACGGAAACGCTTGTATTCCATCGATGGCATGCCTCCGATGCTTTATAAAAAACCTCACTCCTGCCCATTTGCCCCTCGTTGTAAATGGGTCATTGAAAAATGCAGAATGGAAAATCCTCCATTATTGCCCATCGAAGAAGGACATCGGGCGGCTTGCTGGGTGAATATTGAAGATGGGAGCGTACGCGATGCAGAATAATAACGAAACCTTGATCAGAGTCGAAGATCTGAAAGTGCATTTCCCAATTTACCGTGGTGTTATTCGCCGGCAAGTAGGTTCTGTAAAGGCTGTGGATGGCGTCTCTTTTAGCATTAAGAAGGGAGAGACCCTTGGTCTGGTGGGAGAATCCGGCTGCGGAAAAACCACCACCGGACGAGCGATTGTGCAGCTCTATAAACCCACAGCTGGTCACATTTACTTTGAAGATACCGATCTGATAAGCCTTAAAGAAGAGCCAATGCGTCTGATGAGGCAGGAAATTCAAATGATTTTCCAGGATCCATATGCCAGTCTTAATCCTCGTATGACTGTTCGTGATATCGTGGCCGAACCTCTTCTGGCTTTTGGTTTGGCAACGGGCAAGGAAATTGATGCCCGTGTCAAAGAGTTAATGAACCTGGTGCGGCTTGATCCTGACTTTATTCACCGCTTCCCTCACGAATTTTCCGGCGGTCAGCGTCAACGTATCGGTATCGCGCGCGCCCTGGCATTAAATCCGGCTTTTATCGTTTGCGATGAGCCGATTTCCGCACTGGATGTTTCCATCCAGGCTCAGATTGTTAACCTGTTTGAAGACCTGCAAAAAGAACTCAACCTAACCTATTTGTTCATTGCACATGATCTTTCCATGGTCCGGCATATCAGCGACCGTGTGGCGGTGATGTACCTGGGCATTATCGTAGAGTTAGCCGATCGCAATGAGATTTACAACAATCCGTTGCACCCCTATACGAAAGCCCTGCTCTCCGCGATTCCTGTTCCGGACCCAGATCATTATAGGAAACACAGCCGTATCATTATGGAAGGTGATGTGCCCTCACCGGCTAATCCGCCTTCTGGCTGTCGTTTCAGAACCCGTTGTCCCTTGGCAGATCAAGAATGTGAGAAGGGAAGACCTGAATTTCGTGAAGTCTTGCCTGGTCACTTTGTTGAATGCTTCAAGGTAGAGTTGCCTACTCGTTCAAAGGAGGTGCTAACTGAGGAAAATACACTATAGAAGATTGACAAAACCAAGTTAATCCAAAATAAATTCTCTCAAGGAGGAGAACAATGCGTAAGTTTTCTGTATTAATTGCTTTGGTTTTGGTTGTCAGTATGCTACTGGCAGCCTGCCAACCCGCTGCTGAACCAGTAGTCGAACCCGTTGTCGAAGAACCGGTAGTAGAAGAACCAGTAGTGGAAGAACCCGTCGTTGAAGAACCAGTGGTGGAAGAGCCTGTGGTGGAAGAACCCGTCTCGCAGAACCCCTATTTAGGTTCCAACAAGCTCGATGGTAATGGTGCTCCCAACACTTTCTTTGACGATATCCATATTCGCCGCGGTTTTGCATACGCTTTCGACTGGGATGCTGTCGTCGATGAAATCTATCAGGGTGAAGCCGTACAGTCCAAGGTTCTGTCCCTGATCGGTATGCCTGGTTACGACCCCGAAGCTGATTACTACACCCTTGACCTCGAGAAGGCAGCTGAAGAATTCATGCTGGCTGACGTCGACAAAGATGGCATTCCTGCCGGCGAAGATCCTGATGATGTCTGGGAGATGGGTTTCAGATTACAGATGGGTTATAACACCGGTAATGCTACCCGCCAGACCTATGCAGAAATTTTGCAGGCCAATCTGGCTGAGATCAACGAGAAATTCGTACTCGAAGTTCTCGGTCTGCCCTGGCCTGCTTACCTGGCTGCCCAACGCGCTCATAAGCTCCCCATCATGGTTGCTGGCTGGTTGGAAGATATTCACGATGCCCATAACTGGTATCAGCCTTACACCACCGGCACTTATGGCGCCCGCCAGAATTTGCCCGAAGACCTGAGAGTCCAATTCAAAGCATTCCTGGATGAAGGTGTAACCAAGGTTGATCCCGCTGAACGCCATGCGATCTACCAACAATTTAACCAACTCTACTTTGATGAAGCGGTTGGTATCCCTGTGGTTTTGGTTACCAGTCATGGCTATGAACAGTCTTATCTCTCTGGTCGTATTATGAACCCGATCTTCGCAGGCGATTATTACAAGACCATTGAAAAGAGTGGTGGCGCTGACCCGACAACCATTGTGAACGCCAGTATTGGTGATGCCGATACCCTCGACCCGGCTCTGAGTTATGACACCGCCAGTGGCGAGATCATCCAGAACGTCTATGAAACTCTCGTCTACTACGATGGCATTGCCACAGATAAATTTGTCGGTCAATTAGCCGAATCATGGGAAGTTTCCGAAGATGGTACTGTCTGGACTTTCAAACTGCGCGAAGGTGTCAAATTCCACGAAGGTGGCGACCTGACCCCGTCCGATGTAGTTTACTCCTTTGTCCGCGGTTTGCTGCAGGGTGGTTATTCCTCACCGCAGTGGCTGCTGGCTGAACCTATTCTGGGTGTTGGTATTGATGACATCACCGGTATCGTGGACGATTTCGCTTCCGCTGACAGCCGTGAGACCCTCGTTGCCAATCCTCCTGAGAAATTGGTTGGTGCTTGCGAGACCGTTTACTCTCACTTTGCGACCGATGACGATGCGAACACCGTCACCATCACCCTTGCCCAAGGCTGGGGCCCCTGGTTGGCCACCATTGCCCAAGGCTGGGGTTCCATCATGGACAAGGAATGGGTTGTTGAAAACGGCGGTTGGAATGGTGAATGCGATACCTGGCAGAACACCTATGGTATGGTTTCCGCTGACAATCCCTTCAGCGCCATCATGAACGGTACCGGTGCCTACAAGCTGGATCACTGGACTCCTGGTGAGGAAATTGTCTTGACTGCCTTCGATGGCTATTGGGGCGAGCCCGCCAAGACTCCACGTGTTGCGATCAAGATCGTACCTGAATTTGGTACCCGCTTTGCCATGCTTCAGGCTCAGGAAGCTGACATCATCGATGTCGATACCGCCTTGCGCCCGCAGGTAGATCAGTTAGTCGGCGAGATCGCGATTTACAATCCCGAGACCAACGCATATGACGATCCAATTCCTGTGTGCACTGTTGATACTTCCCTGCTCGGTTTGGATCGCTTCAGCACCGAAGGCTGTGAAGAAGGTAACGGTCAGCCGCTGCGTCTATATTACGGACGCCCGGCACTGCAGCAAGATGTTTTGATCTTCAACTTCTTCATCGAGTAAGCAATTCTTAGTCCTGTACTGCGGGAGCCTCGAAAGGCTCCCGCAGACCCGGAGTCATTTTTACTTCGGAATGAGCTGAATCCATTTTCTGCCTGTTCCTAAGCAAAAATGAACTGTGAGGAAACTTTATGACCAATTACATCATTCGTCGTTTGCTGATGGTGCCATTATTATTGATCGGTGTAACTTTGATCATCTTTGGCATGCTGCAATTGCTCGGTCCGGTTGAAAGATCGGCGCTATATGTCAGGGATTTCCCAAAAAATGATAAGCAAATCCAGGGCATCATTACCAGATACGGTTTGGATAAGCCTTTTCTGACTCAATATGGCATTTGGCTTTTTGGTGTGAAAGACCCTGTTTCTGGAGAACGTGATGGCGGCATTCTGTTTGGCGATTTTGGTTACTCCCGAACGGCATCACAAGATGTGATTGACATTGTCAAAAACCGCTTTCCAAATACTGTGGACTTGGCTCTATGGACAGTATTTCCGATGCTCTCGGTAGGTATCTGGCTGGGTGTTAAAGCTGCGGTGAACCAAAACAAATTTATAGATCAAGCCGCCAGGGTCTACAGCATTATTGGTACATCCTTCCCTACCTTTGTGTTTGGTTTGTTACTTCTGATGCTGCTCTACGCTGGTCCGCAATATTTCATGCCGGGTAAGATGTCGGATTGGGTCAGTCAGATCGTTTTTGCGGGTGGAATAAGACAATACACTCATTTGCTCTCAATCGATGCCTTACTCAACCTGCGCTTTGATATCTTTTGGGATGCTATGCGGCATATGATCATGCCCATTCTGACCCTGTCCTATATCAACTGGGCAACCTATGTACGTGTGACCCGTTCCTCAATGCTGGAGACCTTGCGCATGGACTATGTAACCACTGCCCGTGCCAAGGGTTTGAGCGAGCAAACCGTTATTAATCAACACGCCCGACCTAACGCTATGCTGCCTATCGTGACCATGGCTGGTTCCAGTATCGTTGGTCTGCTTGGTGGTGTGGTGATCACGGAAACAGTTTTCAATTACCCTGGAATTGGTAAGGCAGCAGCCGATGCAGCAGCAAATCTGGACGTCGTCACAGTGCTTGGCTTGGCAATCTTCAGCGGTTCAATCCTGATTGTTTCAAACCTGATCGTGGACGTTGTCTACGCCTTTATTGACCCCAGAGTCCGTCTCGCATAAGGAGCCCAGATGACTGAACAACCTGAATTGATTCCAACTGGTGACAATCGTATGCTTGATGAAGTGGTCAGTGACCGTAAGATCACCTGGCTCGAAAGAACACTGGGAACTGACAACTATCGTATCGTCAAAGGTTTATTCAAGACCCCGGCATCGATCATTGGCTTTATTTTGATCTTTATTTTTATTCTCGTGGCAATTTTTGCACCATTGATCATGCCTCCAGTTGATAAAGATCCCTTCAAAATGCCCCGCGATGGCTATAGTGGTGAGCCAAAAGCGCCTGGAGCTGAATGGAAACGAAAGGTTCCTGATGTACCTTTCTGGTACGAGCCAGTGACTGGCAAAACAGAAATGACCCATGTTTTGGGGACCACCCAAGGGCAGTATGACATTCTGTATGGTATCGTATGGGGTGCACGAACCGCTTTTAAGACTGGTTTCCTGGTGGTGGCTGTAACGGTGATCATCGGAGTGGTATTGGGATCCATCGCTGCCTATTATGGGGGTTGGGTGGATAACATTATTATGAGGATCACAGATGTCTTCATGACACTTCCATACATCATGATGGCGCTGATTTTTTCGGCGGTTCTGACGCCAATTCTTGGACGGAGTTTGTGGCCTCCATTGATCGCCATGATCAGTTTTGGATGGATGGGCTACGCCCGAGTCATCCGTTCTGATATCCTGTCCATTAAGGAACGAGATTTCGTTTTGGCAGCTAAAGTTTCTGGTGTAAAGAAGAATCGCGTATTGTTCAAACATGTCCTGCCTAATGCCATCTTCCCCACGATGGTGCTGGCCAGCCTGGGAATTGGTGATGTCGTATTGGGTTTTGCAGCGCTATCGTTTCTCGGAATTGGTACTGAAGTTGGCTATGCGGACTGGGGGCAGATCCTCAGTTTTGCGCGAAACTGGATCACCAACCTGGATCGCTACAGCTATATCGTGCTATACCCTGGTCTGACACTGACTTTGTTTGTGATGGGCTGGAACCTGGTCGGCGATGCCATGCGAGATGTCCTCGACCCGCGTATGAGAGGGAAGTCGTAAACCGGTTAGTTAATCAGATTTCAATTTTTCAAAATCAAACGGGAGGATGTACATCCTTCCGTTTCTTGTTACATCATCACGGATGGGTCTCTATTGCCCTGCAAGGATCAGTCCATTTTTCTCGCTGATGTCATCTAACTATCGGGAGGAGCAAGCCCCTCCCGTACGACAAGATGACGGTGGTGTGCATATTCATTGCGGGTTTGGACCCCGCCCGTAAGTGTAGGGGACGGCTGTCATGGTGTCCCACCGTTAGAATTGACAGAGTATCGGGAGACCATGGTCATGATGCTGGGAGCAGAGCGAGCAGTACTGGTCTCCCCTACGAAAAGAATTGACGAACTTCAAATCCGCTTGTACAACAAAGAAATCACTCGTCCATACATATTAAATGTAAGTGCCCCTATTGATTGAAACGCACTATTCTGTCTTAAAGAAAACCATCCCCAGTGCCAGGAAGAGGATCGCAAAGCCCAGTAAAATCCCAATCGTCGGCAATATCTGCTCAATTGGTTTGTTGCTGATCAGAATGTCTTTTAAACCCTGCATGCCCCAATAGGTTGGAAAGATTTTTGCGGCGTTTTGCATAACCTTCGGGAAGAGTTCAATTGGGAACCAGGCACCGGAGAGTAAAGCAAAAATCATGCCTGTTGAGGTGCTGATGCCCCCAGCCTGACCTTCCGTTTTCACAAGACTGCCAACAAAAGCCCCGAGACCCGCTGACGCGAGTGAAAATGTCAGTAACAATAAAAAAGTTGGGAAGGGTCGGTCAAGCCAGGGTGTGTTCAGTACCAGGGCACCAAAAACCATCAACAAAGCAACCTGTACCAAGGAGATCAAAACCTGTCCCAGGATGGTGGCAGAAAAATATGTCAAGCGACTGGTCGGGGTTGCAAGCAGCCGCTTGAGTGTACCGCGTTCGCGCTCATAGGCCATTGCACCTGAAAGCCCTACCAATGGAATAAAGACCCAGGTGATCAATTGCCCGGCAGAAGAGCTTGTGGAGGGGTCATAAACAACCTCATCGCCTACCTGGCTTACGGATTCATTTAGGCGTGAGGGAGCATCAGTAAGTTCCTGATGAATATCGACCTGCAACCCCTGACTCAACCTTTCCAGGTCAGCATTGCTTACCTGCGGGTGAAGAGTTTGGTACGCCTGGATGACCGCTTCGAGCTTAGCCTGTGTATTGGTGAGCTTTGTCAGGGCTAAGCGAAGCACCTGATAGATGGTTTGGCTGCTGGTTCGGTTGGGTTGTTGATAGAGATGAACCGATATTTCACCTCCCAGCAAGCCTTCCCCATTGAAGTTTGACGGGATGACCAGGTAGGATTCCAGCCTGCCATCTTCAAAATCAGTTTGGCCTTTTACCAAATCGATAGGAGCTAAGCGGACATCACTCTTCTCACTCAATATTTCGATCAGGCTGGCAGACAGAGGAGAATTAGCCTGGTCCACATAATGGAGCACGATCGGTCCTCCGCCAAACGCTCCGGTGGTAATTGCCAGAACAGCTGTAAACACAATTGGTAAAACAATGAAAAAGATCAGAGAGACTGGGGAGGCAAAATAGAGACGAATGTCTTTACTTATGATGCTAATAATTTTTGCCATGATCACCCACCTGCCTGGATAATGTTACGACGGAAGAATAGTGATGCCAGCATTAGCAGCAGTGTACCCATAATAAACAGTGCCAGGAGAACCCAGCTCAGGTCACCAAGCGTGCCTCCTGCTGCGATGATATTAAAGCCCTGGCTGCCCCAGGCATTGGGCGAGACGCGGGAAATTGTTTTTAACCAATCCGGTAAAGTAGTTATCGGCAAAAAGCCACCGCCCAGTAATCCGAAAAGCAAACCAATGGCACTGCCGGCGTTCGAGACCTGGGCAGGCGTCTTGAGAAAACTTGTAAGAAACATGCCCCAACCTAAAGCTCCATAAGCTGATAATGCGACAAGCACCAGAACCGCCAACCAATTGCCCCAATTAAGGCGGAAAAGCAGGGTCGATGTGAGCACCAGGATCAAGACCTGTGCAAATCCCCGCAGAAAAATCCCCGTGGACTTGCCCAAAATGATCTGATAGGCTTGGGTCGGGCTGACCAAATTGCGCTGCAGAGTATGTTCCCGGCGTTCTACCAAAAATGAAACTCCGCCGGCAGTGACATTCCACATCAAAAACATTAAAGCCATTCCTGGTGCAATCATCGCCAGATAAGAAACATTGTTGGATTCAAAATTCTTTTCATTACTCACGATGTTGTAATTGCTGCCAGTAGCATTGCCAGGATCCGTTAGGGTGGAGAGACTTTCAATTAACGAGGGGACTTCTTCGGGGCTGATCAGGCCTTCAATCAGCATCTTGTTAAGAGCGACCGTATAGCTTGCGCGGGAAGCTTCCAATTCGCTTAGAAAGGTCTCGATGATTGTCCTGACCACACCGATAGAGTAGATCGATTCACCATCAGAATAAAGTTGCAGTTGCACCACTTCTTGCGAAGGAGGCTGACCTGTCCGGGGTATGATGCTGTCAGTAAAACCGGCAGGGATCAGCAGGGCTGCTCTGACTTGCCGCTCATCCACCAGGCGACGTGCATCTTCAAAGTCATCTTCCAGAATCGGATTTACAAGGGAATCCAGATCTTCTGATTCAAAAATGTCAACCAATCCATTCCCAAGTTGACCGCCGTCGGCGTTGGTGATCACCAAAGGGATGTTGGAAAGTCCGCTATCGCCCACACTGAAAGCCCCGGTGATGGCTGCCATGCCCAGGGTTAACAAGAATGGTGCCAGAAGGTAAAAAACCAGAGCCCAAGGGTCGCGGGCGATCAATAGCAGGTCTTTTCGTGCGATTTGCCAGATTTTGCCCATATTCTCAATCCCTTAAGGCGCGCCCAGTCAAATGTAGAAAAACGGTTTCCAGGTTGGGTTCAACGACCTCAATGGATTTGATGTGCGCTCCAAACTGGCTGGCTTGGTTGATGATGGGGGCAAGGCTGCTTTCGGCATCGTTAGTGATTAGGTTGAGTCCTCCTTCTTCCACAATAACGCGGTTAATTCCATCAAACCCCTTCAGTTTTTCAGCAACGGTGGGAAGATCGTCCATCGCATCTGTCTGGATACGGATCGAATCGGTTTCGCCGACCTGCTGGGTCAATTCTGGCTGGGTACCCACCGCAATCAGCTTACCGTGGTCGATGATCCCGACCCGGTCTGACAACTCCTGGGCTTCCTCCATGTAATGGGTGGTATACAAGATAGACATCCTTTGCTGGTTCAATTCTTTGACCATATCCAGGATCATTCGCCTGGATTGCGGGTCGATCCCAACCGTTGGTTCATCCATGAAGAGCAACTTTGGCTTGTGCAATAATCCGGCAGCAATGTTAACCCTTCTTTTCATACCACCAGAATAAGTCTTCACACGGTCTTTGGCACGATCACTCAAACCGATTTGCTTCAGGACTTCTTGCACGCGCTGCTCAAGTTCACGACCACCCAGATCGTAAAGCCTGCCCCAGTAATGCAGATTTTCCATGGCGGTCAGGTCATCATAAAGGGCGATCTCCTGGGGGACGATGCCGATGTACTTGCGAACCTGCATGTTGTCATTGATGATTGAGAATCCGTTGATCCGGGCATCTCCGCTGGTAGGAGCGAGGAGTGTGGAGAGCATCGATATGGTGGTGGTTTTCCCGGCGCCATTGGGTCCGAGAAGGCTAAAAATCTCACCTTCCTGGATGTCAAATGAAACATTATCGACAGCAAGAAGATCGCCAAATTTTCGGACTAGATTGTTTGCTTGCAATATTGAGGGCATAAATATTTCTCCAATTCGCATTTATACAACCAGTTTACATAGTCTGGACTAAATTTTCAACAATGTCAGACATTTTTCAGCAAAGATTACAGAATGTTAACTAACTGCAAATAACATCTCAGATTTGGTAAGAAGCGGAAATCACTCGCTGCGATAGAGGGCTTCGTTGAGCATATCGGAAATAGCGTAATAATTCGGCATTAACACCCAGGCACCTTCGTAGGTGATCCAATTGGTCACCATTTCATTGCTAACTGAGAACCTTCGGATATTGTCGGTGTTCATCAAGGGCTTCGCCATAGGCAGTAGTGATAAAACCTGGGTGAGGGGGATATCGGTGTCCACATATTCTCGATACAAGCCATACAATTCGGGCACCTTCACAAGCATGTTGAGGTTGACCGCTTTTTTGAAAATTGCCATGACCACTTCCTGCGCCCTTCGGTTTCGGTCAAAATCGGAGGTTGTCATGCGGCTCCGCGAATACCAAAGAGCGGTACCACCATCCATGTGCATCTCCCCGGGCTCGATCACGCACCAGCCGGTCGGGTCAATCTGGCAGCTGTCCTGCAGTTCTTCACTGACGGTGACATCGATGCCGCCGATACTGTTAACCACATCTTTAAAGCCGTTATAGTTGACCATCATGTAATATTCAGGACGAAAGCCGAAATTGACCTGAAAAGTCTCTTGTAACAAGGGAAAACCACCCAATTGCCAGACAGTATTGATACGGTTGGACCAGTATCCCGGAATGGTGACGTACAAGTCGCGTGGAAATGAAATCAGAGAAGCCGTCTGATGCTTTGGATTTACTGAAAGCAGCATGATCACATCGGTCCGAAAATTGTTTTCTCCAAAATCGTCCACACCAAGCATGAGGATGTTTACCTGGTTTTCAGGCAGCTCGCCCTCCGGGATGACCGGCACAGGTGTGGGGGTGAACATGGGTTGGGGAATCAGTTCGATACTGCCATCTTCCAGAATGTTGGCAAAAGAGTTGGGTTGAAAGGGTGTGGCGGTGCGTTCCATACCGCTCAGGCTGATATACCAGGGAACGCTCTCAGAATGTGCCATCGCGGTAATAACGACGCTACCCAAAATAACTCCAATAAACGACATACAAAGAATAAAGATGACTGTAAGTGTGAGGGATTGATGTTTATTGAAACGCATATTTTCAGCCTTTGCTTTCTTCGGCTCGATCTGATGGTTCTTTGTAATTGGTTAGCTTTTGCAATAAGAGGCTGGCTTGTTCAATAGTGGTTTTTACCTGGGCAGTTTGCTCGAGATTACGAGCGATGGTCTCTTCGAGCTGTGCTTTCTGATATCGTAAAGAATCGACTTCAGCAACACTCTCTTCATTATCTGCAATAGTTTGCTGAAGTTGGTCCAATTCAGCTTCCAACTCTTTTTGACGATTGATCCACAGATTCACTTCATCTGTCCAGGCTGTCTGTGTTTGCAGTAAGTCATCCCTCAAAGCCAGTAACTCAGCCTGGCTTTCTTCGTAATTGGTGGTCACAAGACTCACTTCTGCCTTTTTCTGGAGCAACTCAGTCTGCAAATCAACTATCTGACGGGCATCCAACTCAAGACGAACCGCTTTTTCCAGTATTTTGCCGAGATTAAGGCGGATTCTGTCCAGGTGCTGGAGGTCTTTTGGTCCCCATTGTTTGTTGGTATATGGGCTCAACCCTAAAAGTGCCCACCTGGGCTGACCGGTAATCGGTTCAAGCGGGTAAAGTAACAAATTACCTACCTGGTTGTAGCCGCTTGCGTTCATCAAATAATTCTTTTCAGGAGTTATTTCCGATTCCAGGTTGGATGTCAATACTTCGCCTTGAGCAAGTTTCTCGAAAAACACAGGCATTTGGTCGCCAATCAGGTCGATTCTCTCGACGTGATCTTCCCGGATCAGGTCATACGTGTTTTTCAGGATGGCCTGGTCGTTGCCTGGTTCATATCGGACCAGACCTAACAAATCTGCCATAAGATACAGGCTGAGGCTGTGTGTGAGAGCTTTTTCCAATTCGTGCTGGCTAGGTTGAAGGCTGATCTCCAGGAAAGCGTCGGCAATATTCGCCCGAAGTTGTCCGTTTTGCTCCAAGACCGGTTCAGAAAAAACCGTGTCAGGCTCGGTTTCGTCAATTTTTTGTGAGGCAAGGCTGATGAGCAGGGGATAATAGATCACCTGGCTAAGCATAACAGCGGCTGGCAGGTTACCAGCTGAAGGCAGCAGCAGGTAAAGGATAAAACCAAGGGCTGCTATTGACAGGATCAACCAGGCTTCCACCACCCGGCTGCGAAAGCGCATAGAATATAAAATCGCGCTTGCAAGGATCAAAATCAGGCTGATGATCACCAGAACAACATCCATCCAGGTGAGATTAAAGTCCTGTGAGGCTGCATTCGGCAGCCACCAGAGGGTAAAGACCACCCCTACAACGAGCAGTATAACAGTGAAGGCGATGGGGAGCCACTTAGAGAACTTTTTTTCACGACTTTGAAAGAGAGCCCAGACCAACCATAGCAGACAAACCAGGTTGACCACCCGGTGGATGAGAGGGAAGAGCGCTTTGATCAGTTGGAAGCCCTGATAGGCAAGTAGGTTAACTGTTAACAAAACAATCTGGCAGAAGAAAATGATGATCAAGGCGGTTTGCAATTGCGCTTTATCTGCTCTGCCCGATCGGTTCATTGCCAGCAGGGCAAGACCGCTGGAAACGAGCAGCAGTGCGTAGTATAAAAGCGCGTACGGAAACACCGTCAATACCGGGTCAATCTCGAGTATATTGATCATAGGCTTGCAATTCCTACGTGATTGTGTGCAAGAATTGTACCTCGTCGAATAGATACGATCATAATTCCATAATTCTTTTTTCCGGTATAATTCACGGGCTTAACTTTAGATAAAAATAGATGTTGACATGTTTGAAAACTTACACCCATTAGTTAATATTCTTTTACTGAGTCTCATAGCGAGCCTGGGTACGGGTTTGGGCGGACTGATCGCTATCATTCGCAAGCCTGGCCGCCGATCGTACGGTTTTTTGATGGGGATCACCGCCGGCGTGATGATCTGCCTGGCTTTTCTTGAGTTGGTGCAGGAGTCCATTCAACTATCAGATTGGCTGACTGCAACCGTTGGCTTTGGCTTGGGAGCAATATTTATGTTAGTGCTGGATTATTTTGCGCCGCATATTCGCTTTGGCGAACGCGAGATCAGGCAAGAGCAAGATGCCATGGAAGACGATGTTATGGAAGAAGAATCTAATGGAAGGCGAAGAAGGCGCAGACGAAAATTCCTGAATAACGCTGGTCAGGAAGTTGATCGCTCCCTGGTAAGCACCGGTTTACTGTTGGCTATTGGGATCACGATCCATAATCTACCAGAAGGGATCGCAGTCGGTGCCGGCTACCTTCATAATCCGCAGTTTGGTCTTTTTATTGCTGTAGCAATTCTGATGCATAACATCCCAGAGGGTATAGCCACAGCCTTACCCTTGTGTAAAGCCGGAATCTGTAAGCACGACGCCTTCAAAGTTGCTTTTCTATCAGGGCTGGCAGAGCCTGTGGGCGCTTTGCTGGCGAGTATGTTTTTAGTGCGGTTCACTGCTCTTTTGCCGGGAGCACTGGCATTTGCCGGTGGAGTGATGGTGTTTATTACCTTGGATGAGCTTATCCCGACAGCCCGTAAGTATGGCAACGAGAACTATACTGCCCTGGGAATCATCGCGGGATCCATGTTTGTGTTCATTTTGACCGGTATCTTTGGCGTTTAGAAGCGAACACTTGAAGCGCGTTTATTAACACAACTTTTGTTCCAATTGTTGTATAATAACCAAAACAACATCAGACCTTATGGCAGGCGTTAGTTTGCCGAATGTAGTTTCTGAGTTGTATTATCTGGTATTTGTTCAATTCAATAGAGGTGATCATGGAAAAGTGTGTTGTTATATATAAATCCCTGACCGGTTTTACCGAAAAGTATGCCAATTGGATAGCCGAAGACCTGGGCTGTGACGCCTACCCTCTGGAAAACGTCAACCTTGTTGATCTTTCAGATTTTGATCTGATCATCTACGGTGGGGGCGTGAGGGCAGGAAAGATGGGCGGCATCAAATTCGTCGACAAAATCCGGCACGAATTTCCGAACAAGAATCTGGTGATCTTTGCCACCGGGGCTACCCCACCAAGAGAGACGGAAGCGATTGAGAGATTCAAATCAATGAACGTTCCAAAAAATTCCGGGATCCCTTTCTTTTACTTTCAAAGCGGCTTCAACTACGAACGGATGAAGGGCTTTGACAAAGTAATCATGAATTTGGTCAAAGGAATCATGAGCAGGGTCAAAGACAAAGACGGCACGACAGATGAGATGGTCCTGGCAATGCGAAACTCCTATGATCACTCCTCCAAAGAATCTACTGAACCTTTGGTCAGCTACGTCAGAACGCTTTAGAGAGAGATGATCTTCGACTGCTGTCAGAATGTATCAAACCTGACGGGTATTCTCTTTGGATCCTGATTACCCCGGTTTTCATATTCAAAGTTCAAAAAAAAGGCTGCTTAATTTTGGGAAGGATAAGTTAACTGAGGTGGTTAAATGATCTTACCCCTAAATTCATTTGATCGAATTCAGGAAGAATCTCCTGTTTTGGTGTATCATTAAGTCAGTTTTCTGTTGACACAATATCGTTCAATACAAAAGGAGTAGAAATGAAAAAGAATATTCTCGTCCCGATCCTTCTCATCGTTGCTTTATTGGTAGTCGCTGGATGTCAACCTGCGGAACCCGAATTGGGCACTGAAGAGAACCCAATCAAATGGGTGTTTGTACCTTCTGGTGAGATGGAATCTGTTTCAGCAGGAGCTGAAGCAGTTGCTGATATGATTTTTGCAGAAACCGGATTGGTTGTGGATACGTTTGTAGCCACTGACTATACCGCTGCAATCGAAGCGGAGTGTTCCGGTCAAGCCCACATGGGCTCTCTGGCAACCTTCGCCGCCATTACTGCAGCCGATCGCGATTGCGCTTACCCCGCACTGGTAGCCACACGTTATGGCAGTCCAACCTATACCGGACAGATCATTGCCCATGTTGACAGCGGCATCACCTCTGTAGCTGATCTTGCGGGTAAAGTCTTCTGCGCCACCGACGAAACCAGCACCAGCGGTTGGATCATCCCCAGCATCATGATGCGCGCCGCCGGCGTTGACCCGGATAAGGATGTTGAGGTCATTTTCGCAGGCAGCCATGACGCAGCCGTGCTCGGTGTTTATAATGGCGATTGCGATGCCGGTGCTTCCTACGTGGACGCCCGCACTTCCGTTGAAGATGAATTCGCGGATGTGATGGACAAAGTACTCCAGGTTGAGATCTCCATGGAAATCCCCAACGATGGTGTGCAATTTACCAAAGATTTCCCTGCCGAAATTCAAACAAAGATCGTCGACGCCCTGCTCAAGATCATTGGCACCGAAGAAGGTAACGCTGCCATGGACGCCGCTTATGAATGGGACGGTCTGGAAAAACACGATAACAGTTTCTATGACGCGTTCCGTCAGTTGTTGGACGCAGCCGGAATCAACGCTGAAGATCTCTAAGATTTTCAGGTAATGGTAAACAGATAATGACCGGGGGACCTATTGGTCCCCCGTATTAATTATTGGGGTGAGTGATTATGCTCGAAGTTCGAAATTTGACAAAAGTTTATGATGACGGCACGGTGGCTTTGCGTAATGTCAGTTTTAACGTACCGGATGGGGAGTTTTTGGTTGTAATTGGACTTAGCGGGTCTGGAAAATCGACCTTGCTGCGCTGTATCAACCGCCTGATTGACCCGACTGAGGGGCAAATCCTCTGGGATGGTGTGGACATAACCAAACTTGAAGGTCAGGACCTGCGAAACTTACGCCGAAAAATTGGCATGGTTTTCCAACAATTCAACCTGGTCAAACGCTCAACTGTACTGACCAATGTGATGGCAGGACGCCTGGGATATTCCCCCACCTGGCGCAGTATCACCAATCAATTTGATGAAGCTGATAAAAAACGCGCCCAAACCGCCTTACAACGCATGGGCATCACTGACCAGGCAAACAAGCGTGCCGATGAACTTAGCGGCGGACAACAGCAGCGGGTTGGCATTGCCCGGGCATTGATGCAGGAACCGAAAATGATCCTTGCTGACGAACCTGTGGCTAGCCTTGATCCGGTTTTGGCACATTCAATATTGCAGCATCTGGAAAATCTGAACCAGGAGGATGGCATCACGATCATCTGCAGCCTGCACTACCTTGATCTTGTACAGCGCTATAGCACCAGTGTGATCGGTCTGCGTGAAGGACAAGTAGTTTATCAGGGCAACAAAAAACAGATCTTGCGTATGACCGATAAAGAATTCAAGACGATTTATGGTGAAGAAGCCGAACGCATGGGGGGCATCTCAGGTGAGATCGGTGAAGAAGAGGATGCTATCGGGGAGGAGGCAGCAAAATGAAGACAAAAGCCCAAACGACTGAAGAAAAACCCAGTCTGGTTCCTCCTGTAGTAGCAGGTCTTCTCTCCTTGATCTTGCCAGGTTTGGGACATATGCTGGCGCGGCAGTTTAGGAAGGGTCTGGTATTGCTTTTGGTTTTCCTTTCCGCGGTTGGTTTATGGATCTGGCGTATCAATGATGCCGCCCGACGCGAAGTTGGCTTCGCTGCCATGTTTAAAAAGGCGATCCAGCTTAAACCCATCCTGTTGATCATCCTGATTCTGATCATTTTGCTGTATATCGTGATCGCATTGGATGCTTATAAGACAGCTGGTAAAGGCAAGCCGAATTCCTTTTTACTCTGGCTGCTTGTTTTAGCTGCATTCTTCATTCTGGGATGGCAAATTGGGGAGATCAGACCGGCGGTATTGATTCGTGACGGTAAAAATTCCCTGCCATTGCTCATGCGTGTGTTATGGCCATGGGAAAAGGCCGTGCATTACCCTGAAGAGCTTCTGATTGGAAGTGCCGATGTGGTCATTCCCTGTACAGAAAATGCCGAAGTGCCAGAACGCGTGGTGGAAGAAGGCGACCCGTACGTGACGGTGACACCAGACTGCGGTGATCTTTCAGAGATCTCTGGAGCCGAAGGCACCAAACTCAGGATGGTTGGCAGTAATTTTGCGCCTAACGATGAAACTGAGATCTGGTGGGTGGATCAGGTTCGCAACGAGTTCCGATACCGGTACGGTGGCGAATATGTCAAGGTTGTCACGGATGAAAATGGTAGTTTTGAACTGGATGTGGTCATCCCTTACCGTGTCATCCCATCCACCGGAGGAAAAGGTTACGCTGTTTGGCAGGTGGAAGCACGACAGGTCGCTTCGGTGGGTGAACCGGTTTTAAGCGAAGAGTTGAAACTCTCAGTTGAAAAGATGATTGAAACCATCTTCCTGGGTATGATGTCCACTTTCTTTGGCGTTATCCTTTCCATTCCTATAAGTTTCATCGCCTCGCGCAACCTCATGTCTGCTAACTGGTTTACGAAAACCATTTATATGATAGTGCGTACCATCCTTAATATTGTGCGCTCCATCGAGTCGTTGGTGTGGGCGGTCATTGCCATCATCGCGGTGGGCTTGGGACCATTCGCAGGCATCCTGGCGTTGACGGTGCATTCCATTGCTGCCCTTGGGAAATTGTATTCAGAATCGATTGAGTCGATCGATCACGGTCCTGTTGAAGCCATTCAAGCAACCGGCGCAAACTGGCTGCAGACAGTTTGGTATGCAGTCATTCCGCAGATCATTCCACCGTTTGTCTCCTTTACCATTTATCGCTGGGACATCAATGTGCGTATGTCCACTGTTATCGGTATGGTTGGTGGTGGAGGCATCGGTTACCTGTTGATCCAGTGGATCAGGCTTTTGGATTACCGGTCAGCCGGTATTGCCATCTGGTTTATTGCCATCACGGTAGCGATCCTCGATTATGTGAGCTCGGAAATTCGTGAACGGTTCATTTGATAGTTTTTCAAAAAAAGTGCGCCAGGATTTCCTGGCGCTTTTTTTTTACTGCGCGATTTTTTCGTAAGGCTGAGGCTTTCTTTTTGTAGGGCTGGGGCTCCTTTCCAGCCGTCTTGGTGGTTTGGAGAGTTTGAAAGGCAGACTGTTACGCCCAATTGCAAGGGGCTCGTAGTGACGTGTTTTACTCTTTCATCGCGAGGAGCGGAGCGACATGGTGATCTGCCTTTTTCTTTGAGTTCTGCCGCTTTTTCGATTCATTCGAGTTGAAGACTGCTGCGCACCCTCATTGACCGATGAAAATCAGAGTGAGTCCAACATCGGGGGCTCGTAGGTACCAATACTTATTCGTAGTTCTTTGGAGCGGAACGGTGCAAGACCGTTCCCTACCTGGGCACGTAATCTACACTACTTGCGTTTAGAGCGACGTGGCGATCTGCCTTTTTCTTTGAGTTCTACCACTTTTTCGATTCATTCGAGTTGAAGACTGCTGCGCACCCTCATTGACCGATGAAAATCAGAGTGAGTCCAACATCGGGGGCTCGTAGGTACCAATACTTATTCGTAGTTCTTTGGAGCGGAACGGTGCAAGACCGTTCCCTACCTGGGCACGTAATCTACACTACTTGCGTTTAGAGCGACGTGGCGATCTGCCTTAACTTGTTTGAAGTTTATCTTCTCGTAGGGCTGGGGGTTGCCTTCAGCCGTTGAGTTAGCTATGGAACTCCAATGTCGCAGACCTTCCCACTCCCCTAAAGGGTCAGGGAAACACGACCTAAAGTCTTTAGGAATTATTTGGCATTAATTAACGAAGAAATAATTGACCTTTTTAGCAAACTCGATGGTCTGATCTTCGAGGTTTTTCATCAATTCTTCCACGTTCTCAAAATCGGGATGCTCTGCAACGATGCATTCAATAATCGAATCCACGCCCGGGCTGACCTGGGAGAGCCGATAATGACCAAGGTCTTTGCCCTTGAGAAGCTCGATATACTCCGCCTGGACTTTTCGGTTTCCGCCGCCCAGCCAAAGCTCGAAGCGGTTTTCCTGGTGCAGGTAAACGATCGCGATCTTCAGGTTTTTGCGTTTTAGCTCCAGCGGTGTGAAGGCAAAATAGGTCATATCCATGTACCCAAAGTAAAGCCCGCTGGCAGCATAATCCGGGTGGTTGCTCTCAAGGGTTGATTTGAGCGTGGACATGAAAGTCATGATGCCTCTGTAGGCTATTTGAATCTGACCTTTCTGCAACTGGGCAGTGTATTCAGCGATGGCATCGTTCAGTGTTGGCATTTGTCCGTTCCTTTCGTTCCTCTAAACAATTACTGCTCATTCCAGCGGTATTTTTTGTTCTGCAGGAAGGTTTCAAGATCGCAATCGAGACAGAGCCCATTATGACAGCAGATGGTACCTCCACAGGTTTGTACAGACCGGAGACATAGTTGACAAACGTTCGGAGACATCGCTGACACTTTA
>ERZ764778.891-NODE-891-length-32995-cov-5.516940_pt1 | contig 32995 bp, 30 predicted proteins | sample MGYA00374951_ERZ764778 | MGnify/ENA primary metagenome ERZ764778 (study PRJEB28918, sample SAMN05720193) | bioreactor metagenome | isolation source: Anaerobic biogas reactor | place: USA:Washington, USA | collected 2015-08-08 ...
CGTCCGCCGGCCGCCGGAAGGAGAGGAGCAGGTCGCCACCGTCCGTGCTGCCGGACAGCCCCAGTTCTCGTTCCAGCTCCGCCCGGAGGCGGGCGAAGACGGCGGAGTCGGCCCCAGCGGCGCTGATGCGGACGGCGGAGAAGGCCCCCGCCGGCCGCCGCACCGCTACCTGGCGCACTAGCGCCAGCAGACGGGTGAAGTGCTGGTGGCCGAGGAGCGCCTTGGGACGGGGGACTTCGAAGAGGAGCGACAGGTGAACGGCTACGGCACAGTGCAGGTTCTCCAGCTCCCAGGGAGGGCAAAGCGTCTGCACCGGTAGCCGCCCCGGGCGTGGGCTCTCTCCGACGAGTGCCTGCCCGGGGAGTAGGGCAGCAATCTCTTCACAGACAATCTCGTCCAGGCCGGGGAGGCACTCCACCTCACACCGGCGCCGGGCGCGCGATCGGGCCGGCCTCACCTTACCTACGCCTCCCGTATGTGCTATTCTGGGCCCGATGATGTCCAGACGTGATCGAGAGTCCGCGCGAGAGAGACTGGCGGCGCTGCTGGCCCTGGCTCGGGGCAGGAAGCGCGCCCTGGTGGTGCCCCACAACGACCCGGACCCGGATGCCATCGGGGCGGCGCTGGGGCTGGCGGAGCTGCTGCAACGCCGGGCCGACGTGTCGAGCACCATCGCCTACAGCGGCATCCTCGGCCGGGCCGAGAACAAGGCCATGGTGGAGCACCTTCAGATACCGCTGCGCCCCCTCCATACCGTTGACTGCGACCGGTACGACCTGGTGGCGCTGGTGGACACCCAGCCCGGTCACGGCAACCAGCCTTTCAGCAGCGATTGCCGCCCTCGGGTCGTCATTGACCATCACCCGCTCCACCCGGACACGGGCCAAGTCGCCTTCTGGGATGTTCGTTCGGAGTACGCCTCTACCTCGACCATCGTCTCCTGGTACCTGCGCGACGCCCGTGTGCGCCTGAGCCCGCGGCTGGCCACGGCTCTGTTCTACGGCATCAAAACCGACACCCTGGGCCTGTCGCGCCCCTCGCACCCCGACGACGCCCGTGCCTATGTCTTCCTGCAACAGCGGGTGGACCCCGAAGCATTGGCGCGCATCGAGAACGCCAGCGTCTCGTTGGCCTACTTCCAGGCGCTGGACGACGCTCTGCACCGCACGCACATCTACGACGTCCTGGTGGTGGCGCGCCTGGGTGAGATGCGCTACCCCGATATGGCGGCCGAGGTGGCCGACTTCCTGCGCCGTCTGGAGCACGCCCGCATCGTCCTTGCCGTGGGCCGTTACGGCGGGGACGTGATCGTCTCCTTGCGGTCGCCGGAGCGCGGCATGCGCCTGGACTCTCTGGTGCAGCAGGTGATTGCCGACGACGGGTCGGCGGGCGGACACGACTTCATGGCCGCCGGTCGCGTTCGAGCCACGCTCTATGGGGATCCCGAGGACACGGAAGCGGAGATCGTACGCCGCTTCTCCGCCGTTCTAGGCGTGGACCATCTCCGCGGGACGGCGCTCCTTGCTTGATCGACAGCCGCCCTGCTAACCGCCGCCTCAGCGGCTCGCACCCATCCAGACTCGGCCAGAAACCGGCACGAATTAACGTCCAGTTAACCTGAATATGTTACAGTACTGGTAGGGTATCCCTACCGAGAAGCCTCTCCCGCTCGTCCCCGTCGCCCGTGCCCACCGCCTCGGTCAGGGAGGGAGCACGATGGGTGATCAACCTCTACAACCTGCAAGACGTGGCCGCTGCCCGCCGAGCCCGGTTTGAGGAACTGGCGGAGCGGAACTGCCTGCTCTGCGCCTGCGCCCCGGAACGGCAACCGATCTGGTGTCGTCTGGTGCGCGCTTTGGGGGCCCTGTTCCTGTTCCTCGGCCGTCAGATCATCGAGGGGGCAGACAAGCGAGCCCGGCGGGGGCTGGCGATGACGTCCATAGTTCAAGGAGCCGGTCAGGTAGCGGACGAGATCGACTCCGTCTTGGGCGCCGGCCCGCACCGCATCGCCTCTCACGGCCCTCGCCTGTAGTTGAACCCTGGCCGGGCTAGTCCCAACTGCGCTTGCGGTGCACCATGGCGCAGGCGTCCCAGACTACCTGGATGCCATTGGCCTCGCAGAAGTCGATCGCCTCCTGAGACTCCGCCCCCGGCTGCATCCACACTCTGGCGATGCCCAGGTCCAGGCACTGCCGGACAATCTGCTCGGTGACGGCGGGGGGCACCACTACGTCCACCACTTCCGGCTTCTCGGGCAGGTCAGCCAGGGTGGGGTAGAGCTTGTGCCCGCGAACCTCGCCGCCCTTGGGGTTGACCCCATACATGTGATACCCCGAGTCCAGCAGGGTGGCAAACACTAGGTGGCCGTACTTGTTCGGGTCCTCGCTCACTCCCACCACGGCCCACAGGCGATGGGACACGAACTCCTCGATCAGGGCCATCTTCTCGTCCAAACGCTCTCGCTCCTTATGACAGCAGATAGGCTTACGGTGTCAGCGTAGATTAGCCGATTCCGGCGGGCAAGTCGCGTCCTGAAGCGCTAGAGGGAGTCGGACAGCAGCCCTACGAGATCGGGGCGGGCGCGCCGCAGGCGGTTATTCTTCAGGTTCTCGCGCAGTATCCAGCGCAGATCGGGGTCGGTGGAGGCGGCTAACCGCTCCAGGAGCGCCGGTCCGGCGGAGGCGCGCGACGCCACCACCACGCTCACGGTGTAGCCCAGGCCCTGCCGCAGGACGCGGAAGTCGGGGCCACGCTCGGTAGCGGCCGAAGCTTGATCGAGTATGAGGTGGTGCAGCACCACCGCCTCTGCGGCCAGTGCTGGGTCTTGCAGGAGTGAGGGTTCGGCGACGGCAGCGGCCACAGCTCGCATCGGCAACCAGTGGCCGGGCTCGATCCACCGCTCCAGGGCCGCCAGGGTCTCAGCGGTGCGGTCGGCCAGGAGGGCCTGCAGGCCGTTGGCCACCGCCTCTCGTAGGCGCCAACGCGGATCGGCGGCCAGCCGGTACAGCCGCTCGATGGTGTCGTCGATGTGTTGCCCGGTGCGCGCGGCCAGGGAGCCCAGGGCCCAGGCGGCGCAGAAGGGCAGGTACTCGGTTGGGTCGCCCACCGGACCAGTGTCGGCGTCTATCTCCGTCCAGCGCAGGCAGAGGATGCGGGCCGACTCTGTCTGCTCGGGCGGCAGCTCCGCCACCAGGTGAGCGAAGTCGGCGGCTAGCTCCAGGTTGCCGCGTGGTCCGGGGAGGTTGCTGTGGCCCATGAGATAGGCGCGCAGATTGCCGTCATCGCCCCTGCTGAGAGCCTGGACGAGAAGCCCGCCCACTTCCTGGCGCCGGGCTTCCCCCACCGGACGGGCGCTCACAGCGGCACCGCCCGGCGGCTGCCACACGTCTGCCGGACCAGCCGGGCCAGGTCGGCAGGCCCGCAGGGCGCCGGGAGCAGGGGGCCCGCGTAGTCCGCCGGTGGATCGCCGCCCTCCAGCATGATGACGACCCGCTCGGCGCAGCGCTGGCCCACCGCCAAGAGCCTCCGGCAGGTGTTGCGGTCCCAGTCGTTCCAGGGCACCAAGGCCAGATCGCAGACGGGCTCGGGCTCGGTGACGGTATCCAGGCCGAGCCTGGAGAGAGCGTCGCTCAGCAGGTGAGCGATGGTTGGGTCGGAGTGCAGCACCAGTACCCGCATGGCGGCCTTACCTCGGGTGGCGAATTCGGCAACAAGCATGGACGAGGGCAGATGACTGAGGCCTGTTGCAGGGGAGGTGCCAGGCGACGAGCCGCCACTGACCCGGGAGTGCAGGGCGATCGCATCTAGCCATCGACGCCAATCTGGGCCGGCCTGCAGGTATGGGGTCAGCCCGACTGACAGTCGGGACCAGCGTTCGGCTGAGGCTGCGCTTGTCGTTCCGAGCGAGTTCACGGCGAAGCCGGGAGCGAGCCGAGAGATCTACACTCTGCACCCGACAGGTTGTTCGGCCCTAGCGACTGGAACAGTCGCTAGAGGGGCCTCAGGATTGCGCCGGGCGGCCATGGTGCCGGTTCTGGGGTGCGTCACCAGCCCCGAGGGTAGCCGTTCCGGCCGAGATGCACTAGCACCGTTGGAGAGGCGGGAGAAGTGGCAAACCGTTAGCCATCACCTATACTTGCTCCACGGGCCGCGCTAAGCGAATTGGACGTGCGGCCCGCACGAGTGGGCAGTAGCCGCACCGCTCGGCGTTGTCGGGGAGGACGGTAGATTGGGTACCCTCAAATTCGTGTTTTCGTACGCGCGTCATTACCGCAAGGCACTGAGCCTCACCATTATATCGATGTTTGTTCTAGTGGCTCTCGATCTGGTTGGCCCGCTGGTGATCCGGCGGCTGATCAACCTGGTGGAGGACCCGTCTCGGGGCCAGGCGGCGCTCACCGGAGTAGCGCAGTTGGCCCTTCTCTACCTGGGTGTATCGGCGCTGCGCGGCTTCTTCGAGTTCGTCAGCAGCTACATGGGACATGTGGCCGGCTGGGGCGTGGTGGCCGACACCCGGCGCTTGGTCTACCAGCACGTGCAGCGGCTGTCGCTCCGCTTCTACGAAGACCAGAAGACGGGCGACCTCATGTCCCGGGTGATCAATGACACCAACCTCTTCGAGGCCATCATCGCCCATGCGGTGCCCAATACGCTGGTCAACATCCTGACCCTGATTGGTGTGAGCGCCATCCTCACCACCCTCAACTGGCGGCTGATGCTCCTCACCCTGATTCCGGTGCCTTTTGTGGTGTTGGCCATGCGCGCCTTCGCCAAGTACGTTCGCCCCGCCTTCCGCGACCGGCAGACAGTGCTCTCGGAGTTGAACGCCTCCATCAATGACAACCTCTCCGGCATCCGGGAGATCAAGGCCTTCAGCCGCGAGGAGTCCGAGGCCGCCCGCATCGGCCGCGACATCGACCGCTACCGGGACTCGCTCCTGCGGGCCTTGCGCCTGATGGCCACCTTCAACCCCTTCGTCCAGTTCTCCTCGCAGTTGGGCTACATCATCGTCATCTACTTCGGTGGCAAGCTGGCCTTCGACGGCGTGCTGCCGGTGGCCGACCTGGTGGCCTTCTTCCTCTATCTGGAGCGGTTCTACGCCCCGGTGCGAGGACTCGCCGGCAGTTGGGAGCAGCTGCAGGAGGCACTGGCGGGTGCGGACCGGGTGGCGGAGTTGCTGGAGCAGGAGCCTGAGGTGGCGGAGACGCCGGGAGCGGTGGCGCTCCCTGCTCGCGCCGGTGGGCACATCGAGTTCAACAACGTCACATTCGGGTACAACTCCGACGACCCGGTGCTGCGGAACGTGAACCTGGACGTCCAAGCGGGGACCGTGGTGGCGCTGGTGGGCCCTACGGGTGTGGGCAAGACCACCCTGGTCAGCCTCGTCCCGCGGTTCTACGACGTCATCCAGGGAACGGTCACCCTTGATGGCATCAACCTGCGCGACATCACCCTCAAGAGCCTGCGGGAGCAGATCAGCATCGTTCTCCAGGACGTGTTCCTGTTCCACGGCACGGTGAAGGAGAACATCCTCTTCGGGAGGCCGGACGCCAGCGACGCCGAGGTGATCCAGGCGGCCAAGATCGCCAACGCTCATGACTTCATCATGAACGACCTATCCGACGGCTACGATACCGTCATCGGTGAGCGTGGGGTGAAGCTGTCAGGCGGGCAGAAGCAGCGCATCTCCATCGCCCGGGCGGTGCTGAAGGACGCGCCCATCCTCATCCTCGATGAGGCCACCTCCAGCGTGGACACGGAGACGGAACTGCTCATCCAGCAGGCGTTGGAGCGCCTGGCCGAGGGGCGCACCACCCTCATCATCGCCCACCGCCTTTCCACCATCCGCGACGCCGACATGATCGTGGTGCTGGCCAACGACGGCATAGCGGAGATGGGCAACCACTTCGAGCTCATGGCCCAAGACGGCTTATACCGACACCTCTCCGAAGTGCAGACGCGCATCTCCAACGGCGACGTCGCGGGCACGGAAGCGGGAGACCGCCGCACCGCCTAGCGACACTCGGTCGAGGGGCTCCCCCGGCATGAACAGAGCGCCCTACCCCAATCGGGCAGGGCGCTCTCGCTTCAGTCCGCGAGCGGGATGGCGTCGCTGCGCCAGGGAGCGCGCCAGAGCAGCCCGGCCTGGCCCTTCCAGTGCTGCGACAGGTCGTGGGCCAATCCGTGCAGGGTGCGCATCACGCGCTCGTCGAGGGCGCTGTCCCAGTGTAGGCGGCCGCCGATGTACTCGCAGTGGAAGAACACGCGGCAGAGCAGGGGGCGCACCACATAGACGGTACAGGCGCCCTGCTCACCCAAGAAGGGGCAGCCCCCATCGTTGCCGGTGAGCATGTAGGAGCCGGTGTGGGGGCTGCGGGTGCAGTACTGCTCCAGCAGATCGGCCACGGCGGCCTGGAGCGAAGGGCGGTCGGTAGGACGGTATAGGTAGGTGGCCAGGGCGATCAGGTCGGGCAGGGATACGGCTACCACCCGCCCCCCGACGGAGCGGGCGGCGTGACAGCAGTCGCTGCCGCATCCCACGCCGGCGGGGCGGCACAGGGGGCCGGCTTGGGACAGCAAGACCTCGATGGCACTCAGTAGGTTGTCGGGCTCGGCGGCGGTGCAGCTACCGGCTGACAAGGTAGAAGTCTTGCGGCTCCGTTCGCAGACCGGCAGGCTCGAAGCGAGGCTGGCCGGAACCGGCGACCGCGATCTCCCTGCCGATGCCCACGTCCCAGTAGAGGTGGGCACCCGCACCCCAGCGGGCGATCAGGTCGTCGGCGGGCCGCCAGGAGTTGGCGCGCGTCCAGCCTGTGATGGTGTCGCTGGGCTCGCCGACCTTCCACACGTGCACGACGTAGTAGAGATCGGATGACAGATCGCCGGCGCCCGTCCACATCAGGACCAGTTCGCCGGTCTTCACCTGGGTGCCGCCGCCGGGAGAGAGCGGCTCGACGGCGTGGGGCTGGGCCGGCCCGCCCATGGACATGAGCGATGCGGTGGGCATGGCGGTGGCGGCAGCCATGGCCGCCGGGTTGGCCGGAGTCAGCGTGGGCTCCGGCGTCGGAGTGGCGGTCGGCTCGGCAGCCGGCTCCGGTCCCCCCGAAGGTGGGGGCACCGGGATCACGATCTCTTGGCCTACGCGGAGTATGGACCAGCGCGTGATGCCGGGGTTGGCGGACAGGATGGCGTCGGTGGTGGTGTCGTACATGTTAGCCAGATAACCGATGGTCTCGCCGCTCTGTAGAGTGTGCACGAAGGATTGCGGCTGCGGCTCGGCCGCTGGTGCGGCTGCAGCGCCATCGCTTGGCAGGACGATCTCCTGCCCGACACGGAGCATAGTGCCCACGGTGAGGCCCGGGTTGACCGCGAGGATGGCAGAGACGGTGGTGTCGTAGGTGTCGGCGAGGTAGGCCAGGTTGTCCCCCGACTCGATCACGTGCACCGGCGGGGCGGCGACTTCAGCCTCTGCTGTGGCCGCTCCGCCCGGGATGGCGATCTCTTGCCCGACACGCAGCATCGTGCGTTCCGTCAGGCCCGGGTTGACGGCCAGGATGTCGCCCATGGAGACGTCGTACTGCTGTGCGATGGTGCTCAGCACATCGCCCGAGGTGACGATATGCACCCTGGGCGCCGGTGTGGGCGCGGGCGTATCGCTGGGGACGGGCGTAGAAGTCTCCGTCTCGGTAGGGACGGCGGTGGGAGTAAGGGTAGGCGGGACTGCCGTGTCTGTGGCAGCCGGGGCATTGGCGCCGGCCGGCGTAGTACCGGGCGCGGTGGGCGTGCTCGTGTCGGCCAAGGCAAACACCGTGGCCACGGGCGGAGTGAAGGTGGGAGCAGCGCCGCCGGAGGACCGATCACGAAGCCCGGCGATGAGTATGCCGCCCACCACGGCCACGGCGAGCAGGGCCAGGGTGGGGGTTAGGTAAGTGGAGCGGCGTAGCCGCTGCCCGCAAAGCATGCAGGTGTCTGCCTGCTGCGCCACACGTGCGCCGCAGTTCGGGCACCGGCGAGGTTCAGGGCTGTTGCTTGACATTGAGTATCCTAATGTGGGTATACCGGCGGAGCGGCACAGCCAATAACGCGGCCCCCCCCGCGGTTAGTAGAGTAATCCAGTTCGCCACCCGGCGCAAGGGAGTCTCGCCGAAGCGGATGCTGACCGTATGGCTACCGGCGGGCAGATCGAGGGTGATGAGGCCGAGAGGGCCCTCGGGGCGGATCGCTGCCGGCGCCCCATCCACGGTCACCGCCCAGCCCGGATAGTAGTACGTGTGGAACTGGAGGGTCCCCGGAGCGGCGGCGGTGACCCGGACGGTCTGCACGTGCCCGCCCTGGTGCACCGTCTCGACTACCGTGCCGGGCACGTCGGACTGGGCCAGGGGTAGAGTCCCTCCCGCGAGGTAGGCGGCGACCTTGGGCGAATCCTGCGGCATCTCCTGGGTCCAAGCGGTCATGCCGCGCATGTCGGTGTACTCGAGCTCGAACAGCACCGTGCCCACCGGTTGTTCCGAGCGGGGATCGGGCGCGGTGTGCTGGGGGCGCGCGTAGGGGAGGCCGACGGCCACGATGGCGAGGGCCAGCACGACCAGGGCACGCTTGTCCCGCATGCGGCCCAGGTGTGCCCCAGCCAGCGCCGAGAGCCCGGCCGCTGCCAGAGCGGCGACGCCCAAGAGCCGCCAGGGGAACTGGGCCAGCGACAGGAGGGTGACGGCCCGCCACAGGGGCCCGCTGGCGCCCACCATTAGGAAGACGTAGGCCGCCAGACCACCGCCGAACAACAACCCAACCGCGCGGCCGGCGCGAGTCCGGCCGGCCAGGGCCAGCCCGGCCAGAGCGAGGGCTAAGGGGGCGAGGCCCAGTTGGAAGGACATGGCGTCCTCGGGCCCGGCCACAGCATAGCCGTAGTCCCAGAGCGGCGAGAGCAGTTGTCCCACGTAGACGAAGTGGTCGGTCAGGCTGTAGGTGGCCCGGGTCCACTGATCCTGGACGATGTTGCCCCGCTCCAGCAGGGAGGGCAGCAGGGAGAAGGCGGAGAGCATCACGCCCAGGACGCCGGCGCCGGCGGCCTGAAGCCAGGCGGAAGGGCGGCGGCCGTGGCCGGCGGTGACCAGGCCGATGACGACGGCGCCCATGGCTAGGGGCGTGAAGAGCAGGGCGGTGACGTTGTGAGAGAGCAGGAGCAGGCCGTAGGCAAGCCCCGCGACGGCGACACGCCGGCGCCCCGGCTCCCGGGCGAGCCGCCAGAAGGCCCACAGTGCCCAGGGGTAGAGCGCGAGGGCGCAGGACTCGGCCAGGGCGGCGCGCACGTATATGTCCACGAAGCGGTAGGGGGCGTAGGTGTACACCAGCGCCGCGATGGCACCTCCCGCCGGGCCCACCATTGACTCCGCCAGCAGGAACATGCCTACGCAGGAGGCCAGGAGCGAGAGGGCGAAGGTGGCCTTGACGGCGGCGGCGATCCCCAGGCCGGCGAGGTGGAACGCCTCGGCCAGGTAGTAGGCCAGGGGGGAGTAGAAGACGAAGGTGGGGTAACCATAGCCGAGGGCGTGGTCCGGGCCCCAGCGGGGAACCAGAGCGCCGTCGGCGATGGCCTGATCGAACTGGACGAGGAAGAAGAGGCTATGGGGAGCGTCGTGGGCGCCGAGGAAGTAACCCGGCGCCAGCAGGGGCACGACGGCGAAGCCGGCCAGCAGTAAAGCCAAGCCCAGGTAGGCGCGACGCCCGTTCACCGTGCGCTCCAACCGGTACGGCCTGGTGGTACGAGGGAGGCTTCGCAAGGTTGACCTAACCCCCTAGTCCCCTTGCCTACGCGGGAAGGGGGAACGGGAGCGTGGCTCACCCAGCGGGGCGAGGCGCCTCCAACTCCCCCTTCCTTCTTAGGGAAGGGGGATGGGGGGTTAGGTGTAGTTCGCAGGCGCCCGTTCACCGGCCCCTCCGGCGAAAGATGGCTGGCAGAAGGGAGGCGGCGGCACTCAGGCCGAGGCTGAGCACAGTGAGGCCGGTGCCGACCCTGCGCACGGGCGTGTCCTCGAAGGCGAGGAGCAGCACGTGTCGCCCCTTGGGCACGGGCACGCTGATGCGGCCGAGCTCACCGGCGGGTACCACCGGCGCCCGTGCCGTCACCGCGCCGGTGTTCTCGTCGAGGATGTAGGCGTTCCAGCCCGGGTAGTAGAAGGTGTGGAAGATGATCACCTGGTCGTCGTCGTCGGCCTGGAACCACACCCGCTCGTGGGTGGTGCTCATCTCCTGGGAGTGCACAGCCAGCCGGCCGGTGGAGTAGGCGGCGGTGTAGTCCACCTTGGTGGTGATCTCGATCCCGGCCATGATCTGGTCCGCCAGGGGAGACCAGCGCGGGATCTCCTTCACCCAGGCGGTGGAGCCGGTCATCTCGTCGGCGCTCTGCTGGAAGCGCATTAGGCCCGCCAGGGACACGGGCCCTTCGGCGGGTGGTTGTACCTCGCTGCGCAGGTAGGGGTAGACGGGCAGGATGATGAGCAGGGCCCAGAGGGCGGTGGCGGCCAGGTGCCGGGCGTCGCCGGGCCAGCGGGCGAAGAGGCCGGTCCCGAGGAAAGCCAGGCAGACGATGGTCAGGGCGAGCAGCCGCCAGGGGAACTGGGCGAAGCTCACCAGGCCGAACGCCTCCCACACCGGCTCCGACACCGGCAACATGAGGAAGACGACGGCCAAGGTCACGAGACTCAGGAAGAGGCCGGTGCGGCGCCAGGCGGATGCCAGCCGCGGCCAGCGAAGCAGGCTGAGGGCGGCCAGGGCCAACGGAGCCAGGCCTAGCTGGAAGGACATGCCATCGTCGGGGCCGGGCAGGCTGGCGCCAAAGCCCCAGTTGGGCAGGAGGAGCTGGAAGAGGTAGACGAAGTGGGTCCGGTACTCGTAGTAACCGCCCACCCACTGGTCCGTTCGGACGTGGGCGTACTCCAGGAAGGCGGGAAGCCAGAAGATGGCGCTGAGGCAGAGCCCGAGCGCGACCCCGGAGGCCGCCGGCACGAGCGTGTGCAGACCGTGCCCGAGCGCCGTCGGCCAGGACTGGCGCGATAGCTGCCGGCGGGGCTGGGCCCGATCAAAGCGGTGCCAAGCGCGCACCAGGAAGTAGAAGCCCAGGATGGGCGAGAAGAGCAGGGCGACCAGGTTGCTGCTCAGCATCAGCCCGGCATAGGACAGCGCGGCCAGCAGCACACCGCGCAGACCCGGTCCGGCGGCGCCGTTCGCCGGGTAGAGCCGCCCGAAGGCCCACAGGCAGAGGGGCACGAAGGCGAGAGCAACCGTCTCCGCCAGGGAGGCGCGGACGTAGATGTCGGCGATGTGGTAGGGGGCGTAGAGATAGAGGAGCGCCCCGAGGACGGCTCCGGGCGGGCGGCTGTAGAGACGCAGCCAGAGGTAGGCCGCCAGCGAGGAAGCCAGCGCCGCCAGGGCGAAAACACCCTTCACGGCGTCCACCAGGCTAAGGCCGAGCAGGTGCAGTGCCTCGCCCACGTAGGAAGACAGGGGCCCGTAGATGTTGAAGAAGGGGTAGCCGTAGCCGAAGGTGAAGTCGGGCGCCCAGCGCGGGTAGAGCACGCCGTCCTGGATAGCCCGGTCGAACTGGTGCAGGAAGTAGACGCTGTGGCGGGCGTCTTGGGCGCCCCAGTGGTAGCCGGGCATGAGCAGGGGGCCGATGCTGAACAAGGAGAAGCCCAGCAGCAGCGCCACCCAGACCCACTCGGGCACCTGTCGCGCTCGGGTTCCCCCTGCCTCTTCCGTACCTCTGCCCCCTTCCTTCTCAGGGAAGGGGTTGCAGTGGTTTCGCCCAGCGAAACCACGAGGGGGGTTAGGTCTTCCGTCCCGGACGCCACTCATGGCAGCAACTCCAGGGCAGTCCTACCGTCCGCCAGCGGTAGCCGCTCGCCGGTCTCCAGGTCGTAGAGGCCGACCAGGAGACGGTAGCCTTCCCGCGGACCCTCGACGGCGATGTAGACCGGGTGCTCGTCGGTGACAACCTCGCCCGGGCGCCACGACGTGGTCGGGCGCTGACCGTCGGCGGGCCAGGAGTCGCGCTGGCCCCACTTGGTCTCAGTGCCGTCCACTACATGCACGAAGACGGTGTAGTCGCGCGCCGGCGTGACGGTGGCCTGCCAGTGAAGGCGCAGCCGTGGAGTGGCGCCGTGCCGCAGCGGGCCCTCGAGTTCCGCCCCGACCAGCAGGATCTGCCCGTCGGCGAAGGTGGCCAGTGGGCGGGCGGCCGGCTCCACCCGGGTAAGAGGGGCGCCCAGGGCGGGGACGGCCAGCGCCAGCGCCAGCAGGACGACAGCGGCGGCCGGAGAACCCCTGCCCCGCAGCAGGGGGGGCACGTCCGGGGCGGCCGTGTACAGAAGAAGGAAGCCGGCCAGGGCCACCAGTTGCCAGGGGCCTTCCAGAGCGCGGCTGAGGGCCGCTTGCCAGAGGGGACGCGCCGCCTCGATGGAGCCGAGGAGCAGGAGCGCGACCACGATGAGGGTGCCGACACGCAGTTGGGTGCGGCCGGGGCCGGTGGAGAACAGCCAGGTGATGGCGAACAGGCCCAGAGGGAGGAAGCCCAGGGTGAGCGGAGCAGGCGTGCCCGGTCCCCAGGGCTGGTTGTGGACGGCGTAGCCGACGGACTCGGTGAACCACTGGTAGGGCCGGCTGAACTGCAGGAAGGGCGCCGGCGCCGTCCCGGCCCCCAGCAGAAGGCCGAGGAGTCCGACGGCAGCCACCATCGCCACCGGCAAGAGAGCGGGCCGGCGACGCTGGAGCAACGTGGTGACGACCAGGGCCACGGCCGCCAGAAGGGCGAAACCCGGATGCGCCAGGGCGATGAGCAGGGCCGGGCCGAGTCCCGTCGGCCAGCGCCCCCGCCCGGTGGGCGTCTCAGGTGACTCCGTCGCGGCGGCGAGCCAGGGCAAGAGCCCCAAGGCGAGCGCCCCTCCCAGGGAGCCGCGGACGTAGACGGCAGAGAGCATCATCGGTGAGGCAGCCCAAAGTACGGCCAGAGCCAACGCGCTCAGGGAGTCGGCCCGGGCGCACCGGCGCCGCACGAGGCGGTAGGTCCCGCCGGCGGCCGGCAGCAGGGCCAGGGCGAACACCGCCTTCACCGCGGTGCCGCCGTCGGCGCCGAGCATCCGGAGTAGCTCCGCCAGGACGTAGGGCAGCAGCCCGTCCCCGCCGACCCTGCCGGACGGGGAGTGAGCCGCCGGGTTCAGGGGGGAGAAGCCGGCCGCCTCCCAGGCGTAGAGGGTGTAGACGGGGAGGAAGCCGGAGTGCGGCTGGAAGTAGCCGGTATACAGGAGCGGCGCCAACAAGATGCTGCAGACGATCAGCAGCGCCGCCGGAGCTCGCCAGGAAGGGATGGAAGAGGCCCTCATGGCAGCGGTGGCGCCATTTCGTCTCGCCGGTACGAGCGGCCGCTCAAGGACGGCCTAGCCGGTCTCCCCGGCCAGGCCGAGGTCGGCAGCGATGCCCTGCATGGCTTCCAGGACCACGGCGATGTGCTCGTTCAGCTCGATGCCCAGGTCGGCCGCGCCCTCCTCGATGTCCTGCCGGTTAATGGCGGCGGCGAAGGCCTTGTCCTTCCACTTCTTGCGCACCGACTTCACCTTCACATCCATGATGGACTTGGACGGGCGTACCAGAGCCACGGCCGAGATCAGGCCGGTGAGTTCGTCCACGGCGAAGAGAGACTTGCGCAGAAGAGTGTCGCGAGGGACGCCGGAGTAGGTGGCGTGGGCGAGCACGTCCTTGACCGTCTCCTCGGGGTAGCCGCGCTGGCGGAGGATCTCCGCCCCGGCGAAGCAGTGCCACTGCTCCTGCGGCAGGTCGCCGCCCATCTCGGGGTAGCGCTCGAAGTCGAAGTCATGAACCAGGCCGATGGCGCCCCAGTACTCCTCGTCCTCGCCAAGGCGGCGGGCGTAGGCGCGCATGGCGGCTTCCACGGCCAACATGTGCCGGCGCAGGCTGATGCTCTCTATGTGTTCGGTTACCAGGCCCCAGGCCTCGTCTCGGGTCATGTATCTACTCCCCATGCGATGGGCCATTATGGTCGGCGGCTCACCCTTGGGCAACCGACGTTGCCGTCGGGGCCAGCCGGCCCCGGCCGGCACCCTCAGCCCACGATGTCGTCGACGTCGATAAGGTAGACCTGCCGCTCACCCTCGTGAGCGGAGTCGAAGCAGACCTGGCGGCCGTCGCGGCTCCAGCGCGGGTGCAGGTCCACCCGGAACTCGCCGTCCAGCTCTGGTGGGGCGTAGAAGCGGCCGATGTCAATGCGGGTGTTGTCCGATGGCCGGTAGAGCATGAGGGTACGCTCGCGCGTCTCGCGGTCCGGGTAGGTGTCGTTGAGGATCCAGCGCCGGTCGGGGCTGTAGGAGCAGTGCCCGTCCTGCAGGAGCACGTCGCCGCCCACCACCTCGACTTGGTCGGTGCGGTCGCGGTAGAGGTGGAAGTGGCCGATGCCATTGTGGATGGACCAGGCGAGGATGTGATCGTCGTCGGCCCAGTCGAAGTGGGACACCAGGCCGGAGCGCTCCAGCAGGGTGAGGTCGCTGCCGTCGGGGCGGGCGGTGTAGAGGCGCGTCTGCCGAAAGCCGCCGCCACGCGGGTCGCGCCAGCGATGGAGGAAGAGGAAGCGGGTGCCGGAAGGGTTGAACTGCAAGTGGTTGAACCAGTGCTCCACGCCGGCCATGTCGGGGATGGGCTCGATCCGGCTGACCTGCTGCAGGCTGACGATCAGGCGCGACTCGCCCGTGGCCATGTCTATCCAGTGGATCCCGTCCTGCTCCGGGGCCGGCTCAGCCTCGTGGGCGTCGGGCAGGCCGACGTAGCCGTAGCCGGGCCGGGTCCGGGCGACGCGGGCGAAGTTGAGGGTGACGGCCTGCTTGCCGTCGGCGGAGAGGGCGTAGATGGGACGGGACAGCAGGCGCGACTCGCCGGTGTGCACGTCCAAGATGCAAGCGGCGAAGTGGTCGCGCTGGCGGGTATTGAAGACGATCTCGCGGTCAGGCGCGGAGCCGAGCCACTGCAGGTGGGTGCCCTGCTGCCAGTTCCAGGCGGTGGTCTCCGCCAGGGGACGCCAGAGGTTGTCGCGGTGTAGGTCGACCAGGCCGATGACGGCCAGGTCGTCGGGGGTGGGCGGGCGGTGGAGGAAGGCGACCGCCTTGGCGAGGAGGTAGCGGCCGGTGGCGTCCCACGGGCACTTGTCGTAGTAGCCGAAGAAGTGGTGGAGGGGGCCCGCGGTGGCGCGCCGGGCGGGGCGGAGGGAGGAGAGGATGGGCATCGGTAGGCCTCCTGCTGGGGAGCGATGGCGGTTGGAGGTATGGTAGCGCGATTGGGCGCCGGTGGCTATGGGAAGGAGGTGCCGAGGAGTCGCCCCGGGCTGAAGCCGCGGGGCTACGGAGGGCAAAGCCCGCCTTCGCGGGCTGACAGGTACCGGACTCGCGGTTGGTGAAGGGGGGAGCCTTCGCTTCGTTCAGGATGACGGGCCGTTCAGTACGAGAGGCTGTCAAAGGTAACGGACCGCTCAAGACGACGACCATCTAGAATCTCGGCGCGGTGTCGGCCCGTTAAGCGAACGCCGAGGGCTATCTCGGCCCCAGCCCCCGCACCCTTCGATCGAGCTCCCAGAGCGCGGTGCGGTCGCCGTCGAAGTGAAGAAGGGCAGCGGCCTCGGCATAGGGCAGCCAGCGGTACTCGGTGTGCTCGTGGGAGAGCGCCAGAGCGGGCCCGTCCACCCTCAGGCCGAAGCAGTGCACCGGCACCACAAAGAGATCCTCGCCCCAGCGATAGCCCTCGCGGAACTCGGTGACGGGCACGGTGAAGCTGGCCTGCAGGGGCAGGAGCGAGGCAGCGAGCGGGATCCCCGCCTCTTCCTGCGCTTCCCGGTGCGCCGCCTCCACCGGCGTCTCCCGGTCCTCGCCGCCACCGGCGATGGCCTGCCAGAAGCCGGCGTCAGAGCGGCGAAAGACAGCGTAGCGGGGCTCGCCGTCCTCGAAGCGGAAGGGGAACACCAGGACCTGGAAGGGGGCGCGGGCCACGACGACTCCTCTGCTAGGCGATGTGGGCGAGCATGTCGCCGGTAACGGGCTTGCGCAGGGGCTCGCCACGGAAGAAGCGCTCCAGCTCCTCGGCGATGTAGAGGCTCATGCGCTTGGTGATCGTGCCCACTGGCCCGGCGATGCCCGGGGTGATGACCACGTTGTCGAGTTCGCGGTAGGCGCTGGCGGGGATCTCCTCGTCGGCCAAGGTCTCCAGGTACACGTCCAACCCGGCAGAGAGGCGGCCGGACTGCAGGTGCGGCAGGAGAGCGTCGTAGTCCACCAGAGCGCCGCGGGCGGTGTTGATGAGGACGGTGCCGTCCTTGAGGAGGGCGGCCGTCTCGGCGCTGATGAGGTGGCGCGTCTCGGGCAGGGACGGGCAGTGCAGGGAGACCACGTCGCACTGGGAGAGCAGGTCCGGCAGTTCCACCTTGCGGACGCCCAGGTGGTCCGCGTCCTCGGCGGACAGGTAGGGGTCGCTGATCCAGACCTCGACGTCGCCGAAGGCCCGCAGCAGCTTGACGAACTCGCGGCCGGTGGCGGAGGCGCCCACGATGCCGACGCGCAACTCGTGCAGGCTGCGGTTGGCCAGCAGGCGGGGCTGGATGGAGGGATCGCCGCGAAGGCCCTGGTGGCGAAAGGCATCTTGGTGAGCCGGGAAGTGGCGCAGGCAGGCGAGGGTGAGGGCGAGGGCCATCTCCCCCACGGCGACGGCGATGACGGGAGCGGCATGGGTGACGGCGATGCCGCGCTCCCAGACGGCGGGCGGGAAGCCCTTGACCGAGCCGGCGGCGTGCCCGATGACCTTCAGGTCGGTGGCCTGAACGACGCGGTCGGTGAGCTTGACGCCCCAGCAGGTGATGGCGGCGTCGGCGCCCTGAAGGAGGCCGATGAGGGCGTCCTCGTCGGCGTCGGCGGCGCCACGGTAGCGGCGGAAAGCGGCGAAACCGGTGAGCTTGCGCTCGGCCGCCTGGCCAAAGACCAGGTCGTACATCTCGTCGCGCATGAGGGAGACGATGGTAGGGCGCACTGGCGGCCTCCGGGGCACGCGGTCGTGGCGGTAGTGTAGCAGGAAGCCGAGGGCCGGTCATGGGCCGGAGGCCGATCTGCTCTGGTAAGGACCGCTCCCGGCCGTTATAGTGACGTTCCGGGCGCGGTCGAGCACAGGCACTGTGGCCGTACCGGCAGCCCATACGACCCAGTGGGAGGACTAGATGTTCCAGCACGCCCTATTGAGCGACTCGGACGTGGCCAAGCTGGCCGACGCAGTGACGGCCATTCTGGAGCGGACCGGCGTTCTCTGTCAGAACGGCGAGATGATGGACGCCCTCGAGGCCTGGGGAGCAGAGGTGGACCGGGAGCGCCAGGAAGTGCGATTCCCGGCGCGCCTGGTGGCGGAGTTCGTGGCCGGCACCCGGGCCGAGTACGGCGGCAAGGACGTGGGCGGACCGCCGCTCAAGGCACCCGGTCGGCCGGGGCTGGGCACCCAGGTGGCCCAGCTGTATCTCGACGATGATACCGGAGAGCGCCGGGCCGGCACCCGTGAGGACCTGATCCGCCTGACGAAGTTTGGGTCCGTGCTCCACCCCGAGCATGCCGTGGGTCACTCTCTCCTACTGCAGGACGTTCCCCCACTGGTGGAGCCGCTCGAGGCGGGCCTGATCCTGGCCGAATACGCACCCATTCCGGGGGCGCCCTTCACCTGGAACGCTCGCCAGGTTCCCTACGCCATCGAGATGGGCAACGTCATGGGAATCGAGAACTGGTTCGCCCTGGGCGCCATCTGCTTCTCGCATCCCCTGCGTTTCGACAGGGACGTGGCCGACCGCTTCGTGATCGCGGCCAGGATGGGCCACAGCATCGGCCTGACGGGGATGCAGGTCGCCGGCGCCACCACACCGATCACGGTGGCCGGCTTCGTGGCCGTCAGCGCGGCGGAGTACATAGCCACCTGGATCACGGGGCGCGCCCTCAACCCGGACGTAGCCCTGGGCGGCAGCCTCTGGGCGGCCACGCTGGACATGCGCGGCGGGGATGCCAGCTTCAGCGCCCCGGACGCCATGCTGCGCGCTTTCGCTCTCAATGAGTTCCTGCGCCGGTGGTGTGGTCTGGCGATACACGTCGGCGGGGGCGAGTACTCCAGCGCCAAGGCGGTGGGCCTCTACGCTACCCTCGAGAAGGCCTACAAGGCCCTACAGATCGCCGCCTACACGGGCGCTCACCCCGGCGTGGGCCAGGGTATGGTGGAGCAGGGACGAGCCATCAGCCTGGTACAACTGCTCCTGGATTGGGAGATGACCACCGGGCTGGAGAGCCTGACACAGGAAGTCGTGGTGGACGACGAGACCATCGCGCTCGACACTATCCACGAGGTGGGCTACGGCCTGGAGACGAACTACCTGGGTTCGGAGCACACCCTGCGTCACTATCGCGCCACTACCTGGATCCCGCCCTTCACCGATCGCAGCGGCTACCGTGGCTGCCAGTCCGAGGAAGAGGCATTGCAGAAAGCGCGCGCTAAGATCCAGGAGATGCTGGCGCGGTACGTGAAGCCGGAGAAGGACCCGGCGATGCTGGCGGAACTGCGCCGCATCGTGGACCGGGCGCGGAAGGAACTGCTCTAGCCTCTGGCCGGGAAGGAACGGCGCGCCCGCGGCGTGCCCCGCCCAAGCGTACAACAGACGCCCAGGAAGCGAGCGCTCCTGGGCGTCTGCTCAGAAGGTGGCGCGAAGGATCGGCGCTGCCTGGGTAGTCTCTCGGTGGAACGTCTGCAGCGAGGCGGTGTCGGTTCGCCCGCTAAGGGTAAGTACCTCAATGCCTACCAGGCGCCCCGCGGCGTCGAAATCCACGACTATCCCCGGTTCCACTTCCAGCGACTCCTCGACGGCGGCCTCGTCCAGGTGGAGGCAGAGAGCGTCGCTTTCGCGATCAATTCTCAGCCTCATCGTTGCCCCCTGCCTCTGACCGGAGGCGTCCAGATGCCTAGAAGGGCCACTGCTTCCGGTATGCCTCGCTGCCCCAGTCCAGGTCCTCCTTGAGCAGGAAGCAGCCGCCGCCGCGGAAGCGTCCGCCGGCGTCCAGGTGGGCGGCGAAGGCGCGCCGCATCCCCGTGTCCCGCGGCAGGCGGGCGCGGTCCACGTCGGAGATGGTGCCGTCCATCTCCGCGAAGCCATATCCGAAGACGCGCCGGATCACCCCGCCACCGTGGGGGATGGGGAAGAGGTACACCTCGCGCTGGAAGCGCACCAGGTTGGATGTAGGTGGCAGGAGTTCGGCGAATAGGGTGTCCAAGATCCAGGAGTGGCAGGCGAAGCCGACGAACTGTCTGTCGGGGAAGTGGCGAGGGAAGAACTCGAGGGCCCGGCGGAGAGACTCCCCGCACTGGTCGTAGTCCATGGGCGCGCCGGCGGGGATGTGGATGTCCAGGCAGGGCGAGTTGGGCCCCATGACCGGTACCCACTCCCGCCGCGGTAGCGTCACCGGGTCGCGCAGGACATAGCCTTCGGGCGAGACCGGGTTGCCGGTGACAGAGTCGTCGTCCACCTCCAGCATGCTCGTCCAGGCCCCCTGGCGGTCGAAGATGCCCGCGGAGCCATCGCGCTGGCCGTCGGCGCGGTAAGGGAGGCCGGGATCCGACAGGGCAACGACGGCGCCCGTTACCCGGTTCCGGTAGGCGTGGAAGGGGCTGCGGAAGTTGGAGGGGATGAACTGGAGGCGACCAAGCCGGTAGAGATCGCCCCACCAGGTGAGCAGCAGCCACCCCAGGATGCCGTTGCCGACGCCCCAGGTGCCGTGCTCACAGAGGTAGTCCTCGGTGTGTAGGTTGATGTCCAGGTCGGTGACGGATTCGCGCGTCACCGACTCCGGTACGCCGCGGGAGCGGTGCACGGCTCGCATTTGGGGCGTGCCTGAGAGGAGGATCAGCGCGTTGAACATGCCCGCCTGATCTCCCAGTGCGTCGGTCAGAAGCGGCAGCTGGTTGGTGCGCGGGCGCTGATCGACGGGGCCGAAGAGGCGGGAGTGGTACCACCAGGCCAGGGCGCTCAGGGCCCTGTCGGACCGGATGCGCGCCGCTGTCGTCAACGCCTGGTCGGTGATCTCGCCAGAGAGGCCGGCATCTGCGGTTACGCCGCGAACGAAGTCGGGCTCCAGGAAGGGGACCGGGTCCGGTCGCACGGCGGCGATGCGGTCCCATCCCCGAGCGAGGACGGCCTCGTGGTCGGCCAGGTGCACGGCTCCGATGACCTCGGCAAGTGTCATAGGCGCACCGCCGGGCGCACCGTCCAGGTCTGCAAGTGCGTGTGGGTCACGATGGTGCCCTCCTGAAAGTCGTCCGGTAGCTCGGAGGAGCGTACCCGGACGTTGGCATAGATGGCGGCCTGGCAGAGGGGATAGGCGGGGGTGGGCCGGACGATCACGGACGCGCCCGTTTCCGGCGCCGCGACGGCCGCGGCTCCAGAGGGCGCGGGCCTTGTGGCCCACCACGGCGAACGAAGCGCGAATCCCCAGGCGGGAGAGCAACTGAGCGATGGCGTGCAGGACGTCGTCCTCCTCCGGGGTGACGAAGTCCTCGGTGTCGAAGGAGAAGACGAACTCGGCAATGGGCGGCTCCCGGGTAGCGTTACGGGGGCCATGTTAGGGCCGCCGGCAGGCCACGCCAAGCCCTCAGGGCACCTGACCGAGGAAGTGGGTAGCGCTCCAGCCGAGCAGGGCTGCCGCGGCCAGGGAGGAAGCGGCGGCGGCAACCGTGGCTGCAGCGGTGCTGGCCGCCGCCAGGCGCAGGTAGAGGCCCAGAGGAGGCAGCAGGGCCACTACCACCAAGACCAGTGCCAGGCTGCTGACGCCGGGTATCACCCCGGCCAGCAGGGAGGACGACCGCACCCGGCGCAGCACGTCCAGCGCAGCCGCGCCGGAGGCGATGGCGGCGCCGCCCGGCAGCATCGCCGCGGCCACGACGGCCACGGGATCGCCGGAGGTCAGGCCCAGCAGCAGCGCGGGAGTGGTCGCGAGCAGAACCAGAGTGGCGGGGACGGCGATGGCGGCGAGCAGGAGGCGTGCCTGGGCGAAGGGCAGTCCCCGTAGCACCCACCAGCGGCTTAGGTCCTGCCGCAGGGGGCCGGCGCAGGCTTGGACGCTGAAGTAGGCCCACATGAGGCCGGACCAGAGCCGGGCGCCCGGGTCGGGCACAAGCACCAGGCCCAGGGCAGCGGTGCCGGGCAGGAGCCAGGTGAAGGCAGAGGTGAAGGTCAGGCCGCGGAGGGTCTGAACCGCCCGCTTCCAGACGAGCGACCAGGCCCCGGCGCGGGCGGGTAAGCGAGCGGGGGACCGGCCGGAGCCCAGCCGGCGGCGCTTGGTCTGCTCGGCGGCCCACTCGCCGGTACCGGTAAGTTGGGCAATGCGCAACGCCTCGAGGCCACGGGTCTCCTGGGCGGCGCGGCTGAGGCTGAGCGCCCGCGAGGTGGCGGCCAGGAGCAGTAGGGCGGCTGCGGCCAGGACGGTGGCGCCGAGCACGCCCGTCCCCCAGGCGAAGACCCCGAAGGCGCTGCCCAAGGGCAGGGCGAGGGGCAGCGTCAACACTTGCCAGGGAAGCGAGGCCGGGCCGGGGCCTAAGAGAAGAGCGAACAGGAGTACGCCGATGCCCACGGGAAGCAGGCGGAGGCCCCGCACCTCGCGGTCTCCCTGGAGCCGGTAGACGCCCAGGCACCAGGCCAGCGCCACGAGCCCCAGGTGGAGCGGCACGACGGGGACCAGGGCGCGGAAGCCGGCCAGCAAATAGCGGGGCAGGTCGTTGACGGTGATGCCGGCGCCCAGGGCGATCTCCACCTGGGCGTAGCCGAGAATGGCAGCGGCGGCCCAGATCGGGAGGGCGGCGATAGGCCACCCCGTCACCAGCCAGACGAGGGCCACCTGAGCGCGAGGAACGGGCGTCTGGCAGAGCAACTGGCCGTCGGCGTCCGAGAACAGCAGCGGGCTGCGCTTGGCCGCGTTCCAGGCGGCCACCAGGGCCCAGCCAAGCAGTCCAACCAAGGCCAGGAGAGAGGCGGCGCGGTCGGGAGGCAGGGGCAGGAGGACAAGGAGATTGGCGCCCAGCCCGGCCAGCAGGGTGAGCAGGGCGAAGGCCCAGAGAGCGAAGAAGGCAAGCACGTACCCCAGGTAGAGCCGGTCGTTAAGGGTGCGGGGGCGCTCGTCGAGCCCGGCGATGAGCAACCAGAAGCGCAGACTAGCCGCCACCGCGCGCGATCGGACCAGCCAGACGGCGCTCAGCTCAGGGGAGGGCAAGCCGGCCCTCCCGCATGGTCCAGACCTCGGCGCCCAAACGGTCGGTGAGGGCGGGGTTGTGGGTGCTCAGCAATACGGCCCCTCCGTCATCGGCGATGTGACGCAGACGGTCGCAGAGCAACTCGGTGCTCTCCGGGTCCAGGCCGGAGGTGGGCTCGTCCAGGATGAGGACGCGGAAGGGGCGGATGAGGGCCAGCGCCAGAGCCAGCTTCAGGCGCATGCCGCGGGAGTAGGCCTGGGGAAAGAGGTCACGCGCTTCCCAGAGCTCCAGCGAGCGGAGCAACGCCTCGGCTCGAGCGGCGAAGCCGTCCTCGACATCGTGGGCCAGGGCGATGAAGTGCAGGTGCTCCCAGGCGGTGAGTTCATCGTAGAAGACGGGCACGTCGGGCACGAAGGCCAGGCCCCGGCGCGCTTCCGGTTCGTCCCGGTAGAGGTCGTGGCCGAGGACGGAGATCCGTCCCTTGCTGGGGCGGAGCAGGCCGGCCAGGCAGAGCAGGAGCGTCGTCTTGCCGGAGCCGTTGGATCCCAGAAGGGTCACCAGTTGGCCCGGATGGAGTTCCAGGCTGGTTTCCTTGAGGGCGAGAAAGGAGCCATAGGCGCGGCTGATGCCGTCGGCAAGCAGAAGCTGGGGTAGCTCAGTCATGGCGGTGTGCGCCTCCGGATGGCCGCCACTATAGCCTGCCGGGAGCAGGAGCGCCACGACGCTGGCCGATGGCCGGGCGCTGGTGGCGGTTGAGCGCAGCGGGGAGTACCTGGCCACTGCCGAAGTCTACGACCCCGCCAGGGGCACCTGGGCCGATACCGGCGCCGTGCACGAAGCGCGGGGCTGGCACACCGACACCTTACTGCCCAGCGGCAAAGCGCCGGTCAGCGGCGGCTTGAGCGGCAGCGGCTGGCTCACCAGCACTGAGCTGAACGACCCGGCCAGCGAGTCATGGAACCGCACTGGCAGCCTGACGACCACGCGCGCCAGCCACACCGCCACGCGACTGGAGGACGGACCGGTGCTGTCGGCCGGAGGGTGGGACGGGTCCGCCGTCCGCGCCATGGTCGAGGCGTACAGCCCAGCTACGGGCACGTAGTCACCGGCAGCGACGATGAATCGGGCACGGTACGACCACAGCGCCGCCTGGCTCAGCGATGGCCGGGTGCTGGTGGTTGGCGGGAGATCTGGCGAAGGCCTACTCGACAGCGTCGAGTTCTACGGACCGGCCACGCCGCGGGTGTGTCTTCCCCAGGTTGCCGTGCGCCACTAGGCGGCGGGCGCGGGGCCAGCCCCGGCCTGGCCCAGAAGGCCGGAGAAGGTCCGCAGGTGCTTCTCCTCGTCAGCTAAGATGCGGCGGAACATGGATTCCGTCACCCTGTCGCCCTCCTGGGCGGCAGCCTCGACGATCTGGCGGTAGAGGGCGACGGCACTCCGTTCCTCCGCCTGGTCGATGCGCAGCATGTCGGTGGGCGTGTGGCCCAGGGTAATGGGCGCGGGCTGAGTGGTCGGCTCGGCCCCCAGTTGGCTCACCCTCTCGGCCATGGCCTCGGCGTGCCGCATCTCGGTGATGGCGATCTTCCTGAGGGTCGTGCCGGGAAGCCAGATGGAGGAGTGGCTGCCGACGAACTTCGACTGCCGGGCGGCCAGGGCATCCGCTTGCATCTGGACGGACACTGCCGTGCCGAGGCTGTGCTGGAACATATACTGGATGGAGACCTGCAGTTCCCGGGCGATGGCCTGGTTGATCAGGTCGATCAGGCTGGGCGCCGAAGCCTTGCTGTCCATCTTGCTGCCCTCCGTTCGTCTGGCGATAGCTGCGCAGCCAATGGGGCCCGGCCGAGGGCGCGGTGCTGGCGCTAGGTAGCGTCTCCTACGGGCAGACGTCAGCGAAGAGGCCGTAGGCCTCGTCGAAGACCATGACACACGTAGCAGTTGCCGCCGGAGCGTCCACCGGGCCGCCCTTGAGCTGGGTGAGGGCAATGCGTAAGGTGAACTCGTCGTCGCTGCTCACCGAGTGAGTGGCCCCTTCGACGGCGGAGTTGTGCACGAGCACGGTGTAGCTCCCACCGGCGGCGGAGTTGGCGATGCCGTAGCTGTTGCCGCCCCCACTGCCCACCAGCGTAGAGGCGTGGATCAGGGCGCTCGCCGTGCTGTTGCGCAATCCGATGGCGTTAGCGGACGCGCCGGTGCCAGTCGCCGTGCAGCCGCTGAGCACGATGCCCGCCCCGCCGGCGTTGAGGATACCGGCTGCGGTGACCCCGCCCTGGGCAACCATATTGACATCGGTGAGTAAGCCCGCGCCGTCCATGTTGGCCAGAGCAACGTTGGCGGTCGCGCCGCCCTTGGCAGTGGCGAGAACGTCGGAGACGCGGTAGGAGGTGGCATTGCTGAAGAGAGCGATGGCGACAGCGGCCGTCGCCCCGGTGTTCTCTACCTTGCAGGAGCGCAGTTCCGTGTTGGCGGCCAGGTTGACAGTGCCCTGATCCGGGTTCGCGAAGCCCCCATACGAGATCGTGGTCATCCAACGGCCGGCGCCCTGCAGGTCAACGTAGGGCTTCATAGTGACCTGCTCGTTGTAGATGCCCGGGGCCACCCACACTAGGAAGGGATTGGTCTCGGAGGCGGTGGTGATGCTGTTGATCGCTGCCTGAATGGTGGTGAAGTCGCCGCCGCGTTTGGCGACCACGACGACATTGCTGTACGAGGGCGTATCAGCGGCCCAGAGGGCGTAGGGGACGGCGGTGAGCTGGGTTCGAGGCGACATGGTGGTAAAGGGGTCGGCGCTGGCTCCCGGGCGGACGGCGGTCTCCAGCCAGAGGGCCTGGCCGTTGAATGGTGCGGCGCCGAAGTCGAGGGTGACGGTGAAGGTGCCGCCGGTGACGGTCCAGTCGGGGATGTCCTTGGTGCCCAGGGCCGCGCCTGCCGTGGCGACGTTGAACAGGCGGAACTGAAGATCGTAGGCGCCGGAAACGGGTCGGCCATCGTCCAGGAGGCGTCCCTGGAAAGTGAAAGCATTGCCGAGGGCGGCCTGGTCGGTGAGTTCGGGTTCCTGGGCGAGGACGGGCAGGATGGCGAGACCGCCGAGGAGCAAGGCGAGGAGAGCGGCGCTAACGACACGACGAGCGATCATCGGAAACCTCCTGCCGCGGATAAAGCCTGCATGGGCGGCCCGACTGAGCGCGTGGCCCGGCGAGGCGGTTGATCCCTTGTGGGAACCGGAAGGCCGGTGACGTATGTTTCATGGTGCCGAGTACTACCGTGCTTGTCAAGCATTCGGACGTCAGATCGCCCTGGCGGACGCAGGAGAGCTGCCGCTGGGGCCTTCGGCTGGGGCAGGCGTGATGCCGGTGACGGACTGAACCTTGGTCGCTACAATGCGATCAGCCATGGGCGTAGGCAGGGGGTGGCGATGCAGCCGGAGAAGGGCGATCCCAACGTGTCCGTGACTGCGGCCGACGTGACGCGCGCTCTGGCGGAAGCGGGCGTCCGGCTGGGCGACACGGTGCTGTTCCACAGCTCCCTCAGCAGCATGGGCACGGTCAGCGGCGGGGCGGAGGCGGTCATTGACGGCTTCCTCGCGGCCGTCGGCCCGACGGGCACGGTGGCCGTGCCCACCCTGTGCAACTGGCCGCCCGGCGAGGAGGCGCAGGTCTTCCCGCGATGGGATCCGGCACGGTCGCCTTCGTATGTCGGCCGGATCAGCGACACGCTTTGGCGACGGCCGGAGGCGCGGCGCAGCGACCACGCGACCCACTCGGTGGCCGCCATCGGGGCCCGGGCCGACGAGCTCACCGCCAGGCACGGTGACCGCGGGCACCGGCCGGGGCCGTTCGGCGAGCGGGCCTTCGCCGCCGACAGCCCCTGGCAGCGCCTGGTGGACGGGAACGCCGCCTACGCCTTCATTGGCGTGACCATGCAGGTGGCCACCGCGGTGCACTTGGTGGAGACCATGCTCGTCCAGCGACGGTTGCGGCGCGCCCCGGCCGACCGGCGGGAGGCGATGGCGGCCGCGGTGGCGGGCTGGATGAAGCCGGGCGTGTGGCCCTGGGTGCGCATTGACGACCGCGACCTGCTCGAGGGGGAACTGGCCGAGCGGGGCCTGGTTCGCTACGGGCGCCTCGGCTCGGCCACGCTGCGACTGACCCACATCGGCGACTTGGTGCGGACGTGGATCGAGATCCTGGAGAGCGATCCGGTGCGCTGGCTACCGGAGGGGTACCGGGCGTGGGCGGCGAGTGACACGTGACGCGTGACACGCGACCGGGGAGGAAGGTAGGGGCGTGCGGCGGTGCGCCCTTCTCAAGGGGAGGAGCATCATGTACGGCATCGGCAAGGAAGCACCGGCTTACATCTGGCACTACGACTACTATCTGTCGGGCAACGCCTCGGACGCCTTCGCCGCCTATGATCCGGAGCGGGTGGCGGACGAGATCGCGGGGACGGGGGCCAACTTCGCCGCCATCTTCGCCCTCAACCAGCACGGCTACGCCTACTACCCGAGCAAGGTGGCGCCGCTGCACCCCTACCTGGGCGGGCGCGACTACACCGGCACCCTGCTGGAGGCGCTGCAGCGGCGGGGCATCTTCGTCATCACCTACGTCAACTACATGAACATCGAGCGGCGGGAAGACCACCCGGAGTGGTGGCAGCGGGACAGCGACGGCGTGCCCATCTACGCCGAGGGCTGGGGCGTGCCGTGCCCGAACAGCCCCATCCGCGAGTACATGGCCGACGTGGTGCGGGAGATCGCCACCCTCTACCCGACGCAGGGCTTCTTCCACGACATGTACGCCTACAACCGTCGCGGCTGCTGGTGTGACTACTGCCGGGCCAAGTTCGCCCGCGAGTACGACGGTCTGCCGTTCCCCCTGAAAGAGGATTGGGGGAGCGAGTCGTGGCTCAAGTTCCTCGAGTTCCGCGAGCGCTCCGCCATTGAGACCATGAAGCACATCCGCGACGCCGCCAAGGCGGTGCGGCCGGAGCTGGTGTGGGTGACGCACTGCGGGCCGGACCAGGACTGGGGCAACGCCACCGCCACCCTGACGGCGCAGGTGGACGACATGCTCCAGAAGGAGATTCCCACCCGGGGCGGCAAGGGCAACTGGTCCGCCGGGCAGATGTCCAAGCTGATGCAGCCCTACGCCAAAGGGCAGCAGGCGGTCACGATTCTGGCCGACATCCACTTCTACTGGGAGAAGCCGGCGGGTTGGTTCTACACCCCCTGGTCGGTCAACCAGGTGAAGCGGCAGGTGGCGGAGATTGTGGCGCACGGCGCCTGGCCCGACATCTACACCGAGCCCTACCCGGATAGCCGCAACGATCCCCACACCGTCCAGGGTGTCAAGGCGGCCTTCGACATGGTCAAGGAGGTCGAGCCCTACCTGCTGGCGACGGAAACGGTGAAGAGCGTGGCCCTGCACTACTCCCGCGCCACGCTGGATTACTGGGGCCGCAGCCATCCGGAAGAGTACCGGCGCGGCTTTGACGGCGCCTACAAGGCCCTGACCGAGGCGCACCTGCCCTTCGACATCGTCCTGGACGAGCAGATCGAGGACGGCACCATCGCCCAGTACGATCTGCTGATCATGTCCAACTCCGCCTGCACGTCAGAGGCCGTCAACGCCGGACTGCGTCGCTACGTGGAGGGCGGCGGGGCGGTCATCGCCTCGTACCTGACGTCGCTGTACGACGAGAAGGGGCGCATCCGCCGGGACTTCGCGCTGGCCGATCTGCTGGGCGTGTCGTACCGGAGCGAGCGCGGTCGCGGCTACCTGCAGGCCGGCGGCGAGTTGGCCGAAGGGCTCACCGGCTCGCCCATCATTCAGCACCGGCTGGCCGGCGCAGTGGCGGCGGAGGGTACGGAGGTACGCGGCCGGCTGCTGGACCTGTCTCCCACCAACCTGACGCCCTTCACCTACGTGCCCGCGCCGGCCGGTGAGAGCCAGTGGCCGGGCATCGTGCGCCGGGGGAAGGTGCTCTACCTGGCCGGCGACCTGGGGTACTCGTACATGCGGGCTGCCTATCCCGACCACCTGCGGCTGCTGGCCAACGCCGTGCATTCGCTGGTGGGGGCCGACCTTCCGCTGCAGTTGGAGGCCCCCACCACGGTGGACGTCTCGCTGTGGCAGCAGGGGGAGCGCTGGCTGGTGCACCTGGTGAACCTGACCACGCAGCAGATCATCACTGAGGCCGAGTGCGAGGTGGAACCGCACGAGGTCATACCGGTGCACGACTTGGTGCTGCGGGTCTGCCGCCGAGGCAACTTCCGCCGGGCGTTCCGGGCCCGGGATGGGAAGGAGTACCCGGTGACGCTGGAGAAGGACTGGGTGCGGGTGGAGATACCCAAGCTCGAGCTCTACGAGGTGGTCGTCTTCGAGCCGTAGGCCATCGCGCTGGGCAGGGGTCATCGCGGCGGCGCGACCCTGGACAGAAGCGAGAACCCGGCGGACAATGGCCTGTGGCGAAGCGGCGCGTCGCCCCCGGTTCTGCCGGTGCCGGAGCATGGTGTACGGAGTGAAGGAGACAGCCCATGCCTCCCATCTTGGAAGTCAGCGACCTTGTCAGGAAGTACGGAGACTTCGCGGCCGTCGACGGAGTCAGCTTCACCATGCAAGAGGGAGAGGTCTTCGGGCTGCTCGGCCCCAACGGTGCCGGCAAGACCACCGTGATCTCGGTGCTGACCGGCGTCCTGCCGCCCACATCCGGCACCGCTCGCATCGGGGGGCACGACATCGTGCGGGAGCAGGCGGCAGCCAAGCGCCTCAACGGTCTGGTCCCGCAGGACCTGGCCCTCTACCCCACCTTGTCGGCGCGGGACAACCTGGAGTTCTTCGGCCGCATCTACGGTCTGAGCGGTGCCGAGCTGCGCGGCCGGGTGGACGCCATGCTGGATCTGGTGGGCCTCGAAGACCGGGCTGACGACCCCATCGAGCGCTACTCGGGCGGGATGAAGCGGCGCGCCAACATCGCCGCGGGGCTCTTGCATCAGCCGAGGCTGCTCTTCCTGGATGAGCCTACCGTGGGCGTTGACCCACAGAGCCGCCATCACATTTTCGAGAGCGTGCGCCGGCTCAACCAGGAGCGGGGCATGAGCATCCTATACACCAGCCACTACATGGAGGAGGTGGAGCTCCTCTGCGATAGGGTGGCGATCATGGACCAGGGGCGCATCATCGCCATCGACACCGTGAAGAGCCTGGTCAGTATGTTGGCCGGGGTGATACACGTCGGCCTAAGGAAGGCGGATGAGGAGCTTCTGCGGGCCCTGGCGGCGCTTCCCACGGTGAACTCCGCCGTGGACGCGCCGAGGCCCTTACGCTCATCCCTGCCTGACGACGAGGCCGGGGACGGTCCGGTCGCTCCGCCCGCCGACTACCAGATGGTCAAGCTGGAGGCGGGGGACGTGCAGCGGTCACTGGTGGATGTCATCGCCCTCCTCGGTCAGAAAGGGATAGAGATCGTCTCGCTACAGGTGCTGGAGCCCAACCTGGAGAACGTCTTCCTGCACCTTACCGGCAAGCGGCTGCGGGAGTAGAGCCATGCGTAGCAGCCCCAGCACTCGCCGGCCGAGGAGGATCTCCTGAAGGCCTGGAGCGTGGCTCTAAAGGACATCAAGATTCTGCTGCGCGATCGTGGCTCGCTGGTCATGTCGTTTGTCGTGCCCGTCGCGTTCATCCTTGCCCTCAGCTTGCCTACGCTGGCGGCGTCGTCCGGCTCAGATGCGATCCTCATCCCGCTGGTGAACCGGGCCCAAGGTGACCCGCTGGCGGACGAGTTCATCGCCGCCTTGGGCGATACGGGCGGCCTGGACGTGCAGGTGATCGAGGCTGAGCGGGCCAATGCACTCCTACGGGAAGGCGACATCCGCTGGCTGGTGGAGCTGCCGGAGGACTTCGGCCGGATGGGACTCGATCATCAGGTGACGGTGCGGCTCATCGCCCATCCCGATGCACGACCGACCACGCTGGAGTCCATCGAGCGCGTTCTGACTGGGGTGGCCAAGGGGATGGCCGTGAACCATCAGCTTCTGGCGGCCTTCGAGCAGCTGGACGTCATGATGGATGCCGCACCGGCGGAGTATCGGGTCTTCACCTCGGAGACCTACATCGCCCAGGCCCGGAGTCAGATGGAGAACTCCCGAAGCCGGCCGCTGGTGTCGGTCAGCGAGACCCAGGCGCTCCGGGCCGGGCGCGAGCTTGAGTTCGGCGCCACCAATCTGACGGTGCCGGGCTTCGCGGTGCTGTTCGTCTTCCTGACGGCCCAGTCCACGGCGCTGTCCATCGTGCAGGAGAAGCGGGCGGGCACCTTCAGGCGCATTCTAGCCTCGCCCCTGTCGCGTTCCTCCCTACTGCTGGGCAAGCTCATCCCCAACTTCATCCTCTGTCTCCTGCAGGTGGTGTTCGTGTTCGCCGTGGCGATCCTGGTTCTGCCCCTGCTCGGGCTAGACCGGCTGTCCCTGGGCTATGATCCATTCGCCCTTCTGCTGACCACCGTGCTGGTGGCGCTTTGCTCCACTGGGCTGGGCCTGTTCATCGCCGGCATCGCTCAGACACCGACCCAGGCAGGAGCCCTCAGTTCAGTGGTCCTGTGGGTTCTGGGCGCGCTGGGCGGCGCGTTCTATCCAACCTTCCTGATGAGCGGCCCTCTGCAGACGATCAGCTCACTGACGCCGCACGCCTGGGCCCTGCGGGCCTACAACACACTGCTGGTGTACGGTGGTGGGCTGGCCGATGTCCTGCCCGAACTGGCGATCCTGGCGGGGATCGGGGTAGCGTTCGCGGCCATCGGCACCTGGCGCTTCAGCTTCGAGTAGGGGGCGATGATGCTGAGACGTCTGTTCGCCATCGCCGCCAAGGACGTAGCGATCCTTCTGCGCGATCGAGGCTCGCTGGCAATCTTGTTCCTGCTCCCCGTGGTGCTGTCGGCCGTGTTCGGCAGCGTCAGCATGGCGGCGTCCGGCGGAGGAGGCGTGGAGTCTACTCTCAAGATACCGCTCGCCCTGGTGGACCTGGACGGGGACCACTTCGGCCGACAGGTGCATTCCACTCTGGCGGGCATATCTGCCCTGGACCTCGTGGCCGTGTCCTCCGAGGAAGAGGCCAACGATCTGGTGGCCCACGGGGATGCTTTGGCCGCGGTGGTGTTGCCAGAGGGCTTCACCGACTCGGTGCTGGCTTACGAACCGTCCGCGGTGAAGGTCATCGGTGACCCCACAAAAGCGCAGTTTGTGGGACTCGTCTCCGGCGTAATGAATGACGTGCTCATGCCGGTGATACTGGAAGGGGAACTGCGCCACGGGATACGGGAGGTGATGGCCGGCTCGCCTCTGTACGAGGGCCTGCCGGACGCGGCTCACCGGGCCATCGAAGCCCAGAGCCTCGCCGCCATCATGACGCAGCTGCAGAGGCAGCAGTCGGTCCCCTGGATCGCCGTGCGCACCGAGGACCTGGAAGGGGTCGACGCGTCTGTGCCGTTCGGTCCGTTCGATTATGCCGTGCCGTCCATCACGGTCATGTTCACGTTCTTCCTGGTGGCCACCGTGGCCGACTCCGTGTGGGTGGAGAAGGAACAGGGCAGTATGCGGCGACTGCTGGCCTCTCCTGCCAGCAAGGCGGACATCGTCGGTGGGAAGATGCTGGCCTACATGCTGGTGATCTGCCTTCAGGTGCTGGTACTCTTCACCATCGGCAGCGGCGTCTATGGCATGCAGCTGGGCCACTCCTTGAGCGGCCTGGTGGTGCTGACAGTATCGCTGGCGTTTGTGGCTACCTCACTGGGCATGATGGTGGCCGCACTCTCCCGCTCCAGTAGGCAGGGCGATAGCATGGGCACGCTGCTGGCCTTCATTCTGGCGGCCGTGGGCGGCTGCATCGGCTATCCCATATTCCAGCTGGGCGGCGTGGTGGGGTTCATCTCCCGCCTCACGCCGCACGCCCACGCGGTGATGGGGTATCTGGACCTGATCACCGGCGCCGGTCTGGCCGACATTCTGTCGCGGGCGGCGGTCCTATTGAGCATGGGGTTAGTGATGTTCGGAGTTGCCGTGAGGCGGCTCCGGTTCGTCTAGTGGAGTGTCCCGCTCGGCGGGCACCATCGCAGTCGGCGCGGCCGACTCGTAGAGTAACCACCGGAGGCTAATGATGGCATTCGAGATCCCGCAAACGGAGTTCGACCGGCGCATCGCCGCGGTACAGGCGGAGTTGGCCCGCCGCGACCTGGACGCGCTCATCGTCTTTGGCCACGACAGCGAATCGCACAACATTCGCTACCTGGCCGACTACTGGCCTGCCTTCGAGAGCGCCGGCGTGTTGGTGCCGGTGGAGGGCACGCCGATGCGAGCGAGCATCTCGACGCGCTCTCGATCTGTAAGAGGAAGATAGGTCATGGAGCTCAGCCCAGGGTTTCCAGATAGGCGGCATAGGCCTCTGGCGTCATCAGAGAAGACAGCTCGTCCGGGTTGCTGATGCGAATCTCGACGAACCAACCCTTGCCATAGGGCTCCTCATTGACGGCCTCTGGCGTATCCGCCAGATCCTCGTTGATGGCGATGATCTCGCCCGCCACTGGAAGGAACACATCGGAGGCGGCCTTGACCGACTCGACCACCGCAAAGGGAGCGCCCTGCGCAAAGCTGTCTCCCACCTCGGGCAATTCGACATAAACGACGTCGGTCAGCTCGTACTGCGCATGGTCG
>ERZ764778.894-NODE-894-length-32960-cov-14.923750_pt1 | contig 32960 bp, 20 predicted proteins | sample MGYA00374951_ERZ764778 | MGnify/ENA primary metagenome ERZ764778 (study PRJEB28918, sample SAMN05720193) | bioreactor metagenome | isolation source: Anaerobic biogas reactor | place: USA:Washington, USA | collected 2015-08-08 ...
TGATTACCATTATGTTACAATTACTCTGTTGTACTTTTTTGCAAGGAGTGATTATAGTAGGAATTCAAATAATAACCGATAACTGTTGTGACTTACCCCGACAATTATTGGAACGCTACAATATCATAGTCGTGCCTTTAAGAGTGAGATTCGGGGATGAGGAAATCCTACCGGAGAATTTTGATAATGTTGCCTTCTACAACCGTTTAAAAACATCACCTCAACTACCCAGTACCAGCCAGCCTATGCCAGGAGATTTTCTGGTACAGTACCAAAAAGCCATTGAACAAAACCAACAAATCATAAGCATTCATTTATCCTCGGGAATATCGGGGACCGTTCAGTCTGCCAATATAGCTGCAGAAATGCTTATAGGTGAGCATATACATGTTATTGATTCCAGAAAAGCGTCGGTTGGCCAGGGATTAATGGTATTAGAGGCTGCCCGCATGGCTCAATCCGGGGAAGAGGTATCCGCAATTATAGACCGCCTGAATGAAATGCAGAATACGGTACGATGTATCTTTGTGGTAGGTAATTTGGATATACTCATAAAAGGTGGGCGGCTATCCCGAGCCAAAGGCATGTTAGCAGGTGCTCTGGACATAAAGCCGGTATTGCACATGGATGTAGAAGGGAAAATTGTACCCTTTAGCAAGGCTCGGGGTCATAGAGGAGCGAGGAATAAACTCATCGAGCTAATGGAGACTCTGGGCTCGGATCTGAGCCACCAGACTGTTGGTATTTGTCATAGTGCCTGCCCGGATGACGCAGAATACCTGAGAAGTATTATGAAAGAAAGGTTGCACGTTCCAGAAGTAATTATCGGCGAGATAGGCCCAGTTATTGGTTCCCATGTTGGTGCCAGTACTTTTTCAGTGTTTTTTGAAGAGTAAGGAATAACTCAGCATGAAAGACCTGGCACAGTTCACAGAGCCAGGTCTTTATTATATGCAAACCATAAAATACTATGGAACGGTTTAATGCAGCACTTATAGCCATACCGGGCTATAGGTTTTATTGCCTAATGTAAGCCGGGTCAGGAGCTGGGAATCAAGTTTTTGGCCTTACCCTCTAAAACACCTTCCTTGGAGTGCTGATTGATTTTAAAGTCGGGTATCCACAACTACCTATGAAAATTGCCATAATGTTAGCAGAGAGAGTATCCTCACCCCTCACCTTTTACTCCTCACTCTTAATAAAGTCATAAATTCAGTGTTATTTACAAGAAAAATTTGCTCAATACTTATTTCCTTATCAATGTGTAATGGCACCCTGTTCTGTTACCAGACTTATAAACATAAATTAGTAGCAATTACTTATAGAAGTGGGACGATAAATTATTTGAAAAGATTTAAAAAATCTAAAATCATATTGTTAGTGATACTCAGCCTTACTTTGTTGGGAGCTGGATTAAATAATGTATTTTCGCAATCCATAGAAAGTCGGATCAGCCGGGGAGAAATAATTAATATTCTATTGATGGGTGTTGATGCCAGGCCAGGGGAAGAGCAGAATACTCGCAGTGATACTATGATGTTGGTCAGTATAAATTATAAACTGGACAAAATTGTACTACTCTCCATTCCCAGAGATACCAGGATAGAGGGAAGAGAGCGAACTGGAAAAATAAATATGACTAATCAGTTAAAGGGGCCGGAGGAAAGCTGTAATGAAGTGTCGCGCCTGCTCGAAAAAGATGTAGAACACTATGTTATCACCAACTTCGAAGGTTTTGAAAAAATGATCGATACCCTGGGAGGGGTAGATATGTATGTAGATATTGATCTCAAAAGCTATACTAACGGGGTTTTCTTGGAAAAGGGTAACCGCCATCTCAATGGCAAAGAGGCTCTGACCTATGCCCGTTTCCGCGAAACCCAGCAAGGAGATATCGGGAGAACGGCCAGGCAGCAAAACTTATTGAAGGCACTAGCCCGGCAACTGGGGCGTAAGCAGAACGTTGCCCGCTTACCTCGACTGCTGGCGCAACTCCGGGAAAATGTACAAAGTAATATATCCTTAAGCGATATAGTCTATCTGGCCAACCTTGTACCTGGGCTTAGAGAAGATGACATTATTAATCAGACCTTGCCCGGTTATCACTATGTTGATCCTTACAGTGGTGCCAGCTACTGGGAGGTTGACCGGGAGATAGCACGCAGTATTATTGATTCTCTGTTTAAGGGTGAGCGATTTGAAGTTCATTTGCAGGCGCCCCCCTGGGCCAGAGACTACTAAGAGCAGTAATAAGTCCGGGGACAGTCCCCGGACTTATTGCTTTAGCCCATCCTGGCTTATATTACCTTTGACGATATTTCGCTGTAACCGATAGAATTTTATGTATACCTTATCAATATAAAGGAAGGAGTGGAATTGAGAAGCACCAGATTTTAACTATGCAGTAAGGATTATTTTTGCGAGGACTAATATTATGAGTAAGAGATTTAGCTTAAGCGTAGTAATTGGCGTACTTATATTGGTAATTTCGGTTATTAGCGTCAAGTCAGTTTACTTAACTGCCAAACCAACTGTAGATACAGCAGAGGCACATATAAATGAGGACACGGCTACCTTGGAGGGTATGATACATAACACCGGGGGGAGAGATGTATCCTGCTATGGTTTTAGATGGGGGACAAGCTCCGGCCTGGATAAAACGGAAAACTTATCCGGCAGTATTGATGTCAACAAACCTTTTTCTACAACCATTACGGGATTAAAAGAAGGGGTGACTTATTACTATCGAGCTTTTGCGGTCAATGCTAAAGGTACTGCTTATGGTGATATCAAAAGCTTTACTGTGCCGGTAAAATATAATGCTCCCCCGATAGTTTCCATAACCAGTCCCGGGGATAGCATGACCATTACCCCTGGGGAAGTTGTTAAGATATCTGCCTCGGCCACAGACGATAAAAAGGTAGAGTCGATGGAGTTGTACATAAATAACATCGCCAAAAAGAAAACAGATGGTGGCGCATTAACTTATATTTGGGATACCAGTGGGATGGATGCTGGAAAGTATGTAATAAAGGCAACTGCCGGGGATGGAGTAAAAGCGGATGAAAAGACTATTAATATAACTGTTAAAGATGATTTAAAAAAGGTTGCCCAGGCGGCGGTTACCCCGGCTGCTAATAAGGTTCCTACTCGGACCAAAACGGTAGCAACACCATCTCGAGGGGTTAATTATACTAATATGAGCAGTTATCCCAGGTTAAGTCAATATAACGGTTCATTCGGACAGTTTTACTACCGGGATACAGGTGGTGGGGCAATTGAAATAGACCCCAGGTGGATTGCCGAAAACATTGTAACCATTAAACTACCAGGCGTAAACCGATATGTACAGGTACATAAGAATGCGAAAGATAATTTTATTCAGGCTTTTACATATATACAAAATGGTACTGCAACTATAAATGGCAAAAGGGTACCACTGCTAAGTCTGGTAGACACTATCGACGGAACCTTTGTAAGCCGACATGTAAATTGGAATCCCAGCGAAGGATTGAGCAACCATTCCTGGGGAATCGCCATAGATATTAATGCGGACAATCATTTTAGGTATGTTAACCCCAATTGGGAACCTGATGACCCCAATTACATACTGTGGGTGAAAGCCTTTCAGCCGGCAGGATTTAGCTGGGGCAATTCTTATGGTGATTCCATGCATTATGAGGTAATAAAATAGAAATCATTTATGCTTAAATAAAACCTGGATGGTATTTGACGTGAAAAGAACCGCCTGTGCCCTTAGCCTATCCCCGTGACACCTTCTGTATTTAGCCGCAGGAATTTTCTGCGGTTTTTTGTCGTTTTAAAGGATTTTTGCCATGAATGCAAAATATACAATGTATATGGATAAATAAACAAGCGCAGGTAGTTTATAGAGGAGGAAGCGAGGGTGACAGGAGAATTTAGCTTAAATGAGATGAAAGCCAGCTTTACCACTTTGTTTAATGCTATTGAGGATTATCTGTTTATTATAGATGAAAACGGCAATGCGGTATATGCCAATGATGCGGTTATTGAAAAACTGGGTTATAGCCGGGAAGAACTGAACGGTATGAATCTGCTTCTTTTGCACCCGCCGGAAAGAAGAGACGAAGCCGCACAGATATTTACAGGTATGATGGCAGGGGAGCGCGATCATTGTCCTATTCCTCTTTATACTAAAGATGGCAGCTACATACCGGTAGAAACCAGAGTTGTGAGGGGGGAGTGGCAGGGGACCCTCGCCTTTTTTAGTATCAGTAAAGATATATCACAGATAAGCCAGGCTAATGCCAGGTTCTCCAAGGCCTTTTCCATAAATCCGGCGCTTATGGCTATTAGCAAGATTGACAGTGGTGAATATGTTGACGTAAACGATGCTTTTCTTACCAAGTTGGAGTATAGCCGGAACGAGGTAATCGGTAAAACCTCGCGGGAACTAGGGATTATTCCGTTTGAGGAGAGAGAATTATTAATAAAAGAACTTTACCGCCAAAGCTGTATACGTAATAAGGAATTAACCCTTCACTCCAAAAACGGCAGTAAATTACAGGTTATTTTTTCGGTCGATATTATAGAAACTGACGATCAAGGATACCTTTTAACCGTAATGGTGGATATCACCAGAAGGAAGATAGCCGAAGAACTATTAAAAGAAAGTGAAGACCGCTGGTCTTCGGCTCTGGAGTGTAGTGGGAACGGGGTGTGGGATTGGGATGCCATAACCGATCGGGTTTTCTTTTCTAAGGAATGGAAAAGTATGTTAGGATACGAAGAGCACGAGGTCGGGGATTCCCTGCAGGAGTGGGAAAGCCGGGTTCACCCCGATGACTGGGAAATGATCCAGGTAGAGTTGCAAAAACATTTTGATGGCCAGACTTCGGTTTATGGGAGTGAACACCGCCTGCGCACCCGGGATGGCAGCTATAAATGGATTTTGGATCGAGGCAAGGTGATTAGCCGCGATGAAGTGGGCAAAGTTCTGCGGGTTATTGGAACCCATATAGATATCACCGAGATAAAGAAGGTTCAGGAAGATTTGAACCGTACTCGGGGACAATTAAAAGCCATTCTGGATAACCTGCCTTTTTTAGCCTGGTTTAAAGATAAAGAAGGACGCCATATAGAAATAAATCGGGTTTTTGAAATAGCCTCTGGCTTACCCCGTGACCAAATAATTGGTAAGACCGACCTGGATATATGGCCTATGGAATTAGCTTTAGGATACATAGCCGATGACAAGGAGGTAATGGCTGATAGAAAACAGATTAACAAAGAGGAGCAGGTACAAGATAAAGCCGGAGGTATATGGTTTAGTACCTTCAAAACACCAGTATTTGACCAGGAGGGTAATGTAATAGGAACTACGGGTATTTCTCGTGATATTACTGAAAGCAGAAGACTGGAACATGAGCTGATAGAGCAGCGAACCTTCCTAAAATCACTGATCGATGCTATTCCTGACCTTATATTTTATAAAGATGTAAACAGTGTATATCTGGGCTGTAACCATGCTTTTGCCCACAAATTCATTGGTCTGTCCGAAGAAGAGATAGTGGGCAGAACCGATTTGAATTTTGTTAAGGATAAGGAGCTAGCCCGCTTTTTTATGCAAAAAGACATGGAAATGCTGGCATCAGGTAAGAGCCGTATGAACGAAGAAACTATAACTCTGGCTGACGGCTCGATAATGGAAGTAGAGACGGTAAAAACACCCTTTTGTAAAGGTGGAACAACAGCCGGACTTATAGGAGTATCCCGGGACATTACCAAGCGTAAAATAGCCCAAAACCAGCTTCTTATAAAACAAAAAATGTTATCCAACATTGCTGCCGCAACCAATGAACTATTAATAAATAGTGATTACTATGAAGCTATTGATAAATGCCTGGCTTTGCTGGGTGAGGCTACCGGAGTAGATCGGGTATATATGTTTGAAAATCATTATGAAGGTGACAAGGCCTATACCAGCTACAAGATGGAATGGAACTCTGGAATATTTCCAGCACAGATTAATAATCCCAAGCTACAGAATATTCCCTTCAATCAGGTTAAAGTTTTTATAGAACCATTGATGCGGAATGAAGCCATCAAGGCACAGGTTGGAGATTTTGAGGACGGATGGGATAAAGAAACCCTGCTGGAACAGGGCATCTTGTCAATACTGGTTTTACCTATTTTCGTAGGAGGAGTTTTTTGGGGTTGTGTTGGTTTTGATGAGTGTAAAACGGAGAGAAACTGGACTGAAGATGAGTTTTCCATTTTAAAAACTTTCAGTAATTCTATTGCTGAAGCTATTGAGCGTAGTCAGATAGAACAAAAACTGGCCCAGGCCAAAGAGATAGCTGAATCTGCCAACTACGCCAAATCCTTATTTTTAGCTAATATGTCCCATGAGATTCGTACTCCTATGAATGGCATACTAGGATTTCTAGAATTGTTAGGGGAAACCGGGCTTTCACCTGAACAGCAGGACTATGCACAAGAGGCTCATAGAGCCTCGGAAATACTGCTTTATCTCATTAATGATATCCTGGATTTCTCTAAAATCGAAGCGGGTAAACTAACCATGGAAGAAATCCCCTTTCGAGTCAGGACGGTAGTAGAAGATGCTGTTTCTCTGCAGGCTCCAAAGGCCCGGGAAAAAGGCCTGGAGATGCATACTCTAATCAAATCCAATGTACCGGATGAGGTAGTAGGTGACCCGTCCCGGTTACGTCAAATCCTAAATAATTTACTCAGCAACGCGGTGAAATTTACCCATACCGGCGAAATACTGGTGATCGTAGAAACAGTAAAAGAGAGCGCAGACCAGGTTGAAATTGGTTTTGAGGTTAGTGACAGCGGTATTGGCATGGCTTCGGAAGACATTGACAAGCTTTTTAAACCCTTTACCCAGGCGGATGCCTCTACAACCAGAAAATATGGAGGTACGGGTCTGGGCCTGGCAATCTCTTATGAATTGGTCCGCTTAATGGAAGGAACTGTACAGGTAAAAAGTGAATTAGGCCAGGGCTCAAAGTTTTATTTTACCGCTTGCTTTAAACCAGGTTTACACAAAGATACCCAGTCTTTTGAACATGCAGAGCTCAAAGGCGCCCGGGTATTAATCGTGGATGATAACAGCAGCAACCGTAAAATTATACGGACTTACCTTGAAGAAGCGCAATGCCTGGTTGAGGAAAGCGATAGCGCCGAAAAGGCAGTAACTATCCTTTTGTCCTCTGCTGCTTTAGAATTCTTTGATGTAGTAATAGTTGACTTTCAAATGCCCGGTATGAATGGCTACGAGTTAGCGACCGCTCTAAAGGCCATACCTTCCACCCGGGATATACATTTGATTATGCTTACCTCGGCAGCTCAGAAGGGGGATGCCAACCGGGCCAAAGAACATGGTTTTAGCGGTTACCTGACTAAACCCATCAAAAGAGATGAACTGCTAAAATGCATTTCCATAGTACTAGGCTTAAAGACAGAGGATTGCCTGAGCGATGTATTCATTACTCGTTATACGATCAGGGAAAATCCGAATCCCACCCGGCTGAAGTTTCTTCTGGTCGAAGATAATGAAATGAACCAGAAAATAATTGTTAAAATGCTAGAGAAGCGAGATATGTACTGTGATGTTGCCTGCAGCGGAGCCGAAGCTTTAAAAGCCCTGCAGCAAAAAGATTATGACATAGTGTTTATGGACTGCCAGATGCCGGAGATGGACGGTTATGAAACTACTGCTAGAATTAGACAAATGGAGGGGGAAGAACGCCATACTATAATTGTTGCCATGACTGCTAATGCCATGGAGGGAGACCGGGAGAAATGTTTACAGGCAGGAATGGACGATTACATAAGTAAACCGGTTGATTTCCAGTTACTATTTAATATTATTGATAAGTACACTGTCATGCAACAAGAATCTGTTAGTGAGGCTGCGGCCATGTTGGAAGAAAGCTTGAATAACTTTATAGCCGAGACCGGTTTGCCGGAGGCAGATAGTCGGGAACTTTATGACAGACTATGGGCAACCTTGCCGGGGGTATTGGAAGAACTGCAAAAGGCCCTGGCCGATGCCGATTTTAAAAAGATTCGCAGCCTGGCCCATCAGTTAAAGGGTTCTTCCGGCACCCTGAGAATACAAAAACTTTATGAACTATTTCTCGAATTGGAACAGAAAGCAACCACAGAAGAAAAGGCAGCATGTATTGACACCCTGCAGCTAATCTATCGTTTGCTCAAGAGCTAAAGAACTTTGCCGGCTAAAAATTGAAAAGGAAGGGTGAAATTATGAAAGTATTAATTGCCGATGATGACACAATTTCTCGGGCAGTAGTAAAGGCCTTATTGCTAAAATGGGGTTATGAGGTGCTGGAAGTAGAAGACGGAAAACAGGCCTGGGATATACTTAAAGATAATGATTCATCCCATCTGGTCCTGCTCGACTGGATGATGCCGGGAATGGATGGCTTGGAATTAAGCCGACGTTTACGCCAATCAGGTACTAATACCTATCACTACATAATTTTGCTCACCGGTCGGGATAGTAAGGAAGATATAATCGGAGGACTTAACGCTGGAGCTGATGATTATATTACCAAGCCCTTTATACCCGAGGAATTGGAACTACGTTTACGAACAGGCAAACGTATCCTGGACTTGCAGCAATCATTAAAGGAAGCGCTGGAGGTTCAGCGCTTCCAGGCCCAGCATGACCGCCTTACCGGAATATTCAATCATGTTGAGATTCTTAATATATTGGAAAAGGAACTTGACCGGGCTGGAAGGCAAAATGGAAATCTGGCTGTAATTATGGGAGATCTGGACCGTTTTAAAAAGGTGAATGATACTTATGGCCATGTAGCCGGAGACGCCGTACTGGTAGAAGTTGCAGCCCGGATGAAAAATAATATCCGTCTATATGATTCCGCCGGCCGTTACGGGGGTGAAGAATTTTTGCTGGTTCTTCCCGGATGTACGACTGAGGAGGCTATTATCATAGCCAATCGTATTCTGGAAAGTATTAGCAAAGAACCGGTGATATTTAATAATACCCTCATTAAGGTGACCATCAGCCTGGGTTTGGCTGTGAACCGGGCCGGCGAAACTATAACAGTTACAGAGCTGGTTCAGTTAGCCGATACTGCGCTGTATAAGGCTAAACAAAATGGCCGCAATCGGATGGAACAGGCTCGTGCATAATCGCCAATTTTTACTTTTTTGGAGAGGTGATTTGATATGATATATGGCGTAATTCTAGCGGGAGGAACTGGGGAACGCTTCTGGCCCTTGTCACGCCGGGAAAACCCGAAACAATTTCTGCCTTTATTTGGTAAGCGTACTATGTTACAACTTACTATGAATAAACTTAATGGACTGATAGATGCAAAGAATGTTTTTGTAGTTACGGATAAGGCATATAAGGGACTGGTGGCGGAGCAACTGCCTGAACTACCCCCGGAGAATATAATTTGCGAGCCCTGTGGGCGTGATACTGCTGCTGCGGTGGGATTGGCAGCGGAGCATATTGCTCACCGGGACCCCCAGGGGGTTATGGTAGTGTTACCGGCTGATCACTATGTGGCCGATGTTGAGGAATTCAGACGGGTGTTAAAGGCTGGTATGGACGTAGCTCGGGAAGGGGAATGGGTGCTTACCATAGGAATCAGGCCTTCTCGTCCGGAAACCGGATACGGATACATACAACAGGGAGAACAGCAGGGAGAGAGGCAGGGCACTGCCATTTTTAAGGCAGTTGCTTTCCATGAAAAACCGGATATAGACCGGGCTCTAAAATACCTGGAATCAGGTAATTATCTCTGGAACAGCGGTATGTTTATCTGGCGGGTAGATTTAATCCGTAGCCTGATTGCTTTTTTTTTGCCGCAGTTGGATGCGGGCCTGGCACAAATAGCTGCCAGTATCGATAGCGAGGAGGAGGAACAGGTGACCGCGGAGGTGTATCAGGATTTGCCGCGCATTTCAGTAGATTATGGAATTATGGAAAAATGCGATGAGGTGCTGGTGATACCTGCTTCCTTTGGTTGGGATGATGTGGGTAGCTGGACTGCTCTGGGGCGTTATGGTGAAGTCGACCAACAGGGAAATGTGCTGAAGGCCCAGGGGGTATTCCTGGACACCAGCAATTGTTTGGTTTATGCACCCAACCGGGTAGTAGCTACTCTGGGGGTTAAGGATCTTTTAATCGTTGATGATGGTGACAGCCTTTTAATTTGTCATAAAGACAGGGATCAGGAGATTAAAAAAGTAGTGGAAGCCCTGCGCCAGGCCGGCCATGATGAGGTGATATAAACTCAGTGTCTATTTCATATTAACCCCGTATTTTGTTTCTAACCCATGGCGGAACGGCACAGGGGCCGTTCCCTACACATGATTATTCTGCGATTCGCCTTATGGGTAATATTTATTAAAAAATCCGCTCCCTTAATAGCGACCGAAGGGAGCATCTGTGTGCCCTATGGGTACGTAAATCCTTATTGTCCCGCGGTTTCCGCGTCTATTCACTGTTCTATTTTCTATTTAACAGTTGAGGGGAGAGGAGAAGGTAAAATGATTAAGGCTAATATATTTAGACAGTATGATGTTCGTGGGGTGGTAGACCAGGATTTAACCGAGGAAGCAGCTTATCGGATAGCTCGGGCTGTAGCTACTCAGGCCGCCGCCAGGAACTGGAATAAAATTTTATTGGGGAGAGATAACCGCAAATCCTCCCCGCGGTTACGTGAGGTAGTAGTAAAAGGTCTGCTTGATTCCGGTTGCGAGGTGGTAGACCTGGGAGTAGTGGTGACCCCCATATTTTACTTTGCCGCTCGTCATCTAGACATTCATGCTGGGCTTATGATTACTGCCAGTCACAATCCGGGGGAATATAATGGGTTCAAGATACTAATGGGTGAGGGTACTATTTACGGGGATGATATTCAGGACTTACGACGTCTGGCTGAAAGCGGGGAGTTTGTAACCGGCTTTGGTGGTAAAATGACTGAGGTTAATGTGGTTGATGATTACATGAATATGATAAAAGAAAAAATTCAGCTGGGACCGAAAAAAATCAAGCTAGTAGTTGACTGTGGGAATGGAACCGCTTCTCTTTTTGCTCCGCAACTTTTCCGGGAACTGGGTTGCTCAGTGGTGGAACTATACTGTGAGTCGGACCCGGAGTTTCCCAATCATCACCCCGATCCGGTGGCAGTGGAAAACTGTCAGGACCTTATCCGGGTGGTGCAGGAAGAGGAAGCTGATCTGGGTATTGGTTTGGATGGAGACGGCGACCGCCTGGGGGTGGTCGATCGCCAGGGTAACATTATTTGGGGCGATATGCTGATGATTCTTTTCTGGCGGGAGATATTACCCCAATATCCTGACACCAAGTGTATTGTAGAAGTTAAGTGTTCACAAAGTTTGATTGATGAAATAGAACGCCTGGGAGGAACTCCCCTGATTTATAAGACCGGGCATTCTTTAATCAAAGCCCGCATGCGGGAGATAGGGGCAGTTTTTACCGGGGAGATGTCTGGACATCTATTTTTCGCCGATGAATATTATGGCTTTGATGATGCTCTATATGCAGCAGCCCGATTGTTGCGAATTCTTTCTAACTGTGAGCAGGATATTACTGCATTGCTGGCTGATGTGCCTAAATACTATTCCACTCCTGAAATAAGGGTAAAGAGCAGTGATGAAGAAAAATTCCGGGTGGTAGATAAAGTGCTTAAGCACTTCCAATCGCGCTACCAGGTTATAGATGTGGATGGCGCCCGTATCCTTTTCCCCAATGGATGGGGTTTGGTCAGGGCCTCAAATACTGGTCCGGAACTGATTCTCCGGTGTGAGGGAAAGACCCCTGGTGATCTGGAAAGGATTAAGAAGGAGTTATTTAGTTTTTTAAATCAGATTTCAGTAACGGTTCCTTCCTTTGACTAAAATTGACCTTTATGCTATTATTAGATAATAGGAAAAGTGTTAACCTTCCGACGATTCCATTACCATGGAATCAACTTCACTTGCGCAGTTTTTCTCATCTTATTTTTTCATTGTTTAATAAATGTATTTAACAGGGCTTTTTCACAGGCCCTGATTGCCAATGAAGCTGATTGTTACCAGGGCTAAAAAGGGAGGTGATTCAGGCTCTTTGTATCAATAGCTAATCCGAGAATCAAAAAGATGGGATTTTGTAATCCGGGTTGCATTTACGCAAGTGGTTTCTGCGAAAAAACTAGGAGGTGAGGCAGAAATGAAAGCTTGTTTAGTTGTAAGCACTTATACCCCAAGAAAGTGTGGGATTGCGACCTTTTCCAATGATTTAAGGGATAACTTGTTATCCAAAGGGCAAAAAGTTCATATTGCTGCTATTTCCGAACCATTTAGTTCTTATGTTTATCCTCCGGAAGTAGCCTTTAAAATCCAGCAGGAAAGAAAAGCCGACTATATCGCCTGTGCCCAGTGGGTCAATCATAATCCAGATATTGAAATGGTTATTATTCAGCATGAATACGGCATATTTGGAGGACAAGACGGCGATTATGTACTGGAACTGGTCTCTCATTTACAAAAACCATACTTACTGGTAACCCATACTGTCCTTCCCCATCCCCATGAAAATCAGAAAAAAGTGCTCATGCGGCTGGCCCAGTCTGCCAACGGCATTATATGCATGACGGTCAGGGCACGAAAACTACTGTCCAAGATATATAGCGTACCAGGGGAAAAAATATTTGTGGTACCACACGGAGTTCCTAATTTCCCGGTAAAAGAGCGGGGATTTTTGAAGGCCCAATATGGTCTTAAGGGTCGCCGTATTATTACTACTTTTGGATTTATAGGTCCGGGTAAAGGATTGGAATATGGTTTAAAAGCCCTGGCAAAGGTGGTAGACAAGCATTCCGATGTTTTGTATGTGATTGCGGGGAATACCCACCCCATGCTGCTTAGAACTGAAGGCGAGCGTTATCGTGACAGTATATTACAATTGGTTGAGGAGCTTAAACTGCAAGATAATGTACTTTTTGTAAACCGATTTCTGGATATTGCTGAAATAGGAGATTATCTATATATGACTGATATATACTTAAGTCCATATCCCAATATGGATCAGGCGGTTTCCGGACCGTTATCTTTTGCCGTAGGATGTGGCCGCGCTATTATTGCTACGCCCTATGAATATGCCCGGGAAATCCTGGCTCAGGGTCGGGGTTTAGTTGCCCACGATGCAACCCCGGAAGCCCTGGCGGAGCAACTGGAGCTCATCCTGAGTGATGCGGCCATTCAAAATAAGTTGGAACACCGAGTAGCAGAGTTCGGCCAATCATTTAGCTGGGAAAGTGTGGCCGAAATGTATTTGAAAATTGCTGAGGAGGTACTGGAGCTTTATGATGCTGGGAACGTACAAAAATTTGGATTATAGGCATTTACAGCGGATGACTGATGAACGCGGGATGCTGCAATTTTCCAGCGGCAGTATCCCTGACCCCAGCAGTGGATATACGGTGGACGATAATGCTCGTGCTCTTATCGTGGCCTTACAGTCAAATTGGGAAGAGCGGACCGAGTACGCTCTGCGCTATGCCCGTTTTCTTTTTCGAGCCCAGCGGAGCGAGGGAGATTGGTGTAACTGGTTGCTCCCCGGACGTGGTTTTGTTAACGATATAGATTCAGATGATAGCGTAGGACGTGCTTTTCTGGCCTGTTCCCAGGGAGTGTCAGCCGATATAGATGAAGAACTGCGGCTGCTTTGCCGCCAAATGGTGGTGAAAGCGTTATCCGAGGTAAAAAACCTGAAACATCCACGTAGTATGGCTTATACCCTTATTGGTTGCAGCAACTTGGTTAAAGGCTTTCCCGAATATAGTCGGGAAAGCTTTGAACTGGCCCGCCGGGTGGGGCAAAACTTAACCAACCTTTATTTCCGCAACCGGGTGGCTCACTGGAGATGGTTTGAGGATCGTTTAACTTACTGTAACGCTATTTTGCCCCACGCTCTGTTTGTCTATTACGGCATAAAATCGGATAAAAAGACTCTTAACGCGGCCCAGGATTCGCTGCGTTTCCTGGGTGACCAGCTTTATGCCCGGGGATATCTCAATGTTGTGGGTAACCGGGGTTGGTGGGTACGGGGTGGTGAAATTCCGCTCTTTGACCAGCAGCCCATAGATGCCTGTTCACTGGTATTAGCTTGTAAACAAGCTTATGAAGTTACCGGTCGCAATGAGTTTAGCGAAATGGGCGAACTTGCTTATTCCTGGTACAGCGGCAAGAACATCCTGAAAATGCCGCTCTATAATCAGGAAAGCGGAGGCTGTCATGATGGTTTAACCCCGGATGGTTTAAACGCTAATCAGGGAGCAGAAGCGGTTCTCTCATTGCTGCTGGCTAATCAGGCCATGGCTGGTACCAAGCAGGCTGAAAAACAAGATAGTAAGAAAATAGGCACTGATAACAAAGTTGTCTTGTAATAACGGAACGGGATTCACCCTCCAGGGGTCAGTGGTCGGCCGGGCAGACACACGGGTCTGCCCCTACACCCTACAACAGCTATAAAAAAATCCAACGTAAATCCCGCCTAATCCGCGCAAGCGAAGCGAGCCCGCGTCAAATTCCCCATCGATTTCCTTATTGGCTCTTATTGAGGTGATTCTACATACTTTCTTATTTTTTCGGGAATAAGATCTCCCACTGTACCGCTGGCGGCACACAGGTAGTGGTCGGCGGCACCATAGTAAACAATGATTTCATCATCGACATCCAGTATTTCCTTATCCTCGGCAGGAACTGCCCCACAGGTGAAAACCACGTTAGGTACCCAGTGTTCACCGGGTACGCCTATCTCGTATTCGGTTTCCGGAGATAGAATAGGATTGGGGGAACGGTACAGTACCCGTTCGGGATTCTTCAAATCAACCAGCATTGATCCCAACCGGTAAACCCGGTTTCTATCAACTCCGTGATAAATCATCAGCCACCCATACCTGGTCTTCAGGGGCTGAGTCCCTGCCCCTATCTTAAGCGAATCCCACATACGCCCGGAGCGCGGGCCTAATATTACCCGGTGTTGTTCCTTGGGAGCGGGAAACTCCAGTTTATCCAGGTGGGAAACCCAGATGCTAGGTTCGATACGGTGGTATATTACATAGCGACCGTTTATCTTTTCCGGAAAAATAATGGCGTCTTTATCCCAAATATCCTCGAAAGCCAGGCCTTTTCTTTGCCAGCGATCAAAACGGTAGTGCAAAAAGTCATCCAGTGATATGGAAGCTGCAGCAATCTGGGCTATAACTCCGTTATAGGCAGTATATAGCATATAAAGCTCATCTCCGATAATAACTACCCGGGGGTCCTCACAGCCCTTCTCTTCCTTTTCATCTGCAGGGGAAAATACCGGTTCGGGCAATCGCTTCAGAATACGATAGCCATCGCTTATGGCCAGACCAATACGAGAGACCTCATCATCCCCAAAAGCCCGGTAAAGTATATAAATCAGGCCATTAATTCTTATAGCAGCGGCATTAAGTACATAGCGTGATTCCCAGAAGTGTTCCTTAATCGGTTTTAATATGGGGTTATCCGGATATCTGGTTAGACCCCGGGCAGGAGGGAAATCAAGCATTTCTAGCGGAACTGCCACTACGTCTTCAGGTATGACCCCCAGAATCACATCCAGCAGGTCATCGCTGGCCCGACCCTCCCCGATTAACTGGATAACCTGGTCTTCAATTTCGCCCGGATTATATTCCATGGCAGTATAGATTGCCTCTAACAGGTGATGATTAAACCATTTTTCTTCCACTTCAGCCGACAACGGGGTGGGGACGTGTTGCCCCCCTTTATAGCTATAAGTTGCCCAGGTCCAGGCTGAACAGGGCAGGAAAGTTCCATCCTCCAAAATTTGGCTAAGGCCATATGATTCCACCAGGTGCGAAAGAATTTCCCCTTCCCTGCCTCTTCCCACCGTCTTAAGGGTATCAGCCATAGCCCGAATATTATTTACCATTAAACGCTGATGATTATTTTCGAAGATATTATAAACTGAAAAAGTACCGGACTGATACCATCCCAGTAAAGAATTGCCCACCTTTTGTCCCAAATTCCTTCTTTCCTGGGCATAAACCCGCCATAAGCGAGAGTAGTTAACTGCCAGGGCCACCTGATAAGCTACCATTAAGCAAAAATAGAGGTGCGGGTATTTACCACCTATACCTTTACTATATGGGCTTACTACAATTCGGTTTGAGAGCTTATCATAGTTACAGGTAGGGAGCAGATGATAAGACCCATATTCCGTTCTGTCACCCAATACCAGAGGCTTGATAGTTACTTCACCCATAGTTTCGGGAGTAAGATTTTTAAGTAGCCATTGCTGGCTTTTTTCCACGTACATCTGATTTTCTAAAAGACAGGCCAAACTCCAGGCGTCACGTACATCAACTTTTTGCAGTAACTCCCGGGGATGCTTGCACCCCAGTGGAATCATGACGTTCATAGGGGGGAAACGCAGTATAACTTCTTGTAACAGTTCATTTTTAACCGAAAACATACGGGGGACAGGTAGAAAACCAAACAGGCCGTCCAGCACTGCTTGTAAACCTTCCTCACTGTGGAGGTCTCCCGGTAACAGCCCTGCCAGGGTATTTTCCAGGTGCTGCATAAAATCAGCTATCCCATTTACTAATTCCTTCGGACTGGCATTTAGAGGAAGCTGCAGTTTTTCGTGGACGAAATGATCGAATTTCTCCTGATAGTAATTTTGTACCCGGTTAAAAACTTCTTCCATATAAACATCAATTCCACCTGACCCCTTCAATTGCTTGGGCAGGAGCAAAGGTGCTCCCGGAATAAATTCCATGAAATGAGCCGGGGTAATCGGGGGACGGGTTTCCTGAGCCATATGTTGCCATTGTTTTATAAAAGTCTCTCTAGACTCCAGGAAACAGCTACGCTGCTCGTCCTTAAGCGACTGTGACGCATAATGCATAATGACCTTACCTTCCAGTTCTTTTTCTAACGCCAGAGTAGTGAATTTATCCAGGGTAGATAGAAAACCAGCTATGCGTCCATTAAAAATAAAGGTTAGACAATTTATAAGGTCATTACGAGAAACACCGGGGTCAAATCTGTATCCCAGCAGAAACTGGTATACTACCTCTACCCACAGGCGATGATTAAAGGAAAACTCAGTCCCCGGGGTGTTCAAGGCCTGGTGCAGGTTTTCTGCCAATTCGGAAGGTAAAATTAAATTGCTTAAGCGCTCATACTGGCTATAGTTTTGTTTAAATGAAGTTAACATATCAGTAAAGGAAAAAGAACTTTCCTCAGCTTTATCCGGGTAGGTTGTACCGGCATAAACATCCACAACTCGATATACTGGTTCCCGCGCAAGCCAGATTTTACTATCGCGGGTAATACACTCAAAAAGAGCCATAGCAGTTTGGGTAAACACAAAGTTTAATTTTTCTTTGGAAATATGAGCCAGTTTTGCTCCCAGTTCTACCTCACAAACACGTTTATTCCATCGCAGGGCTCTGGTGATCAGCCAGGGATCGATACCGTAGCCGTTAGTTATATCCGGCCAGAACTTACTATCCTGGCATAAATCTTCCACTAAATCATGGCTGATACCATACATACCGCTATGCGGATCACTAACCCGGCAGCCATAAAAAACCTCCACTAAAGGAGAGGTAAAAAGTCGCCCCAGTAAGTCTTCCAACTGATGCCGTTTAAAATTAACCAGGGTTAAATCATATTCGCCCTGGAGGGGTTGTGCCATTTGCTTGATCCACTCTACTTTGAATCCCTGCCCCTGCTCCTGCCGTAGATCAGCAGCGATGATAATCAGGTCAGACTCCAGGTGTTTGGCTATTTCCAACAGTGCTTTGATGCTGGCCCCCCGACCATTGGCACCCGGTTTCATTACCAAAGTAAAATAAGGTATGGATAGATTAAGAGCCTGAATTTCCTCTATAATTGCGGCACCGGCAGGATCACCACAGCAAACTAACAGGGTGTTAGACGAGGGTAACTCTTCAGCGTTACTCTCAATCATATGTAATATTTGCAGCAGCGATTCCTTCTCATTATAAAAGGGGATACCAATTATGGTACTTGTCGGGCCAAAGCGCTTAAGGTGGGGAAGAACTTCCTCAATGGTCTGATTAAATAAAGTCTCATAACTATTAGCATTGCCGTTTTTCATCGTCAAATCCTCCTTAATGGCAGACGACTGCACGATAATGTTCACCCTTAATTATAGTTAAACTTAACTAGCCTTGGAAAGCTTTGCCTGGTAATGCAGGGTCAGGGTAAAACGAGGTAACTACCGTATTCCCAAGTAGAATGAGGGCTTAGCCTTAAGATGGGGTTTTGCGACTTGAAATTAGGTAAGGGTTAAAACTTGGCTTTGGTATTTTCTTGCTGGTGGAGAATATATTTTTAACAAGCCAGCTATGGAAGGATGAAAGCGGTTGATAATAAACCTGCGCCAGTTGCGTTTACTTCTTATTGCCATACCACTACTGCTAGTCTTTACATTTCTTTATAAATATGCCCTGCCTGAAAGAGAAGAACACCTGGCCTCCTCAAAGCCAGAGAAACTCTATGGTGAATTTCTAACCTGGACGGAAGCCCGAAAGTATTTTAATAAGTATAGTAGTGCTACCGTGATAGACCTGGATACTGGTATGCAATTTAATGTCCAGAGGCGAGGTGGAACCTACCATGCTGATGTACAACCGCTTACCGCCGAGGATACTGCTACCATGAAAGCAATTTATAATGGAAAATGGAGTTGGAAACGCCGGGCGGTAATAGTTGAATTGGAAAACGGCCGTAAGATTGCGGCCTCTATGAATGGAATGCCCCATGGTCGGGGAGCCATTGCCGGTAATAACTTTAAGGGCCATTCTTGTATTCATTTCCGTGATAGTACCACCCATGGCAGCCGTAAGGTAGATCTGGCCCATCAAATGATGGTTTGGAAAGCAGCCAATGTGGTAGAAAAACAGATTAAAACCCTGGGGCCGGAAGATAGTATCAAGTTATTTTTCACTGCCATTGACCAGGGAGAAATGAAACTGGCAGGTAGTTTGCTGGATGGGGAAGAAGAGGCAGCCATCCTGGAACTGTTCCGCAATTATGATTATATTAGGGTTTCTGCCATTACGAGGCTTAATGACAATATTTTCAAAGTAAATGTTTTACTGGGTTATGATAGCGGAAGAAAACAATTACAGAAAGATATATCGCTTAAAATGGTTAAGAAGAATTCTTACTGGCATATAGATGTCGGCTCCATCGTAGTATTACTGCAACAGCCCGGGCTTAATAGTCGTCAGTCGTAGGACATAAGAAGTGTAGGGGCGAACCCATGTGTTCGCCCAGGATTGGCAGCTCTATAATCGCCAGGATTAAATCTCTTGGGGTTCAGTGGTCGGCAGGGCAGACACACGGGTCTGCCCCTACAATCCCCCATGCTTATATACACATTAATAAATCCGCTCCCTTAATGGTGGCATGTTAGCGCTACATCTTTGTGCCCTGTGGGTACGTAAATCCTTACTGACTACATTATTCGCATTATCTTTCATTCAAAATTAAGTACTGGGTGTTAGCCGTAGCAATAAGCTGATTTTCCCGATTATAGGCGTCAGCCAGTATATGAACCATGGTGCGGCCCTTGGATTTTACGGTGGCAGTAATAATCAGTTCATCACCCGGGAAAATCGGCCGGTGGTAGCTGGTGTTTATATTTAAGGCAGTAGTTCGAGGAGTTCCAGTAGCCAGGATACACAAGGGACCGAAAGCATTATCAAAAGCAGCAGAGATAAAGCCCCCCTGCATTGACCCCGCCGGATTACAATAGCTTTCTAATACTGGGATAGCTATGGTCACACTGCTTCCCGGGATAATATCAAGCATTCGGGTTTGCATATTTAAATAGCAGGGGGGAGGAGTCCCCAGGTCAATATCTGCCATACCGTAGTTCTTATTTTCGTTATTACTACTACTCATTATCAAAATCCTCGCTTTCAGGTAGTACTATACTTTATTTTCGATATTTTGTATATTTATCCTGCTAAAACAAACAAAAACCCGGTCTAGCCTAAGCCGACCGGGTTTTAAAATGGTTCTATTCAGTTTTTTGTAATGCCATCGCTTACTGCTGTATTACTCAACATTCTCCCTCCTCCGATAGAAGTTAGCGGTTAAAATAAAAAAATCCCTTCACCTCCTTCAATGAACTATCCACCCAACTAAACGATTACCTATCCTTCATGGATATGTTCATTGTCCGGCTACTAAACCCGGAAAAGGAAAGTTAAGGAATTTTACCTTTTTGCTATCTCCTTCGGAGATGCCACTTATTCACTTCGTGTGAACGTGGTGTTACTACAGTGTAATCATATATGACAAATAACAAAAAACCTTTTGCTATTAATTTTAAAAAGAGCCCGCTTACTTAAAGCAAGCGGGAGGAAAAAGATTGGGATTGTATGAAAAAGCCTTTTACAGCTTTTTACCGTATGTAACAAGAGATAAAAAGTGGTCGTATCTCTTAAAAGGCACGACCACTTAGACCTATCTATTATATAGGTTTACAATGGTCTCCTTTCCACAATACGGGGAGGCACAGACGTTTACATCTGTACCCAGGCCCAAAAACCATAGCTGACTGCCTTAGGTCCAAGAGCTCGGAAACATTATATAAAATTAAAATAAAAAACAGACAACTTCTGGCAGATAAGCACACCAAAGCTGTCCGTTAATAAACAACAGTTACAGTAAGATGTACTCCTTTCCACAATAGGGGGAGGCATAGAAGTTTCCATCTATACCCAGGCTCGGAAACCATAGCGAATTACCTTAGGTCCTAGAGCTCGGAGAACATATTAATTTGGTACAGTTTATCATATGCTTAAATAAAAGGCAAGATTTTTTCATTTAACCCTTTTCTGTTTCAATGATTTCAATAAAAAGTTTAACCAGGTGAGGGTCAAATTGAATACCGGCGAAGTGACTTAACTCATGAATAGCTTCATCTTTCTTCATCGCTTTACGGTACGGTCGATCACTGGTCATAGCATCATAAGCATCAGCTATAGCTAAGAGCCGGCACTCCAGGGGTATTTCCTCTCCCTGCAGCCCCAGGGGGTAGCCTTTGCCATTCCACCATTCATGATGTTTTAGTATCCAGTCGGCAATGGGAACCAGATCAGGGGCAGAAAGGGCAATACGGTGACCAATTTCTGAGTGGCGCTGCATTTCAAATAGTTCTTCCTGGGAAAGGGATTCAGGTTTAAATAAAATATTATCCGATATTCCTACCTTACCAATATCGTGAAATTCAGCCAGCAGGCGCAGATCAGTAAGCCGGTGGGCAGGAAGCCCAATATGTTCACCCAGAGTAACCACCAGCTTTTGGATTCGGGTCGCATGCCCTTCGGTCAGGAAATCCCTGGCTTGCAGAGCTTTCATAAGGGTTTTGACAATAGCACTTCTGGCACTTTGGCGACGGTGGAGTTTTTCTCGGTACATATTATTATCGGCTGCCTGAAAGACTTCGTTCATGGTCAAGGAGGGGTCGTTGCGAACAGCAAAGCCAATGGAAAGGCTAAGTGGTATATCGGGATTATTGCTATTATATTTCTCTACTGCTTCACGGACTCTCTGGCAGGCTGTTTCCACAACCGTATCGGAACTGCGCAGCATAATGACGGAGAATTCATCTCCTCCCACCCGCGCTACTACATCATCACCACGGAAGCATTTTTCAATAACCCGGGCTACAGAAATGAGCAGTTTATCACCGGCATCGTGGCCCAGGGTATCATTAACCAATTTCAGTCCATCTACATCGCAGACCAGCAGGCCGGTAGGAGAGAAACGGCCACTTTCCAGCCGCCTTATTTCTTCCTCAAAATAATTACGGTTATAAAGGCCGGTAAGCCGGTCATGCAGACTAAGATAACGCAGCTGTTCTTCAAAATGCTTACGCTGGCTTATATCTCGTATAGATTCTATAGCTCCTACCCGGTTGCCATCAGTATCAAAAAGGGGTGAAGCCTTAACCCATATGTAGGCACCCTCTCCATCATAAACACCCGGAGCAAAAATTTCCGTATAAAGACTTTCTCCCTCACGGCGCACTTCTTTATAATGCTTACTCATATCCTCATCTGAGGCAGTAATCAAATCCAATAACATAGGACGAGGATAGCCATAAAAAGGTATAGCGTAAGCATATTCGCTCTGACCAATAATATCTTTTTTATTAATTCCGGTCATTTCTTCGGTAGCCCGATTCCAGGCAATCACTTTTTGGTTCTGGTCGATAACAAAAGTAGCATCAGGAAGAAATTCAATTATATCCAGCAGACGCTGATTAGTAGCCCGAAGCTGATTTTCCATAAGTTTGCGTTCAGTTATATCCCGGGCTATACCCTGAACCGCATAGGGCTTACCATTTTTATATAATAGCCGGGGGCGAATCTCCAGGGGGACCCTATGACCCGATTTAGTAATGATATCTAACTCGTAGGTGGGGATACGGCCTTTAAAAATATCTCTAACCATTGTGGTACCTGCAGTTTCAGCATCTTCCGGAGCAACTACATCAAGAAAACTCATTTGCAGAGCTTCTTCCAGGTTATAACCACTAATCTGTTCCGCATTTTTGTTTATTGATGTAAATCTGCCCTTCAAGTTATGTATGTATATCAGGTCATTGGCATTCTCAAAGAGATCCCAATAGTGTTCCTGGCTTTCCCGCAGGGCTTCTTCAATTAGTTTACGCTCGGTTATATCCATGAAATTACCCAGGGTAGCTGGTTTCCCCAGGTATTGGATAGAGGTTACCGTTTCCATAATCCATTTTATATTTCCACTTTTTTGTATCAGCCGGTATTCATAAGGGGGAGTAGGGTAACCTTTGAGCATTTTTATGGCATTTTCCTTGACCTGGTTACGATTTTCCGGGACTACCAGGTTTAAAGAATTAGTACCTTGTAATTCTGTTTTAGTAAACCCTATCATTTTCTCAAATTGGGGATTGACATCAATAAATTTGCCATCTTGAACTATAAAAATACCTATAGGTGAACTAATAAAAAGCGCAGTGAATAGTTCCTGCGGACGTTTGCTGCGGGAATCAAGCATCTCCAATTCGGTAATTTGATGGCGAATTTTTTGCAGACTTATCTTTAATTGCTCTTGTAGATTTTCCTTGTTTTCCATTACAGGACCTCCCCGGGAGGAAAATTCTGGTTCCAAAAAGGATAGGAAGTATGGTGAGACTATAATACTGATTCTATTTGACTTACCTTACTTGAATTCCATAAAAAACAATAATATCTAAATATTTATAAATTATAACATATGTCCTATTACAACCCAATACTAAAATCCCTCCTGATTTAGGGCTATGTTCACCTTATATTATTCCAATATTTAGCACGCCGTGACTATTGACTAGAACATGTGTTCTATTATACCATGGGAATATGCGCAAGATTGTTTATTTACATTTAGAAAAAGAGAAAATCAGTCAGGTTATACTGGATGAATGCAGTCAACATAGTCCCCTGGTGGAGCCGCAGGGAGAGCAGGGAGTACTGCTGGACTTGAGCACATTTAAACGAGCAGGGGAAATAGTTAAGGAACTGGCCGTTTTTATCCACCGGCAAAATGCTGGTCCGGCACGCTTGGGATTAGCGAGTAACCCCCTGCTTGCATTTTGCGCTGCTTGTAGCAGCATACCGGTTCAGGCAAAGAGTAAGAATACTTATCGCCTCCAATCGTACCATAATATTTTAATACTTCAGGTTCTCCCCGGGCAGGAGGCCAATTTCCTGACCGGGTTATCCTTACAGGAATTTCCTGTCCTGATGGCAAAGGAGAGGCAAAAGCTTATGCGCCTGGGTTACAGCCGGGTGGGGGAAATGGCTGGATTATCTCGGGAAAAGCTGGGGCAAATATTAAAACGCGATGCTCTGCTGCTATGGCAAAACAGCCAGGGGATTGATTATAGTCCGGTGCGGGGAAATTATCCACCTGACCGTCTGGTGTGCTCTATTTTGTTACCTTCCTGTAAAGAACGGCAGAGCCTGGAACTAGCCTTGCAACAAATTAGTACAAACCTGGAACAAGAACTGAGTCAGCTACATAAGGCTTGCCGCAAGTTGGTTCTGGAAATACGGGGGGAAAAGGAAAGCCTGATCCGGGAGCGATTATTGGGATATGCCTGTTATGAAGCTGCTCAATTAGCCCGGATATTAGCGGAACTATTACCGGAGGCAGAACTGCCCCTGCCAGTAGAAGAGTTAAGGGTTTACCTGGAGAGATTGGAAAAAGTAGAAGTAGAAATGCCTGATCTTTTTACCTGGCGCCGGCATTATCAAGAAGAACAGCGCCGCCGCAGGCTGCAGGAAAGTATTTATAACTTACTGCAGCGCTTTCCCCAGGGTATACGGCAGGGAGCAGAAATAGAGCGCCGGGAGCAGGTTCTGGCTCTCTGGGACCCCTGGCGTTTTCCGCCCCAGGATAGGTGATAAGCTTATGAAGAAATATCCCCGGCTTCAGGTGCAATGTAATTCGCAGGGTTTACCTTTACAGATAGAATACGGCCGTTTAAGTCTGTCGGTCAGAAGAATAATGGAAATTTGGAGAGATACCGGCTGCTGGTGGAAAGGTGAAAGTGAAAAGGCTTTTTACCGCCTGCTCTGCCATGATAACAGCGTACGGGAAATATTTTTAGACCTTGGCAGCGAGGAATGGTTTTTGTATAAGACCTATGATTAATTAGAAAATAGATTCGGGGAATGGACGCGAATAACGCGGATGGGCACGGATTTACGTACCCATAGGGCACACAGATGCTCCCTTCGGTCGCTATTAAGGGAGCGGATTTTTTAATAAATATTACCCATAAGGCGAATCGCAGAATAATCATGTGTAGGGAACGGCCCCTGTGCCGTTCCGCCATGGGTTAGAAACAAAATTCGGGGTTGAAACTTGACTGGTGTCTAGAGTGAGGGGTGAGGCGTCAGGAGTGAGGGGAATCGGGTTCAGTGCTCGGTAGGGCATCCGCCTATCCGCGTCTATTTATTGAAGGTGTGACGTTATGAATAAAAAGAGCTTTGTCCATCTGCATTGTCATAGTCCTTTTTCCTTTCTAGATGGAGCCAGTGAGATTAAAGATTTGGTACAGCGGGCGGGAGAAATGGAAATGCCGGCTATGGCGATTACTGACCACGATAATCTCTGCGCTGCGGTGAAATTTTCTCAGGCAGCCCGGCAAGCCGGGATTAAACCGGTTCAAGGGGTAGAAATTACCCTGGAGGGAGGCAGACACCTTACGTTACTAGCCCAAAGTCAGCGGGGCTACTCTTCTTTATGCCAACTACTTACCTATGCTCATCTTAATAACTTGCGGGGTGAACCGGTGGTTTCCCAGGCAGATCTGGAGAAAATAGAAGATATTATTATGTTATCCGGCTGCCGCCGAGGCGTTCTGGCCCCGTTAATACTGCAGGGACGTTACCGGGAAGCCAGTGAGCAGGCCGGTTTTTACCGGGATTTGCTGGGTAAAGAGCAGTTTTATGTGGAACTGCAAAACACCTTGCTCCCTGGAGACAGGTACTTAAACCATCGCCTGCTGGAACTGGCCCAACAGGTGGGGGTAGAGGTCGTAGCCAGTAACAATGTTCACTATACCCATCACCAGGAATTTTTCTTATATGACCTGCTTACCTGTGTACGTACCCTGACCACGGTGGAGGAGGTACACCAGGAACGACCCTTAAACGGCGAAAATTACCTGAAATCTTCCCGACAAATGGAGGAGCTTTTTAGTTTTTGCCTTCGGGCTCTGGAAAATAGCCTGCATATAGCGGAGCGCTGCCAACCGGTTTTTGCCAAGCAGGAAGTTCATTTCCCCCGCTACCCGCTTAAACCGGGGGAAGATGCTGCCAAACGCTTACGGCAATTGGGGCTGGAAGGTGCCCGCAGGCGTTACCGGGTTATAAGGCCGGAAGTAGCCAGGCGCCTGGAATATGAACTAAACATAATCGAGCAGATGGGATTTTCCAGCTATTTTTTACTGGTATGGGATTTAGCCCGTTTTGCCCGCCGGGAAAATATCCGCTATGCTGGTAGAGGCTCGGCAGCCGACTCTTTATTGGCCTATTGCCTTTATATTACTGAGGTAGATTCCCTGGAGCGGGGTTTATTGTTTGAACGTTTCATGAACCCGGAAAGGGTAGGGATGCCGGATATTGATATAGATTTTGAATATCGTCACCGTGACCGGGTGATAGATTATGTTTACCAGCGCTACGGGCACGACCATGTAGCCCGGGTAGCTACCTATAATACCTTTCGCGCTCGTTCCGCCCTGCGTTCACTGGGCAAGGCCCTGGGGTTTGGCGAAGAAGAATTGGACCCCCTGGCCAAAAGACTGCCTCACTATGCTTGTGCTGACCAAATTCGTCCTTTAATGACGGTGCTGCCGGAATTAAAAAACAGCCCCCTAAAGGAACCCCGTTACCAACTTTTGCTGGATGCCTGCGAAAAATTGGCCGGGTTTCCCCGGTTTCTGGGTATGCACCTGGGAGGGGTGGTAATCAGTGATATTCCCCTGATTAACCTGACTCCGCTGCAAAAGTCAGGTTTAGGTCCGGTTATATGCCAGTTTGATAAGGATGATGTGGAAGATTTAGGCCTGGTTAAGTTGGATCTACTTTCCCTGCGTACCCTTTCCGCGGTTCAAGATGCCATTTATCTTATACAGGAAAATGGAGGAGAAGTTGACTACGAGCATATACCCCTGGATGACCAGGGTAGTTATGAAATGATTCAAAGGGGCGAGACTATTGGGGTTTTTCAACTGGAGAGTCCAGCCCAGCGTGCTCTTCAGGCGCGTCTGGGTGCTGCCGGGATGGAGGATGTCATAGCCAGTATGGCTCTAATCAGGCCTGGCCCCATAAAAGGAAATATGGTGGAACCGTACATAATGCGGCGGCAGGGGCAGGAAGAGGTTACTTACCTGCACCCCCTGCTTAAACCGATTCTACAGAAAACTTATGGGGTAGTATTATTTCAGGAGCAGGTGATTGAAATTGCCCGGGAAATAGCCGGGTTTAGCCCGGGGGAAGCCGACCAGTTGCGTCGGGTTATGACCCATGCCCGTTCCCGCAAGGCCATGGACGAAATTGGTTGTAATTTTATAGAGCGGGCTATAAGTAATGGTATTGATGAGGAAACCGCCCGAAAAATATTTGCCTGCATGGCGGGATACGCCAGCTATGGTTTTTGTGAAGCCCATGCCGCTGCTTTTGCTACTACCAGTTTTAAAACTGCTTATCTCCTGCAGCACTATCCGGCACCTTATTATGCCGCTTTGCTTAATAACCAGCCTATGGGTTTCTATCCACCCCGGGTAATTGGCAACGAAGCCCGGCGCCGGGGGATAGCCCTTCTGCCACCAGATATTAACCTTAGTGAGGCTGATTTTACGGTAGAAACAATGGAGGAAGGAAAAGAGGCCATCCGGGTAGGGCTGAAACAGGTGAAAGGCATTAGTTCTATGGCGCTGGATTCTATCATTAGTGCCCGTCGCCAGGAATTATTTCACTCGGTCCGTGATTTTGTAAGGCGTAGCCGTTTGCCCCGCGATATTATGGAAAACCTGGTGCGTTGCGGGGCCATGGATAGTCTACATCCAAACCGCCGCCACCTCTTAAACCAGCTATCCAGTTGGTTGGAGGAGCGCCGGGTGGGCGAGTATGGGGAGAAACTACTTTTTACGGAACCTGGGGAGGAGATAAATGATTTCAGCCCGGAAGAGAAAATGGCCTGGGAGTATAATATACTGGGCATGGAAATAAGAGAGCCGCGCATGGCAGCCTGGCGTAAGCAGCTTAAAGCCCGGGGGATTTATTCCAGCCGTGACCTGAAGGATGTACCTTCCGGCACTTCAGTACAGGTAGCTGGTATACTTTTACATCCCCATCGTCCTCCTACTCGCAGCGGGCGTATCACTGTATTCCTCTCACTGGAAGATGAATATGGTCTTATTGATGTAACTGTTTTCGAGGATGTCTATATGAAATATGGCAGCTACATATTTGGCCCTCAAACTGGCCCTCTCTTAGTTTTCGGTCAATTGCAGCGCCGGGGCCAGGGAATAAGCGTTATAGCAAAGCAGGTAGTTAAATTGTGAGGAGCTTAAAAGTCGTCAGTCGTCGGTCGTAAGGGGTGAGGAGTTTTTGACGCAGATTCACACAGATTATTATGATTTACGCAGATTCTTTTTTCTATAATTATTATTAGCGTTAATCCTTATGGAATCCGCGCAAGCGAAGATAGTCCGCATCCATAGTCTATTTTCGTATTTACCTTTAACCGCTCCGGGCAGGACATAAGCGCTTTTTGTAGAAGTGTTTAAATAAAATAATCTCCGAATATGGGGGTAGCAGGATGAAAATTAAAATACCCGAAAATGTACAAGCAATTTTGCACAAACTTCATAATAGTGGTTACCAGGCTTACATCTATGGTTCCTGTATTAGGGATTACCTGCTGGGAAAAGAACCTATAAGTTGGGATATTACTACCAATGCCCTGCCTAATGACATAGTAATCATTTTTGATGAAAAAGAAGGCTTTTCCACCATTCCTTCGATACAGGATTACGGAATAGTTACGGTTCTTTTTAGAGGGGAGAGCTACCAGGTAAATACTTTCCGTACCGGTGAGGAAAGGCGATTTGCCGATGATATTAATGAGGATTTGTTATATAAGGATTTTACTATGGATTCCATTGCCTACAGTGAACAGGAGGGATTAGTAGATCCGTACAATGGAGTGGAAGATATTAAGAACCGCTTAATCCGCTGTGCAAGAAATCCGTTTGAACAAATGCAGGAGGATAGTGCCCGAATCCTGCGAGCAATACGATTTGAATCCCAGTTAGAATTCAATATTGAGGCGGAATTATTACAGGCTATAAAAGATTTAAAGGGTAGTATTCCTGAAACTGGTTCAGAAAGGATTCGTAACGAATTTATCCAGATACTCTTAAGTGAGCAACCTTCCCGAGGTATACGCAGGTTGCTGGAACTGGGGTTGCTGGAGCGGCTTATACCTGAGCTTATACCCACTGTGGGTTTTGATACCCGCAGTTCGTATCACGATAAAGATGTTTTTGAACATACCCTGGTAGTTCTGGATAATACTGAGCCTAACCTGACTTTAAGGCTGGCAGCGCTTTTACATGATATTGACAAGCCCAACTGCCTGACAATAGATGAAGATGGGGAGGGACACTGCTATGGTCACGCCGGCGGCAGCAGCGAAATAGCCCAAACCATACTGAGTAGACTTAACTTTGATCGTAAGACGATAAAAGCGGTAACCGCTCTTATTAAGGAACATATGAATGATTTCGAAAACATTAGTGACCTTAGCATAAAACGGTTAATAAGGCGGATAGGGCCGGATAATATTGACCGTTTGTTTGAGCTGCAATTGGCTAATATTAAAGGCTCTGAACTATCCGGTAGAGATCCCGACCGGATTATGAAAATAAGAAACAAATGCTTTGAAGTGTTATCCCGCCGGGAACCCCTAACCGTTCACGACCTGGATATAAGCGGCTATGATTTGCTTTCCCTGGGTTATCCCCCGGGAAAGGAAATTGGGGAAACCATGGAATACCTGCTAGACCAGGTAGTCGACAATCCGGCCCTTAACCAAAAAGATACCCTTATTGCCTTACTTCAGAACAGGAAATAGAAAGAGCAAGTGGGGACGGTTCTTGCCATACGTCTTTGACGCAAGGCAACCGTCCCCACTTGATTAGAACCGTCCCCACTTGCTTAAGTCTTATTACCAGACTTGTAGGTTGACCAACCTAGTAAATCATAGATCAGTCAGTATGCTAAAAACCCTTCGACTATCATAAAGATGCCAAACACACCTAATATGATTCTTACCGTACTACTTACAATTAGGGGATAAAAGATGGCTAAATAAGCTAAAACAATACCACCTGCAATACGTATAACCCGATCTACTACGCCAAGGTTGCGCTGAAATGACAGATGCATAACCACAACACCTCCAGCATTTAGCATATGTACAAAATAAAAAAGCTATGCCTAGCTTGAGGTATATTCCATTTATCGTATCAGGTTACCAGACTCGCAAGCTGGTGAAAACATCTTTTCAGGTGGTTTTAAAACTAATGATGTATTAAACTTATTGACAGATAATCGAAAAAGTTGGCGGAAATTCGATTGAATTCCAAGAGGGGATGGGGAGGAAAAAATGAAACGGTTATTAATTTGTCTTTTAATTGCCATTTGTAGTTTGAGCTTGATTGGTTGCGGCAAGGAAAAGGTTCCGGAATCTGGGCAGGTTGCACCTGAGAGGACTATTACTATCGGGGTAATGCCCGATGTGGAGTCAGTTCCTTTTATAATCGCTGAGAAAAACGGCTATTTTGAAAAAGAGGGTGTAGCGGTTAAGATTGAACATTTTAGCAGTGCCAAAGATAGAGACAGTGCCCTGCAGGGTGGAAAATTAGACGGCGTTATTACTGATGTTATTGCCGTAGTTTTTGCCAATGAGGGCGGAATCAAGTTAAAAATAGTGGCCAAAAACGAAGGCAATGTTGAGCTCCTGGCCGGAAAAGACTCAGGGATTAATGAGCTTAAGGACGTTAAAGGGAAGAAGGTAGGTATGTCAACCAATACAATAATGGAATATACCACTGATAAAATGCTGGAAGCGGCGCAAATTAAACCTGAGGAGATAAATAAAGTGGCTATTCCTCCACTACCGACCCGGTTGGAAATGCTGCAGGGTGGGAAAATTGATGCAGCTATATTGCCCGAACCTTTGGCCGGTCTGGCAGTTAAAAATGGCGCCCAGGCCTTAATAAGTACTGATGAGATGGATAATAAGGCCGGGGCTATAGCCTTTACCTCCGAAAGCTTGCAGGAAAACCCGGAAGAAATCAAGGCGGTTATGAGAGCTTATAATGATGCCGTGGCTTATCTGGAAACAGAACCGGTTTCGAGTTATAGCGATTTTATAATCCAGGAACAGAACTTCCCGGCAGCAATAAAAGATTCTCTCAAGCTTCCGCAATACAGTAAAGCGGAAAAACCAAAAGAACAGATTGTAGCTGATGTTGTACAATGGATGCAGGCTAAAAGACTCATTGAAGGGAATTATGAATATAAGGATTTGGTTGATGATAGCGTGTTGAGGTAATAGTTAAGTGATTGCAATCAAAGATTTGACCGTAAAATACCAGACCAAAAATGAAGAGATATTAGCCTTGGACCGGCTAAATATAAATATCGGTAAGGGAGATATTTATACCTTTATCGGCCCCTCCGGCTGCGGTAAGTCAACCTTCCTGTATGTGTTATCAGGGATTTTACAGGATTATAGCGGCAGTGTCCTTATAGATGGGCAGATTATTAATCCTAAATCCCAGCGCATCGGGCTGATTCTGCAAAACTATGGCTTGCTGCCCTGGAAAACGGTTTACCAGAATGCTATGCTGGGCGTAAAAATAAAGAACCAGCCACCGGTGGAGGAATACAGTAACTACATTTTCCGAAAATTAGGTATTGATAATCTTTTAAACAGATACCCTAAAGAATTAAGCGGTGGCCAGCAACAGCGGGTGGCGCTTGCTCGGGCTTTCATATTGAAGCCCGATTTGCTGCTTATGGATGAGCCTTTTTCCGCCCTGGACGCAATAAGCCGGGAAGAAATGCAGGAGCTTTTCCTGAATATATGGAAAGAAAACAACGTAACTACTATATTCATTACTCACAGTGTAGACGAAGCCCTTTATTTAGGCAGAAAGATTGTAGTTTTCTCACCCTCACCGGGACGAATACTCAAGGTTATAGATAACCCCTGTTTCCAACTGGATAACTTGAGATACCGGGACGAGTACTACGATATGTCCATGAAACTTAGAAAAATACTGGATAAAGGATGATTTAAGGTGCTCTTAAAAGAGAAATGGCAGGGAGCACTGTACAGCCTGGTAGTCGTACTTATTCTCTGGCAGGCGGTAGCATGGTTATTAAAACTCCCCATTGTCCCATTTCCATGGGCAGTGTGCATAAATATTGCAGAAATATTTGCCTCCAAAATGGAAATACATGTACTATACAGCACCGGTAGGGTTTTGGCTGGAATCGCTATAGCTATGTTGCTGGGAATCCCTTTGGGTTTTTTGATGGGCTATTATGAAAAAGTGGATAAAATCCTGTCACCCCTGGTCTACTTTACCTACCCGGTTCCTAAACTGGCTCTACTCCCCATAGTAATGCTATTGTTTGGTTTAGGTGAAACTTCCAAGCTCATAATGATAGTGATAATCATAATTTTCCAAATCATAATTACCGCCCGGGATGCAGTCAAAGACATCCCCCCGGAGATTTTCCGTTCGCTCAAGTCCCTGGGTGCCAATAAGCTGCAAGTATTTAGCGAGATAATACTCCCGGCTTCACTGGCCGAGGTATTAACCTCCATTCGCCTGGCTCTTGGAACTGCCGTGTCCGTATTATTTTTCACCGAAACCTATGGAACCGAATATGGTATGGGCTATTTTATTATGGATGCCTGGCTGCGGGTGAATTATCTGGATATGTATGCCGGTATTGTGGTTCTTAGCTTTATGGGGTTCTGTTTATTTATAGCTATAGATATTGCTGAGAAATACCTGTGTTCCTGGAGGTAGGATAAATGTATGGCTGTTTTTAATGTCAGCACTTGGCATCCAACTTTTGAAATAGTTCTTTTGGGGAAAAAACGAACACCTGTATTCAACCTAATACCAATCCCTGGCTAATTATTTCTTTTACTTTATCTTCAGGCATACCGTCCATCACAGCGAAAATTGCACGGCATTTAACCTCGCTATAAACTTCTGC
>ERZ764778.896-NODE-896-length-32878-cov-32.942723_pt1 | contig 32878 bp, 28 predicted proteins | sample MGYA00374951_ERZ764778 | MGnify/ENA primary metagenome ERZ764778 (study PRJEB28918, sample SAMN05720193) | bioreactor metagenome | isolation source: Anaerobic biogas reactor | place: USA:Washington, USA | collected 2015-08-08 ...
ATCCGGTTCTTTGCGAACGTAAGATACCAGTCGGCGTGCTCCGGCACCATCATCTCCGGGATGAGGGCGTAGTCTGCTGATGCGAGCAGATCGGCAGGCCTCCCGCTTCCGGTCACCCTCCTGATGATCTCCACGCTGCCGCCGGGCTCAAGGACGACAGTGACACCGGGGTGCTCCACTTCAAACGCCGCCTTTACCTTCTCAAAGGGCCCGGTCAGGCTTCCGGCACAAAAGACCGTTATCCTGATATCTTCGGCGCCCCTCCCGCTAACCCCGTGCAGTTTCACTCCTGGATTGTTGACGGCAGCCTGATGTAACGGTATCGGTCCTGCACGGCCCGGGTCGCCCTGCTCCTCACCGGGGGACCAGGTGGACCACCCTCGCCGGGAGGGAGACCCAGACATCCATGCCTGCGCGAAGCCCGAGAGCCTCTGCCCTCCTCGCGGTCACCAGCGCGACGAGAGCGCACCCACAGTCCACGGTCACGTTCACGAACGGCGCCATGGGCTCGACACTGGTAATTCTGGCGGGAAAGAGGTTCTCCGCCTCCTCGTAGCCTGGTTCCCTCCGGTGCAGGGAGATATCCTCGCCCCTGATAACCACCGCCACCTCCTCTGCCGGCGGCGGGGTCTTTGAGACGATACGTCTCTCCTTCATCTCCACCGTGGTGAGCCCCCCCTCCCGGGAGACGACCCGGCCGTGGATGATGTTCTGGACCCCCACGAACCTGGCGATCTTCTGGTCTTTTGGTTCATGGAAGATCTCGCGGGGCGAGCCCGCCTGGGCGACCGTCCCCTCGATCATCACCGCGACACGGTGGGCGAGCCTCTGCCCCTGCGCCAGATCGTGGGTGCTTATCAGGACGGTTATCCCCCTCTCACGGTTCAGACGGGTCACGATCGCCTCGATGGTAGCGGTCGAGCCCGGGTCCAGGTTCGCCGTCGGTTCGTCCAGGAAGAGGATCTCAGGGTCCGTCACGAGCACCCTCGATAACGCCACCCGCTGCTGCTCGCCGCCCGAGAGGTCGGTTGCCCTGCTCCTGATGTAGCGGGAGAGCCCGACTGCCTCAAGCGCCTCCTTCACCCTCCGGTCGATCTCAGCGCGGGAGGTTCCCCGGTAGCGCAGCCCCATCGCGATGTTGTCGTAGACCGATGCGTTAAAGACGATCGGTCTCTGGAAGAGCATCCCCATCCGGCGGCGGAGGTCGAGCCAGCGGCCGCGTTCCCCTACTGTATCGATACCGAAGATCGAGAGTTCGCCGCCGCTCGGCGGTTCGATCAGGTCGAGGATCCGTAAGAGTGTGCTCTTCCCGGAGCCGCTCGGGCCGATGAGCCCGAGGATCTCCCCCTCCCGGACCGAGAGGTCGACGTCGTGCAGGACCTCTAAGCTGCCGTATACCTTCCTGATCTTCTGTGCTTCAACAATCGCCATGATATCACCGCCGTTGCACGAGGGAGAGAACGATGTTCACCCCGAGCGCCACCCCGAGCAGAATGATCCCGAGTGCAATCGATACGGAGTAGTTCGCCATCGATGTATTGAGCGCGATCGCGGTGGTGAGAACCCGGGTGGCGCCGCGGATGTTGCCGCCGACGATCATCACCGTCCCCACCTCGGAGATCGCCCGCCCGAACCCCAGAAGGACGCCGGACATGACCGCGAACCGGGATTCCGCGATGATGGTCGTGACCGTCTGGAACCTGCTTGCACCGAGCGCCGTGATCGTGTAGCGTTTATCCCGGTCGATCCCGGAGAGTGCCGAGACCGTCAGCCCCATCAGGAGCGGTATGATGAGAACCGTCTGGGTGACGATCATGCCGCCGGGAGTGTAGAGGAGGTGGAGGAACCCGAAGGGGCCGATGTTTGAGAGGAGCAGGAACATGATCAGGCCCACGATGACTGTCGGGAGCGCATAGAGCGTCTGCAGCGTGGAGACGACCGCATGCTTCCCCCGGAAGTCGTAGAAGTAAATGAGCGCCCCAAGCGGCAGGGCGATCAGAGAGGCAAAGAGGGTGGCGGTGAGGGAGATGTAGAGCGAGCGGATGGTGATCTCGACCACCTGCGGATTGAGGGTGATGATGAGGTAGATGGCCTCGATGAACCCCTCAATGATCGGGCTCCCGTTCACCACGCGAACTCACCCTCCTTTCTGATCACCTCATCCACATCTCCCGGCTCCTCAGGATGAGCGTTTATGCAGTCACCGGCTCTGCGCAGGTGCAGTTGAACGGCGGCTGTGCGCACTCGGGCGCGTAGAGCGGCACAAAGAGCGGTTTCCCGAACTCAGCCTTCCCAAAGTCGCCGATGAGCTGCTTTCCTTCATCGGAGATGAGCCAGTTGATGAAGTCCGCGGCCCCCTCCGCGTTCACACCCGGGTACTTTTCAGGGTTGACCGCGATCGCACTGTACCGGTTCATGAGTTCTGTCCCCTGCTCGATGACCGGCACCAGCGCCAGCCGGTCCTTAAACGAGAGATAGGTACCCTCATCAGAGAGCGTGTAGGCGTTCTTCTCGTTCGTGAGGATCAGGGTGTCTCCCATGCCCTTGCCTGCCTCGACGTACCAGGCCCCGGAGTCCAGGATATCCTTCTCGTAGTCATAGCCCGCCTCCTTCCAGAGCGCCTTCTCCTGGTTATGGGTGCCTGAGTTGTCGCCCCGGGAGACGAAGACCACGCCCGGCGTCTTGTTCGTCCCGGCGATGTAGATCGTCTTGAAGGCTTCCACGGGGCTCATGTTCGCTATCCCCGCCGGGTCGGACTTCGGCCCGACGATGATGAAGTAGTTGTAGGCGATGCAGCGCGGGTTGATCCCGTAGCCGTCATTTACAAACTGCTCTTCAAGCGCAGGGGCGTGGACGAGCACCATGTCCACATCGCCGCGCCGTGCGGTATCGAGCGACTGGCCCGTCCCCTGGGCGATGAACTGGAGGTCAACCCCGGTCTCGCCCTCGTAGACCCGCTCGAGCTCCGCGAGCAGTCCGGTATTCTCAAGGCTTGTCGTGGTGGCGACCCGGATGACGTTCGCACCGGCAGCGGGTGTGGCCGTCGTCGTAGCGCCCGGCGTCTCGTTCCCCTCCGGCGCAGTCCCCGTGCACCCCGCAAAGATGGCGAGGATGAGAAGGAGCAGGACAGCACCGGCCGATAGAATAGTAGCGTTCGTCTTCATGGCAGCCCGCTAAATGGCAATCAGCCATAAATTTTTATCTCACCCGGGGTGTCAACAGCGTCCCCTTAACCACAGGGGAGGAGAGAGTGGTCCCGCCGGCCTGAAGATGGGGTGTGCCCCCCGCCTGCCAGAACGGTGGGGCAGGCGGCAGGGTTTTTGCACTCCCGGGTTCACGCTGTTGCGTTCACCGGCTCTGCGCAGGTGCAGTTGAACGGCGGTTCGGTACACTCAGGTGCGTAGAGCGGCACAAAGAGCGGCTGGCCGTACTCTTCGACGCCGAAGTTCCCGATGAACTCCTTGGTTTCGTTGGAGGTGATCCAGTTGGTGAAGTTGGTGGCCTCATTGATGTTGACGCCCGGCACCTGCTCCGGGTTGACTGAAATGGCGCTGTAGCGGTTCAGGAGATCGTCGCCCTCGGTCACGAGCTCTACAAGGTTGAGCTGGTCCTTGAAGGCGAGGTACGTCCCGATGTCTGAGAGCGTGTAGGCATCCTTCTGGTTCGCGACGGTCAGGGTCTCACCCATGCCGCTCCCGGTCTCCAGGTACCAGGGCCCGGAGTCCTGGATGTCCTCTGTGTAGTTGTAGCCGGCTGCCGCCCAGATCTGCTGCTCCCGGTTGTGCGTGCCCGAGTCATCGCCGCGGGAGACAAAGGCCACGCCCTCTGTGTTGTTCGTCCCGGCGATGTAGATCGCCTTGAATGCTTCCACGGGGCTCATGTTCGCGATTCCCGCCGGATCGGACTCCGGCCCGACGATGAGGAAGTTGTTGTAGGCAAAGCACCGCTCGTTGATGCCGTAGCCTTCATCGATGAACTCCTGCTCAAGCGACGGCGAGTGGACGAGCACCAGGTCGACGTCGCCACGTCGTGCGGTATCGAGCGCCTGGCCCGTTCCCTGTGCGGTGATCTGCACGTCCACGCCGGACGTGTTCTCGTACATCATCTCAAGTTCGTCAAGCAGGCCGGTATCGTAGAGGCTTGTTGTCGTTGCTATCCGGAGCACGTCCGGGTTCGCTGCCTCCTGTGCCGGGACGGCGACGACAGATGCGGCCAAGAGTACTACCATGATGCCCACCAGGGGCACCCATGATCTCGGAGTCATACGGGCGGGCAATCATCAGGCAATATATTTAAACATTATTATAAAAATTAACAAATATAATTTATACAGCAGTTTCCACAAACCCGCCCCCTCCGGGAGGAGAATCTCCTCCCGGGATCGGGGTGCCGAAACCTTAACGCTTCAACCCGCCGACCTTTTTCCCCATGTGGAAGGCGCTGGATATCGAGACCTGGATCGCCGGGCGGCGGTCAGACCTTGACCGGGTGAAGGGTTCAGTCTCTGAGATCATCGGGAGGGTGCGGGCAGAGGGTGACGACGCGCTGGTCGACCTGACGAAGAAGTTCGACGGCATCGATCTGGCAGAGATCGCCGTCTCTGACGAGGAGCGGGAGGCGGCCTACGACCAGGTGGATGCAGAACTGGTCGAGAGCCTCGTGCAGGCTGAGGTGCGGATCAGCAGGTTCCATGAGTTGCAGCGTGGGCGCGACCTCTGGCTCCAGGAGATGGAGCCCGGGATCACCCTCGGTGTCAAGACGACGCCGCTTTCTCGGGTGGGGGCCTACGTCCCCGGCGGGCGGGCGGCGTACCCCTCGACGGCGCTGATGTGTACTATCCCTGCGGTGGTGGCCGGTGTCCGTGAGATCTGCTGCTGCACACCGCCGCCGATCAACCCGATCACGCTTGTGGCGCTTGATATCGCTGGTGTCGATGAGATCTACCGTGTCGGCGGCGCGCAGGCGATTGCGGCCATGGCGATAGGGACCGAGACGATCCCGGGGGTGGAAAAGATCGTCGGGCCCGGGAACGTCTTTGTCACCGCCGCAAAGATGCTCCTCCGGGACGAGGTCGAGATCGACTTTCCCGCGGGCCCAAGCGAGATCGCGGTCCTTGCAGATAGTACGGCGAACCCGAGGTTCATCGCGGCCGATATCCTCGCCCAGGCTGAGCATGACCCGAGCGCCGCCTGTGTCCTGGTCACCACCGATGCGAACCTCGCCGATGCTGTCGGTGATGAGGTGATGCAGATGGTGGAGGGTGCAGAGCGGCGGGAGATCATAGAGAAGGCGCTCGACCACTCTGGCTACATCGTGGCCGGCGACCTCGATGAGGCGGTGGAGACAGTCAACGGCATCGCCCCCGAGCACCTCTCGGTGCAGGTGGCAGACCCGCTCGGCATCCTCACCCGGTTCAGGAGCGCCGGGTCGATATTCGTCGGCCCTTACGCGGCGGTGGCCTGCGGCGACTACGCGTCCGGGACGAACCACGTCCTCCCGACCGCAGGATATGCCAGATTGTACTCGGGGCTTGATGTGAACCACTTCTGCCGGCGCTCAACGGTCCAGATGATCACGCGGGAGGGGCTCGAGGCCATCGGCGATGTCGTGGAGACGATCGCCGACGCCGAGGGGCTCCACGCCCACGCAGAGTCGGTGCGGGTGCGGCGCCGGAGATAAAAAGACACTTTTTTGGGCGCCACGAACAGATGGCAGCTGCATAAAAACAGCCATTCCACGGACAGTGGACCGTGGTGGCCAATCGCCTCGGGAGGAGGAGACCGGAAATGGGATCTCCCCCTCACCGCGACGTCGGCGGAGACGGCTCCGGTGCGATCCCGCCCCGGACCACCCTGATCTTTGCGATCGCATCCTCAGCCACGCTCCGCACATCAGCGTCCTCGTCCCGGGTGAGGTCCTGGAGCGCGTCGATCGCCCGCGGATCGCCGATGTACTTGAGAGCGCCCGCCGCGTAGAGCCTGACGTTCCGGTCGCTGTCTTTTGTTGCACCGATGAGCGGGTCCACCGCAGCATTCCTGGCCCGGATGAGGGCGCCGCCCGCCGCTCCCCGGACGTCGTCATTCGCGTCGCGGAGCGCCCCGATGAGCGGCTCCACCACCGAAGCGTCGCCGATATCCCCGAGGACGCCGGCCGCGACGACCCTGACATCGGGGTCCGGGTCGGCAAGCACTGTTGTAAGCAGCTCTACCGCTCCGCGGCCGAACTTTGCGAGCGCCCCCGATGCCTGACACCTGACATCGTTGTTCGCGTCGCGGAGTGCCCGGGCGAGGGGCTCCACCGCCGAGGGGTCACCGATCTCGCCGAGGATGGCGGCCGCGTAGACCCGTCGGAGATCCCTCCTGGTCGCGATCTCCCAGGATAGATCGCCCGGCCCGGTCACGGTCTTCGCGCTCTCCGCGGCCCCGGGCTCCTCATACCTCTCCGAAGCCCCCGGGCGCTCGATGAGTTCGACCAGCGGCTCAACCGCCGGGGGGCCAAGCATGGCAAGTGAGTCGGCCGCCGCTTCCCGCACCGCTGTCAGCGGGTCGCCGAGCGCCCTGATGAGCGGGGCTACTGCCTTTGCATCACCAAAGTCCCCGAGCGCCAGTGCGGCCCGCTGGCGGGTCAGGCCATCCTCGCTCTCCAGTGCCGCGATCAGGCCGTCGATATTCTCTTCCGCCCTCAGGAGATCGATGTTGAACCGTCTCTCTTCCGCTGGATTACCCTCTCTCTGCAACCAATTCGCCTCCGGGCCCGGGGTATAGCGGGGGGTCGATATAATAACTTTTGTGAGGTGGTCGACAGGGGATAGTGAAGCAATTGCATCTACTATTTCCATGCGATTGTTGCGTCACGCGAAGACGCGAAGAGCGCGAAGGGTTCCGGTTGGGAGGAGTTACACGGGCATCAAGGCTTCGCGCGAGAGACCGGCGATCACTCCAGCGCACCCTCAAGTCAAGGTGAAATAGTCCTGTAGTACCTAGTGGACCGTTTCACCTTATTTTGGTGGTCCCGGTGCGCGGAGGATTGCCGTCGCACGCGAAGCCGCGAAGGACGCGAAGGGTTCCGGTTGGGAGGAGATACACGGACTTCGCGGCTTCGCGCTCTTCGCGTGAGGTGACATTGTGTGAAGATTTAGATGCAACGGTCCACTAGTGGACTATTGCACCTAATATTTCCATGTGATTGTTGCGTCACGCGAAGGCGCGAAGGACGCGAAGTTCGGTTTCTGGACGATATGGTCCCCTTCGCGCTCTTCGCGCCTTCGCGTGAGACCGGCGATCACTCCCACACACCCTCAAGGTAAGGTGAAATGCTCCACTAGTGCCAAGTCAACGACAAATTGTCGCAATAGTGCACCGTGTCATCTTATTTTAGAGATTTTTGGAACGTGCTGGGATGGGCACTCTGGCCTCACGTGGAAAGCCACACGGGAGTGCGCGAAGTTCGGTATAATCCCCTGCAACGCCCCTTCGCGCCCTCCGCGGATTCGCGTGATGGGTAATCGAGAGTACCAACGTCTCACGCAGAAGTGCACGAAGGTCGTGAAGAGAGACGGGAGATCTCTCAATGTAAGATGACAACAAGCACTAGAACGCCCATATCCGACGTTTAATGATTGACTTGGCACTAGACGCACCTCATATTTCACGTACCGCGGGTTGCCTCACGCGAAGGGGAGAGTGCGGGATCTGTGAGGTTTCAGGTAGCATGGAGCGGTGGTCAGGACGAGCAACCCGCTGCTGCCAGGGTTGCCGCCCCTCCCGGTGTTGGGGGCGCTGCAGGGAGATATCTTCAAAAGAGGTGGTAGGGGTTCAGGTGTCCAGGTTGCGTTCTGACGGTATCGCCGTCCGGGCCCCGGACAACTTCAATCACCGTCTTCTCCGCCTATGTCTCGGTTCGGTGCGTCCAACTGTGCTGTAGTTTCCACAGATCGGGCACCCGATCGGTTTGTTGGTAAATTCTTCAGTCCATCGGTGTTGACATCGACCACAGTAGAAGATGACGTGGTTTTCTGCTGTTTCTGGTATCATTGTATAATCACTCAAACCCGGGAGAGAGATCCGGAGATCTCCGGGACCTCCTCAGGGTTCGCTGCTTTGTATAGGCAAAGCCGCCGCCATCCCGACGAAATTCGTAGGAGAACGGCGGACCGGTGTCATGGGGGGTGGTACCCCGGACCGACCCGGCCTCCCGTAGTCACCATCACCGGTAACACCCGAAATTGGCCTTACGCCCGGCGGCTGCTTTCTTGTGCGTTGAAGAAATCGAGAATCTCCCATCGGAGATATCACAGGCACGCCGCCGATGGGTCTACAGGAGTCCAGGGTCATGGCTGCACCCCGGTGCCTAAGGTGTCTAACTTATGAGGGGCTCCCTTATTATACCAGCTATCTCTACTCTCTCCACGAGGATTCGTCAGAGCCAATCGGGTCTGGAAATACTCCCCTCGCGCAGTATCGTAGCACACCCACACCCGAAAAAACAGGAGTCTGCCCCGGCATCACCGGGACGCCGGCGGCACGGGCGTTGCCTCACCCCGCTTCTCACGGAACCTCACGATCGCATCCCCGGCCGCTTTTCGGACAACAGGGTCGTCGTCTGAGAGCGATCGGGTGAGGGGCCCCTCCGCCCGGGGATCAGCGATCTCGCCGAGGATGGCTGCCGCATACGCACGCCGTAGCCCCCGCCCCATCTCAGGTGGTGGGCCCTCCTCCACAACACCTGCCCTCCCGACCCCGGGGAAGAGGGCCTCGTGTTCCTTCACACCCTCCGGACCGGCAAGGAGGTCATGCTGTGCCAGGACTCTGTGCTGGAGGGTTCTCTTTTCGGGCGGAATCCCCTCAGGACCGGCGAGGAGGTCGTGCTGGGTAAGCCCCTCCTCTTCCTCCTCGAGCGCCCGCCGCCCGCCGGCCCGCCTGATACCCTCGGGGCCGGCGAGTACATCGTGCTGCGTAATGCCTCCCCTGTGCCGGAGAGGCCTCTTTTCAGGCGGTATGCCCTCAGGGCCCGCGAGGAGGTCAATCTGTGTCAGCCCCTCCCGGGACACTTCCCGGGGCCGCTCGTACCCCGCTGATGCCTCCGGGCGCTCGAGCAGGTCGATCAGCGGCTCGACCGCCGGCGTCCCGACCATGACAAGCGCGTTCGCCGCGGCCTCCCGGACAGCCTGAATGGGATCGGCAAGCGCAACAATGAGCGGTTCTGTCGCCCTCCATTCGCCGAGCCTGCCAAGATCCAGGGCGGCACTCCGGCGGATTTCGGGATCGCTGCTCTGTAGCGCTTCGATCAGGCCGTCAATGTCCCGCTTCGACGCCATAAGGTCAACGTCATATTGCATCTCCCCCACTGGAACATCCCTTCTCTGCATCACAATCACCTCAGGATAGGGCGCTATAACATGGCCAACGATATATAATAATATGCATAAAAATCCTGGAGCATTATAACCTGGATCCCGACCACACCAGGGGTTTCTTAACGAAGACGGGCCGGGAAACTGCAGGTATTTTAACCTCGAACATCGAGGAGAGTAGTATCATGCCGGAGGAGAAGAGGAAGGCGGAACTGAAGATCTCAGGGATGCACTGCGCATCCTGCGCACTCAATATAGAACGCGCCCTCCGGGGCCGGGACGACGTCTACGAAGCCCGGGTGAACCTCGCAGCCGGGACCGCGGTCGTCGAGTACGACCCGGCGAAGGCCAGCATCGCTGACCTTGAGCGAACGGTCAGCGAAGCCGGCTTTGAGGTCGTCCGGAGCGAGGTCACCGTCAGGATCGGCGGGATGGTCTGCGCAAGTTGCGCCCAGGTGATCGAGATCTCGCTTGCCGACCTCGACGGGGTCTACGAAGCCAGGGTCAACCTTGCCGCCGAGACTGCGCAGATCGTCTACAACCCTGCGCTCGTCACCGCATCAGATATCAGGGCTGCAATCGAGGACGCCGGCTACCAGTACCTGGGGCTCCTGGAGGAGGTCTCCGAAGACGCGGAAGCCCGGATGCGGGAAGAAGACCTCCGGGACAAGTTCCTGCGATTCACCGTCGGGTTTGCGGTGAGCATCCCGCTCTTCCTCATCATGCTCTTCCGGGTGCCGGAGATGGTCGCCCTCCCGGTCTCGATCAACCTCATCATGCTCATCATCACCGCCCCGGTCTTTCTCTACGTCAGCGCCCCCATCTTCAGGGCGGCCACCGCCGCGCTCCGCAATCGGGCGCTGACCATGGATGTCATGTACGCGATGGGTATCGGCGTCGCGTACGGCGCAAGCATCCTCGGGACGTTTGAGATCGTCCTCACCCCGGCGTTCAACTTCTACGACACCGCGGTGATGCTCGCTTCATTCCTGACGCTGGGCCGGTACCTGGAGGCCCGGGCAAAAGGGAGGACGTCGGAGGCGATCAGGAAACTCATCGGCCTCCGCCCGAAGACCGCGACGGTGCTCCGGGAGGGGCGGGAGATCGAGGTCCCGGTCGAGGACGTTGTGGTCGGCGACATCCTCCTGATCAGGCCGGGGGAGAAGGTGCCGGTGGATGGCACGGTCGTGGGCGGCGAGAGTTCGGTCGATGAGTCGATGATCACCGGCGAAGCCATCCCGGCCGATAAGCGGGAGGGTGACGAGGTCGTCGGTGGCACCCTGAACGTGAACGGTGTCCTCCGGGTCAGGGCCGGGAGGATCGGGAAGGACATGGTGCTCTCACAGATCATCAGGCTTGTCCGGGACGCCCAGGGTTCAAAGCCGCCGGTGGAGCGGATCGCCGACGTTGCGGTCTCCTACTTCATTCCGGTCGTGCTCGTGATAGCGACCGCCGCCTTCCTCATCTGGTACGTGGTCCTCGGCGCCCCGCTCCTGTTTGCGCTCACGGTGCTGATCTCGGTCCTGGTCGTCGCCTGCCCCTGTGCGCTCGGGCTCGCCACCCCGACCGCCGTGACCGTCGGGATCGGCCGGGGCGCCGAACTCGGTGTGCTGATCAGGAACGGTGAGGCGCTTGAGATCTCAGAGAGCCTGACCGCGGTCGTCTTCGACAAGACCGGGACACTCACCCGGGGAAGACCGGACGTCACCAATATCGTCGCGTTCGGGGTGCCGGAGGACCGCATCCTCGCGGTCGCGGCAGCGGTCGAGAAGAACTCGGAGCACCCCCTCGCGGCAGCGGTCGTGCGGCGGGCTGAGAACTCCGGGGTGATGGTCCCGGCATCGGAGCGGTTTACGTCGTTCGGGGGGAGGGGGGTCAGCGCCGTGGTGGAGGGTGAGGAGGTGCTGATCGGGAACCAGCCGTTCCTTGAGGAGCACCTGGTCACCATCCCGGAGGAGGCAAAAGACCGGATAGCCGCCCTCCAGGACGAAGGGAAGACCGCCGTCCTGGTCGCCGCCGGCGGCACACTCAGGGGTATCCTCGCCATCGCCGACACCCTCAAGGCGACGACGAAGGCCGCCATCGCGGACCTGAAGCGGATGGGCCTTGCGGTGACGATGATCACGGGCGACAACGAGCGGACGGCACACGCCATCGCGCAGGAGGTCGGGATCGAGGATGTCCATGCGGGGGTGCTTCCGCAGGATAAGGCCCGGGAGGTACGCGCCCTCCAGGAACGGGGCGAGGTCGTGGCGTTTGTGGGTGACGGGATCAACGATGCTCCGGCGCTCGCGCAGGCTGACGTCGGGATCGCCATCGGGAGCGGGACCGACGTCGCCATTGAGAGCGGGGATATCGTCCTCATCCGCGACGACCTGATCGACGCCGTCGCGGCCATCGAACTCTCCCGGAAGGTGATGTCCCGGATCAAGCAGAACCTCTTCTGGGCGTTCGCCTACAACGCAGCCCTCATCCCCCTCGCCGCAGGCATCCTCTACCCGATCTATGGCATAACGTTCCAGCCGGAACTTGCGGCGCTTGCCATGGCGCTCTCGTCGGTGACGGTCGTCTCGCTCTCCCTGCTCCTCAAGACTTATATACCGCCGACGAAGAGAGGGGGCGTATAACGGAGGAGTCTGGATGGCGATCGATCCGGTATGCAAGATGGATGTCGATGAGGCGACCGCGAAGTACACGGCAGAGTACCAGGGGAAGACCTACTACTTCTGCGCCCCGGGGTGCAAGAAACTCTTCGAGCGGAACCCGGAGGCGTACCTGAAGGGGTCGTGACCCCCTTTTTTACAACAGGAGGCAGGTCATCCCTGCCCCGCGAAAGGCTAAACACTCAAACAGCACTCAGTACCCGAACCGGCGATCATAGCCGGTATGGTCCAGCCACTCGATGACGACCGCGATCGTGCCGCCGTCGCTGGTCACGGTATACATCAGTCTCCAGGAGCGAGAGAGGTTGTACTTCCAGAGGTTCTTTATCGGGGGGATGTCGTTGCAGATAGTTCTTTGGGATCTGCCTCTTCGGAACCTGAGTGCCACAAAAAGCGTTGGCCGATATCGCCACGAAGGCTCTTTCCAGGAGGGCGACCAGTTCTCGATCTTCGCTGCGGGTTGAGGCCCGCAAAGCCTCAAAGGCTTCTTTCACCTGCGTGTCTGCAAAGAAGATTGTTGCTTTCATCTGATCCGCAGATCCTCGCGGGCCAGGTACCACCGGGTGAACTCCGGATCGTAGATCCAGCAGACTCTACCGCGTGCATCAATAGCAATCTTGCTTGACTCCAGGAGGTACTCGATGATCTTCTTGAACGTCTGATACATGACCTTCCGCGGCAAGCACTCCCACAGCGCACGACGGCGGTATTCGCCGCTGTGCTCCTTGATGAAATCTTCGACCATTCTGATCGTATCGAGTGTGGGAGAATGATCGGATCTGACGTTCGCAGACATGATTTCAGTATCGTTGCATATAGATATATGGCAATCGGGTAGCGACGTTCCGGGAAAGTGTGCAGTCAGAACGTAACCCCGAAACAGCGGAATCGCCTCACGGGATGGAGGTTATCCCAAAGCGATATTCGCGTGAAATCGCGTCGCTACCCTTCAGAACCGGTACACCGGCTCCCTGCACCGTGTCCCCTGGTAGCGCTCCTCTCCCGGCGCGAGATCGGCGACATCGTCACATACGCTCCGTAGGGATGCGCCGGCGTTATCGGCGAAGTGGACCGTCCAGGCTTCCGGGGTCCGGGGCTTGACCTCGCCGTGGGGGCCGTGGTGCGCCATCACAATATGGAGAAGGTGTGCGAACCGCGACGGATCGACCCCGGCTGAGTGCCGGAGGAGTGCGGCCGCACCGAGCGCCGTATGCCCGACGAGGGTGTACTCCGGGAGCGCGACAAATGAGAAACCCTGGCGGCGGAAACATGACGCCTTGCCGATATCGTGGAGGAGCGCTCCGGCGAGGAGCACATCGGTATCCATCTCCACCCGGTTGACGCTGCCGGCAAGACCGAGCGCAATCTCCGCGGTCTCGAGGGTATGCTCCGCAAGGCCGCCGATATATGCATGGTGCCGGCGTTTTGCAGCGGGCACCTCAAAGAACCCCTCCGTGGTGTTCATAACCCGGGATACGAGGGTATAGATCCCCGGGTCTTCGATCTTCGCGGCCATGCGGCCAAGCCCCCGGCGGACGCTCTCGTCATCGGCGGGAGCATGGACAAACAGGGAAGGATCGATCGAATCCCCCGCCACCGGGGTTGCGAGGCTGGCGATCCCGTCGTTCACGTTGACCTCACAGGTGCCGTTGAAGACCTTCGCGTAGCCCTGGATTCGGTAAGCTTCACCGACCCGGATTTCACGGCAGAGCGTCTCGATCTGCTCCGCGTTCTGGTCGGGCGTCCCCCAGACCTTACAGACACCCTGCCCTGTCCTGTCGGAGATGGCAAGCTGGATGTACTTCCCGCCCCGCTTCTCCCGCAGCTCCGCAGCATCCACCACAAAAGGTGCGTCGACCTGCATCCCCCCGCAAATTTCCTCCACGAAGACCGTCTTCTCAAGCACCGGACCACCGTTAAAAAGTCATCCACGCACACACCCTTAAAACCAGGCGGTTTGTTCCCGGGAGAGCGGGTGGGGACGCCCTACCCAAACCGAAGGCGGAGCATGCCTAGGAGCATCGCCCTCGCATCCGAGGTCGTCACCTTTGACTCGTCCCGGTTCTCCCAGGTGGTCGGAACCTCTTCCACCCGGTAACCGTTTTGCCGCAGCCGCCAGAGGAGTTCGACGTCGAACTCAAACCCGGTCGACCGGATGGAGGGGAGAACCGCATCGAGCGCCTCCTTCCGGAAGACCTTGGCGCCGCACTGGGTGTCCCGGTAATCAAGCCCGAAGAGCATCCTGACCAGGAGGTTGAAGAGACGGCTCTCAACCCGGCGCCTGAGGCCCTGTCTCACCGTCAGCACGGACCCGGGGACCCAGCGCGAACCGATGGCGCCGTCCACGGTTGCCAGGCGGTCGAAGAGGCGCTCCATCTCAGATAACGATGTCGAGCCGTCGGCATCCATGTACCCGATGTAGGGGGTCGACGCTTCCCTGACCCCGGCCACGATACCCCCTCCCTTGCCGAGCCGGGACGGGAACGTCAGGCACCTGATGGAGAGCGACGGGCGATCGTCTGCAAACGCGCCGATGACGGCGGGGGTGGCATCGGTCCCGTCACAGACAAAGATCAGGTCGCCGGGAAATCCTGAGATCCCCTCGAGAAGCGACCCTATCCGCGCCTCCTCGTTGTATGCGGGGATCACCAGGGTGCAGTCAGCCCGGTTCACTTCGCCGTCTCTGGTATCGTTCAGCATTCGAGTTTCGTTATGATGGTATCTGCAAATTGGGCGGCAGCCCCTGGGCCGTTCGCGGTCACGACCTGCAGGTCGGCGACGACGGGAATCTTCACCAGGTTCGCTCCGCCTTTCTCCATCTCCCGCACTGCCTCCGGGCTTGGGTATACGGTCGCCTGCCGCCCGGCGAGGATGCCTGCCCGCGCGAGGACGACCGGGCCGAGGCAGATGGCGGCGACGACCTTGCCCTGCTCGAAGAACACCCTGACGAGTGATCGAAGTTTCTTGTTCGTCCAGAGGAATTCCTGTGAACCGGTGCCGCCCACAACCACGATCCCGGCGTAGTCGTCGGGGTCCACGTCATCAAACGTCATGTTCGCTTCCACAGCGGCGCCGAGCATCCCCGTGCATATGCCGGTAATCGTCGAAGCGATATCGACGCCGATGCCTGCCTCCTCAAAGATCCGTTTTGGTGTATCCAGTTCTTCGTCCCTGAACCGTTCCGGTGCGATCGCAAACAAGAGGTTCATGCAGGTCTCCTATCCAGGGTTTGTTCATAAGCGTATTGATGGTTGTGGGAGAGGGTGGCCACCCGGCGCACCCGGTCCCTCGGGTATCGACTACGTTCGGGCCACCCTCATACCCCCGTTTGGAAATAAGATTATTATAATAGTTATACTATTGAAGTGCAAACCCCGCGGTGCTCCTGATACCCCGGGCTCTGCAGGAGACCCGACCATCAACCAGTAAACCCGTATTGCATGGCGACCGCCATAATCCCCGGAAAGACGGGGATGATACCAGGGAACGCCGGGGTGGAGATGATTCAGAGGTAGACCTATGCAACGTGGCATGTATTATTGGATCATTATCCTGTTCCTGTCGGCACTTGTGTTCATTGCGCTCGCGGGAGCGGAGCCGGATGATTATACCGTTACCTGGAACCGGACCTACGGCGGGCCTGCTGCCGGGGAGGCGGCATACGCAATCATCGCTGATCCTGAAGGGACAGGATTCTTCCTCGCCGGGGAGACTGAAACGTTCGGGGCGGGGAAGGCGGATGCCTGGGTGGTCAGGCTGACGCCGGAGGGCAACGAAGCGTGGAACAGTACCTATGGAGGGGAGGAGGCCGACACCGCCCGGTCCATCATCCAGACCGGCGATGGCAACCTCCTTGTTGCTGGAACCCTCACCCTCGTTACCAACAGAACAAGGCTGGATACCGATGCCTGGGTTGTAAAGATAGACCCGTCAGGCAGCGAGATCTGGAACCGGACCTACGGCGGACCGGACGTCAACGCGTCGGCAAACGCGGTGATCGGGGCCGATGACGGCGGCTACATATTCGTCGGCTCCATCGCGCCCTGGGGAGAGGAGAGGTCCGGGGCCTGGGTGGTCAGGCTGAACGAATCAGGCGACGAGGTCTGGAACAGGACGTTCGGCGGGGCAGGAAACAGCACAGCAAACGCCGTCACACGGCTTCCCAGCGGGGATTTCGTCTTTGCCGGCAGCACCGACACTTCGGGGGCGGGGAAGGCGGACGCCTGGGTGGTCAGGCTGAATGCATCAGGCGACGAGGTCTGGAACAGGACATTCGGGAGCCCCGACGATGATGACGCCCGGGCGGTGATCAACACAACAGACGGCAACATCCTCATCGCCGGCACGTTCACTGAGAGGCCCGACAACGAAACGGTCGATACCGATGCCCTCCTCATGAAACTCACGTCCGATGGGGATATCATCTGGAACTGGATCTACGGGGACGTGGGCGTGAACGAGTCGGCCAGTGCAGTCATCGAGACCTCCGACGGAGGCTACATATTCGCTGGGGAGACCGGGTTTCCCGGGATGGATGACACCGATGCCTGGCTTGTCGGGACCGACGCCGAAGGAGCGGTGGCATGGAGCAGGACCTTCGGCGGCATGAACCCCGGCGACCGGGCGGTGTCGGTCCTGCAGCCTGCAGAGGACTGGCTCCTCTTCGCGGGGACGTTCAATGCCACGGCAAGGGGAGGGGCGGTGAACACGGACGCATGGGTCGTGAGACTGGGACCTGTTCCGGAGCCGACGCCAACGCCGGGACCGACACCCACGGCGGCACCCTTAAAGCCCCCGAAAGCGCCGGCGGTACACCAGAAACCAGCGGTGACGGCCACCCCGACAGCGGTGATAACGACGCCGGTCGCGACCGCAACCCCAAAGCCGACGATAACCAAAGCCCCGACAGAGACCCCGACGCCCAGGCCCACCAAGACCGCAAAACCGACGAAGGAGCCGACGGCGACGGTAACGGCGACTTGGACCCCGACGCCGACGCCAACTCCGACAGAGAAGCCGAATACCCATGATGGGGACGAGAACGACGGAGACGATCACAATGATGACGGGAGCAGCGGACCGCTGTCAGGGATGGTCTGGTACGACCTGAACGCGGATGGCAGCCGCAATCCCGGCGAGCCGGGCATCCCGGGCATCAGCGTGCGGCTGATCGGCCACCGGACCATGTCTGATTATACTGTCACCGGTTCCGACGGGTCATACCGGTTCTCATCCCTCCCCACCGGCGGCTACGCCGGTGTTGAGTTCCTCATGCCGGACGGCTACTCCTGCACCACCCCCGGTTCTGGCAGCGACGCCCGCCCGATCGGCGGGACCGTAGCATTCGCAGAAGGCGATGATTCCCGGCACACCCTGAACGCAGGGTTCGTCGGGGGGTACCAGGCCGGAACCCCGGTTGCGGCCTACGGATGGGTGCGCGGCACAGTCTGGAGCGACGGTAACCGGGACGGTGTCAATGACGATATGTACGGCTTGACCGACATCGAGGTCCGCCTCCTGGACGCAGGCGGCGCTGTGGTGGCATCGGCCCGCACGAGATACCATGACTACTACACCTCCATGTACCTCTTTGGTCCCCTCCTGCCCGGGGAATACTCCCTTGCGTTCACCGCGCCTGAGAACTACATCTTCACAGACCCGGGCGGGGACAGTTATGCCGACCCGATGACCGGCACAACAGCCCCCTTTACGGTCGGCGGAGGCGATACGGTCGTCAGGGATGCAGGGCTGATCCTCTCGCTGGCCCCGGCCCAATCCCCGCCTCCGGGGGAGACCAACGAGCCTGATGAGGAAATCAGCGATAGCAAGGAGCGGGATGACGTCGACGATGCAGCAGAGGAGGAGCGGGAAGAGCAGGTCATAACCGATGAGCCACAGGAGCCGGACGGTGAAGCCTCCGGCGGCCCACGGGAGGATGACGACGACGGGCCTGATAGGGAGAAGAGCAAGGACCAGGACGACCGTCACAAGCCTGGAGAAGACCGGCCGAAGCAGGGAGATGATTGAACGCAACGGCACTGATGAGAGCAGGGAGCATAATACGAGATTCGGCCGGCTTGGAGTTCAATGCCGATAAAAACCTCCGCACGAAATATGGAGATATTAATATATGATAAAGACTATTCCGAGTCGGAACTCCAAAGTCGGCGCCGGAACAGGAAAATCCCGGACCGCTCGGCAGCCGGAGGGGAACGCAGACGGATACTGCACCCCTCCGCGGGGTTCACGCACCCGGACGGCCCAATGAGGCATCCGGGAGGTGAGGTGAACCGATTGAGAGAGATCAGCATTCTTGCAGCCATCATCGTATCAGCGTTCGTGTTCGGTTCGGTCGCAAGCGCGGCAGTCCACGCCCCGCCGGGACCGGGAGCAGAGAAGTCCATCGGCACCATCGGGGGAACAGTCTTTCTGGATGCCGACGCCAACGGCGTGCAGGACCCCGGCGAGTGGGGCATGAGCGGCATCGCCGTCCACCTCCTGAGCGCCACCGGGGAGAGGATTGCGACGGCAGAGACGTTCTCCCATGCCTGTGAGGGGCTCTACATCTTCAGCGGCGTCCTCCCGGGGAACTACACCGTCGAGGTCGTCCCGCCGGAGGGCTACGCCTTCACCGTCCCCGGCCGGGGCGAACCCGGCGATACGGCCAGCAGCGTTGACCCGGTCAGCAGAACAACCTCAAGCATCAACCTGACCCGGGAGATCATCAGGGAGACCGACCTCGCTGTCAGGGATGCGGGGCTGGTGCCGGCCAGGGGCTGACGGCCACTCCCGCTAACCTCTTTTTGCACCGCTACGATGCCGCCGGAGGCTATCGGTGGGCTTGATCCGTATAGGGATGCGACAGCACGGCGGTCTCTGTCCCGGAGGGTTCCTGCCGGTCAGACTCACGGGACTCGCCCGATGATCCGGGGTGTCGACCGTCAGGAGAATCATAACAACATTATTATAATAATTGGATTATTGTAACTGGCCCTCTCAGCGGACGGTGTTGCAAGCACTGCTCCAGAGTCGAACACAGACCATCACAACCACAGATACCAACCAGCAGCCCTAATCAGGCACGCCATTTCACTCTCCTCCAGGGATCACGGGCAGGCAGGAGGACGCGTGAGGGGACGGCAACAAGCCAGGAGATGTGATATGAAGCAAAATCTCTGTTTGATGGCGATGGTGCTGCTGGCATGCACGCTCATCGCGACGTCGAGCGCGGCCGCAGTGGACTTCTCGGTCGTCTGGAATAAGACCTACGGCGGCCCGGACGCAAACGACTCGGCATACGCGCTTCTCCAGCAACCGGGCGGGAGAGGCTACCTCTTCGCCGGGGATACCGGTTCGTTCGGGGCCGGGGAGCGTGACGCCTGGGTGGTCAACCTGACCGGAACAGGTGATGAGCGCTGGAACAGGACGTTCGGCGGCGGCGAGGCGGATACCGCGCGTGCGCTGATCAGCACAACCGACGGGAACTACCTCTTTGTGGGGTCGCTCACCTACGTGACCCGTGGCACACGGAAGGACACCGATGTGTGGGTCGTGAAGTTCGACCCCCGGGGAGAGATCGTCTGGAACAGGACGTTCGGCGGGGCCGAGGTCAATGCATCGGCATACGCGGCCGCCGAGACCCGTGACGGCGGCTACGTCGTCGCAGGGACGGTTGCGCCCTGGGGGTCCCCTGCTACCGATATCGTGGTGCTCAAACTCAACGCCAGCGGGGGCGAGGAGTGGAGACGGATCTTCGGTGAGCCAGGAGTCTCTGATGCTGCATACTCGGTCGCTGAGACCACCGACGGTAACATCACCGTCGCAGGGAGAACCGAGTCGTTTGGAGCGTTTGCCACCGACGTCTGGGTCGCGAAACTTGATCCGGCGGGGGACGAGGTCTGGAACAGGACGTTCGGCGGCCCCGAGAACGATACCGGCCGGGCGCTCGTGGCGACACCGGACGGAGGTCTCGTCTTTGCCGGGAGTTACATGAGCAGGGATGCGGCCAACCGGACTGAGGACGATGCGCTGGTCGTCAAGATGGGCCCTGACGGAGGGGTCGTCTGGAACTGGACCTACGGGGATGCGGAGACGAACGAGTCTGCTGAAGCGATCATCGCCACGGCCGACGGGGGATACCTCTTTGTCGGGGCGAGCGGGAAGGATCCGGCCGGGGGCGACGCCTGGGTCGTCAAGCTCGACAGCGCGGGAGGAGTTGAAGGGAGCATAACGGTCGGCGGGGCCAACCCCGGAGACCGGGCGGCTTCGGTTGTCCAGGTATCGAACGTCGAGTATGCGTTCGCCGGGACGTTCAATGCGACCGAGAAGGACGGGGCGGTGGAGACCGATGCCTGGGTCGTGAAACTCTCCGTACAGCCGCAGGCTGTGCCGAAACCACCCGAAAAACCGCCGAAACCACCGAAGGTCTGGCCGCCGAAACCCCGGCCTACGCCCACTGTCGCACCAGCCTCGATCGGTGACTTTGTCTGGAACGATACCAACACAGACGGCATCCAGAACCCCGGAGAACCGGGGCTTGAAGGCGTTAATGTTACTCTCCTCGACACAGAGCATCGCAAGATTGCCACAACAGAGACCGGCGCGGACGGCAGGTACCTCTTTGCCAATCTCACGCCCGGAGACTACATCGTGGAGTTCGTGCCCCCTGAGGGGATGGTCTTCACGATACCGGATGCCGGGGCCGATGATACGCGCGACAGCGACGCGAACCTGACAACCGGTATGACCGAAAAGATCACCCTCAAGGCCGGGGAGAAGCAGGTCTGGTGGGATGCGGGGCTCATCGTGCCGCAACCAGAGATAACCGGCCAGGTTGATGGCCGCACCTGGATAGACGCGAACGAAGACGGTATCCAGGATGGGGACGAACCGGGGCTCCCCGGCGCCTCAGTAACCCTCTACCACACAAACGACACGCCCGCCAACGCCACGACGACCGGTGAGGCGGGGACCTACCTCTTCACCGGCCTGCCACAGGGCGACTACTACCTGGTCTTTGGCCTGCCGGAGGGCTACACCTTCACGGCCGCAGACCAGGGCAGCGATGACACCCTCGACAGCGACGCCGACCCCGCGACCGGCAGGACAGAGAACTTCACACTCACCCGGGACGAGACAGAGGTCACCCGTGATGCGGGGGCCGTCCCTGAGCGTGCAACCATCGGCGACTTTGTCTGGAACGACACAGATGCAAACGGCATCCAGGACAACAGCGAGCCCGGGTTTGGGGGCGTCACCGTGAGACTCCTTGACGCAGAGGGGAGCCCGGTCACAGACGATGCCGGAACTGCACTTGAGGCGACCACCGGGGACGACGGCAGGTATGCCCTGCAGGGAAGGGTCGGGCAGACCTACATCCTCGAGTTCGTCCTGCCTGAGGGGGTCGCATTCACGACGCCGAACGCGGGCGACGATCCTCTCGATAGCGACGCAGACCCGGAGACAGGGAGAACCGGACCGTTTGAACTCACCGGTGACGACCTCACCCGGGATGCCGGGGTGGTCGTAGAGGCCCCGCCCCCGCTGGAGCCCGGTATCGTCACCGGCACCGCCTGGGACGACACCAACGCCAACGGCGCACGGGACGCAGGTGAGCCCGGTATCCCGGGTCTCGGCGTGGAACTCGTGGGTGCTGACGGTGCACCGGCCGGCACGACAACCACGGGAGACGACGGCGGGTATACCTTCAACGTCGACGAGCCGGGAACCTACCTCCTCCGGTTTACGCTGCCGGAGGGGTTTGGATTCACCGCACCCGGATCAGGGAGTGACGTCGACCCCGCGACCGGCACGACCGATACGTTTGACGTTGCGCTGTCCGGGACGGTGACGCGGAACGCAGGGCTGGTCGAAGTGGTCCCAGAAGAGGAGGGCACCCCGCCGGTGGAAGAGACCATGACGCCGGAGGAGACGCCAATTACTCCAGAAGAGACAGAAACCGGTGAACAACCGCCTCCGGCAGACCTGAATGTAACGCCGGGGGAAGCGGAGACCGGAGAGGTGGTTTGAGCACCCCCATCCCTGCACTACTATTTTTGGTGGAGTTCGGCCCCGGCATCGCTCTCGGGGGGCAGGCCGGAGGGTCAGTCTGTTCATGCATAGCCGAGCACGCGGCGATCCGGCCCTCACCGGTCCCACTTGAAGGCCGCACCTCACGGGAGTCCCCGGAGAGCACGTCACTGGTGTTTCTCGACGTGCTGCCTGAGCGTCGTGCCTGGCCTGTAGCGGTCGGCGATATCGAGCGCTGTTGCGCGCAGGGCCGCGTGCTCGGTTATGCAAGCCTCCGGCGGCGCGGTCTTTCGGAGGATCATGGAGGTGTTCTCGGTGATCTGGATCAGTTCGGTGGCTATCACGGCGTTGAGCCAGACGAGATCCCGGAGCATCTCTTTGAGTTCTTCGTCCTGTTGCATGAATGTGAGATAGGAGGCGCCTCCACATCAACTGTGGTGATACGATGCCTGCCGGGTGGTTTGTGTCATTCTGGTGCAGTGCTCAACCGTTCCAAGACCCATGAGACGCAGCGAGAGGTCGCACGGGTGAAGCAGACCTCTCCCCAGAAGGGCAGCCCCATTCGTAACGCTTATCCCGGCGGCTCCCGAAATCTCTCGCAATCAGGTGTGAAGCGCGTGGGCTACATCGACGATATAAAACGGGTCGGAAGGGATGCCAACCCCTTCTTTACGCTGATGGGGATCGTTGTAGATGAATTCGGGGACGGGCAGGCGCGCCTGTCCATGGATGTCAGGCCCGATATGCTCAACGGCGCCGGATGGCTCCAGGGCGGGGTCTACGTGGCGCTTGCGGACGAGGCGATCGCGCTTGCGCTCTACACGCGTCTTGCCGATAACGAAGAGATCGCCACGATCGACGAGCACACCAGTTTCATAAAAGGCGTCAATACCGGGACGGTCACCGCCACCGGCAGGGTCATCAGGAAAGGGCGCCGGGTGGCGTTTGCGGACGGAGAAGTCAGGAGCGCGGCAGACGGTACGCTTCTCTCCCGGACGTCAGCATCGTTTGCTGTCATCGCAAGGTAACACCGCGGCGGAGACCCGACAGAATCCGGCATTCCGTCGGCGGCGATTCTGCCGGGAATGCCGGAACAATACATTCTCAATACCAAAGATCACATACATGAGATAGAGACTCTGGAACAACCGGAGGGGAACGAGAGTTTGAAGTATATCGTTGTAACCGGCGGCGTCATGAGCGGACTCGGGAAAGGCATCACCACCGCATCCATCGGCCGCCTCCTGAAAAATCGCGGCTACGAGGTAACGGCAGTCAAGATCGATCCCTACCTGAACATCGATGCCGGCACCATGAACCCCGCCCAGCACGGTGAGGTCTTCGTCCTCTCCGACGGCGGAGAAGTCGACCTCGATCTCGGCAACTACGAACGGTTCCTGGACATCAACCTCAAATCCATCCATAACATCACGACCGGGAAGGTCTACCGGAGCGTCATCGAGAAAGAGCGGCGCGGAGACTTCCTTGGTGCGACGGTCCAGATCATCCCCCACATCACCGACGAGATCAGGCACCGCATCAGCTGTGCGGCACAGGAAGAGATCAACGGCGGCAGGGTGGCTGAGGTCTGCCTGGTGGAGGTCGGCGGCACAGTCGGCGACATCGAGAGCATGCCGTTTCTGGAGGCAGTCCGCCAGATGCACGGCGAACTTGCGCCGGAGGATATGGTCCTGGTCCACGTCACCCTGGTCCCGATGGACGCCATGGGAGACCTCAAGACCAAACCCACGCAGCACTCGGTCAAGGCGCTCCGGGAACTCGGGCTGCAGCCTGACATCATCGTCTGCAGGAGCAGCGAGGTGATCGGCCAGCAGACGAAGAAGAAGATATCCGCCTTCACCGATGTCCCGGCAAAGGCCGTGATCTCCGCAAAAGATGTCCCCGACATCTACCAGATCCCGGTGGAACTGGAGAAGGAGGGGATTGCGGAGGTCGTCTGCAACTATCTGGGCATCGAGAACAAGGGGCCTGACACCGCATGGTACCGGGTCGTCTCGCAGGAGTACACGAACCGGGTGACGGTCGCCATCGTCAGCAAGTACGGGATCGAGGACGTCTATATGTCCATCAAAGAGTCGCTCAAGCACGCCGGAAGAGCGCTCTCCACCGAGGTGAACATACGGTGGCTGGATGCAGAGACGTTCAGCCCTAAGGACCTTGCCGACGTCGACGGCATCCTGGTCCCGGGAGGATTCGGCAAGCGCGGCGTTGAGGGCAAGATCCAGGCCATCCAGTACGCGCGCGAGAACAAGAAACCCTACCTCGGCCTCTGCCTCGGCTTCCAGCTCTCGGTGGTCGAGTATGCGCGGCATGTCCTCGATATCAGTGACGCCACCAGTGAGGAGATGGGGGCCGGGACACACGTCATCGCCCTCCTCCCCGAACAGGAGGGGGTCTCAGACCTCGGCGGGACGATGCGTCTTGGGAACTGCAGCGTCACCCTCAAGGAGGGCACGATGGTTGCCGACCTCTACGGTACGACCACGATCGTGGAGCGGCACCGCCACCGCTACGAGGTGAACCCGGAGTTCATCAGCGGCCTCGAAGACGCCGGTCTCGTCTTCACAGGAACCTGTGGCGACCGGATGGAGGTCTGCGAACTCCCGGATCACCCCTTCTACCTCGCCACACAGTTCCATCCGGAGTTCAAATCGAGCCCGACAAACCCCTCTCCACCCTACATCGGCTTTGTGGCCGCGTGCAAGAAGAATAAGACAACGACTCAGGGCCAGGTGAAATAACAGAATGGTAAACGTTGAGAAATTTATCGATGAAGCGATCCGGCGGATACGGGATGCTGCCGGTGAAGAGAAGGTCGTGATGGCACTCTCCGGCGGCGTGGACTCGTCTGTCTGTGCAGGCATCGCCGCCCGTGCCATCGGTGATGCGCTCATCCCGATATACGTCGATACCGGCCTCATGCGGAAGGGGGAGACCGAGCGGATACGGTCCCTCTTCTCGGATATGAACCTCCGCATCGTGGATGCAGGCGACGAGTTCTTTGAGGCGCTCAAAGGCGTCACCGATCCCGAAGAGAAACGCAAGGTCATCGGCGAGAAGTTCATCAGGATCTTCGAGCGGGAGGCGAAGCGGACGGGAGCGACGATGCTCCTGCAGGGGACCATCTACCCGGACCGCATCGAGAGCGAGGGGGGCATCAAAAGCCACCACAACGTGGGAGGCATGCCCCTTGATATCAAGTTCAAGGACGTCATCGAGCCGCTTGCCGACCTCTACAAGGACGAGGTCCGCGAGGTGGCAGGCGGGCTTGGGCTCCCGGCGGAGATCCAGCACCGGATGCCCTTCCCGGGGCCGGGGCTTGCCGTCAGGATGCTCGGGGAAGTGACGAGGGAGAAGGTCGCGATCGTTCGTGAGGCAAACGCCATCGTCGAGGAGTGCCTGGTGGAAGAGTTCCGCCCCTGGCAATGCTTTGCAGCGCTCCTCGGCCTCGGGACCGGGGTGAAGGGAGACGTCAGGCTCCACGGCTGGATCGTTGCGGTCCGGGCCATCGAGTCCAGGGACGGCATGACCGCCGAACCCCTGCTCCTGCCCTACGATACCCTCACCCGGATGGTCTCCAGGATCACCTCCGAGATCCCGGGCGTCGCCCGGGTGGTCTATGATCTCACCCCAAAACCCCCGGCGACGATCGAGTATGAGTGAGAGAGATATGACAGAAGATTCACGGGTGCTTGATGCACGTTATTACATGCCCGCGTTCGGCCGGACGATGAAGGTCGTCCGCGGTGCGGGGTCGCGCGTCTGGGATGACCAGGGACGGGAATACATCGACTGTGTGGCAGGGATTGCGGTCTGCAGCACCGGCCACTGCCACCCCGCGGTGGTAGAGGCGATCTGTGACCAGGCCCGCCGTCTGATCCACTGCTCGAACCTCTATTACGTCCCAAACCAGGCAGAACTTGCCGCGAAACTTGTGGGGATCACGGGACTTTCGAAGGCGTTCTTCTCGAACTCCGGCGCTGAGGCAAACGAAGGCGCGATAAAACTCGCCCGCGTCAGGACAGGACGGGAGAAGTTCGTCGCGTTCGTTCACGGGTTCCACGGCAGGACCTGCGGGTCGCTCGCCGTCACCCACAAACCCGCGATCCGGGAGCCGTTCGAGCCGCTCTCGCCCGCCTGTACCTTCGTGGACTACGGGGACCTGGACGCCCTCGCAGAGGTCGTCGATAAGGATACCGCCGGGGTCTTCGTCGAGCCTATCCAGGGCGAAGCGGGCGTCCTGATCCCGCCGGACGACTTCTTCCGGGGCATCAGGGATATCTGCGACGATGCCGGCGCGCTGATGATCGTCGATGAGGTGCAGACCGGGATGGGCCGGACCGGGAAGTGGCTTGCCATCCAGCACACCGGTGTTGCCCCCGACATCGTCACGCTCGCAAAAGGGCTTGCAAGCGGGTTTCCCATCGGCGCGCTCGTCGCCCGCGAGGGGCTTGAGTTCGGGAAGAGTGAGCACGGGAGCACCTTTGCCGGAGGGCCGCTCGCCTGCGCTGCGGCGCTCGCCACCATCGGCGTCATCGAGGAGGTCCTCCCCGACGTTCCGGCGAAGGGCGAACGGTTCATGAAGGGGCTCAGTTCCCACAACCCGCGGGGCCGCGGCCTGATGATCGGCATATCGGTCGGCGACCGGTGCCCTGAGGTGCAGCGTATCTGCGCCGAGAACGGGGTGCTCGTCAACTGTGCCGCCGACGGGAACCTCCGGCTGATCCCGCCGCTGGTGATCACGGACGAGGAGATCGATACAGCCGTCGGTGTCATCAATGCGGCGCTTGATTAGAGCGTGTTATGCGGGCGCGGCGGGGTACTCCTACGCCAAGTCAGCAGAGGATGTTGCGCGGGAGCACGGCATCGACCGGGTGGCTCGCCTCGCAAGCAACGAGAACCCCCGCCCGCCTTCGCCCGCCGTGATTGAAGCGGCGAGCAGAGCGCTCCAGGCAGCGAACCGCTACCCGGACACGCGGGCGGCGCCCCTCGTCGAAGCGCTCCGGCGCTACCACGGCGACTACCGGTTCGTCACCGGTGTGGGCATGGACGGCGTCATCGAGACGGTGATCCGGACGGTCGTCGAGCCTGGGGAGGCGGTGGTCGTCTCGACCCCGACCTTCTCCTTCTACGGGCTTGCGGCTGCGGCGCATGGCGCCCGGGTCGTGAGCGTCCCCCGTCGTGAGGACTTCTCGGTCGACACAACGGCCTTCATCGAGGCCTGCCGGGGGGCAAAACTTGCCTTCCTCTGCTCCCCGAACAACCCCACGGGAAACTCGGTCACGCCGGAGGCGGTCGAAGAGATCCTCGAGGGGATGGAGGGGCTGCTCTTCCTCGACAACGCCTACGTCGAGTTTTCAGGTATCGATTACCGCCCTCTTATGCGGCGGCACGAGAACCTGGTCATCGGGCGGACGATGTCGAAGATCTTCGCCCTCGCCGGGATGCGGGTCGGCTACGCCTTTGTCCCGGGGTGGCTGGAACCCTTCTACCACCGGGCGGCGACACCGTTTACCTTAAACTCGGTCTCCCTCGCGGCAGCGGCCGCGGCTCTCGCCGACACCGAACGGGTGCGCGAGACGTGCGATCATGTCCGGCGGTGGAGAAGCCGGTTCCTCGAAGAGGTGCCGTTCCGTACGTTTCCCTCGGATGCAAACTTCGTCATGATCGATGTTTCGCCCCTGACCGGCGACGAGGCGGTTGAACGCCTTGCTGCAAAGGGCGTCCTTGTCCGGTCCTGCACCTCCTTCCCCGGGCTCGGCAACCACTACATCAGGGTCTGCATCGGTGAGGATTGGGAGAACGAGCGGTTCCTCGAGGCGGCGAAGAACCTATGATGGTGGGCATCACCGGCACGCCCGGCACCGGCAAGACATCGGTCGCGGCCGAACTTGAGCGGCGGGGCCATCGGGTCGTCCACCTGACCGATACGGTGCGGCCCTACATCATCGAGGAGGACCGTTGCCGCCAGACGCTGGTGGTGGACATCGACCGGTGGGCGGCTGAGTTCGAGCCTCTCGATGGGATCGTCGAGGGGCATCTCGCGCATTACCTCCCCTGCGACCGGGTGGTGGTGCTCAGGTGCCGCCCGGACGTCCTGCGGCAGCGCCTGGCCCCCAGGAACTATCCCCCGGAGAAGATCAGGGAGAACGTCGAGGCAGAGGCGCTCGACGTCATCCTGGTCGAGACGCTTGAAGAACATCCGGGCGAGCACATCTTTGAGGTGGATACGACCGCTCTCTCCGTCGAGGAGTGCGTAGACCTGATCGAGCAGTTTATCCGGGGAGAACTGCCATCATCCTACGGATCCATCGACTGGACCGATTACCTGGATCTTAACGTATGACACTGGACCAGTTCAGACCGCACGTGCAGGGCATCGTCCAGCCCGTGGTGAACCTGACCCGGAAACTCGGGCTCACTCCGAACGGGCTCTCCGTTGCATCCTTTTTTGTATCGATACTTGCGGGTATCGCGTTCTACGCCGGCGGCGTCGTGCTCGGCGTCGTCATGGTCGCCCTCAACGCCGTCTTCGACGCGCTTGACGGAGCGCTCGCCCGGGACATGGGGGTAGCAAGCCCCCGCGGGGACTTCCTGGACCACGTCATCGACCGCTACGCCGATATCTTCATCATCACCGGCATCTTTGCAGGCGGGGCCGCGTCCTGGCCGATCGGCGTCTTCGCCCTGACCGGGGTCCTGATGTCATCGTACCTCGGCACCCAGGCGCAGGCCGTCGGGGTCGGCAGGTACTACGGGGGTATCCTTGGCCGGGCGGACCGGCTGGTGCTGATCATGATCGCAGGCGCGCTCACGGTCCTGATCCCGGGGGAGATCTACGGCTTAAACTACCTCGGGTGGCTCCTCGTCATATTCGGCATCTTCGGGCACTACACCGCTTTTCAGCGGTTCGCCCACGTCTGGCGGAACATCGGGGACCTGTAAAAATCGTTTGCGTGAGACAAACCGGGCTGGTCAGTGTATGCTATTGCACCATGTCACCTTATTTTAGAAACTTTTGTCGCATGTTGGGGCGGGCACGATGGTCTCACGCGAAGCCGCGAAGGACGCGAAGGGAGATTGCCTACACCCATCGCCAAACTTCGCGCTCTCCCGCGTGCGGCTGGTGATCACTCTCACGCCCCCTCAAGGTAAGGTACAATGCTCCAATAGCGCTCTTTGCCATCTTAAACTCAACAAACCCAACGTCGTCTTCGCGCTCTTCGCGGCTTCGCGTGAGGTGGTGATCTGCACCAGGACACATATGATAAGGTGAAATGCTTCACTAAGGGTTCAGGGCGTAGATGCCGTAGGTGAGGTAGGCCGCAAAGGTCACCCAGAGAAGGTAGGGCACGAGCAACGCCGCCGCCGGTATCGATACCCGGTAGAAAGCGCCGATCGTCATGAGGATTGCAACCCAGAGGAGGACGATCTCGATGAGAGCGAAGAACGGGGCCTGCAGTCCGAAGAAGAGGTACGACCAGAGGACGTTGAGGACCAGCTGGACGGCGAATATCGTCATCGCGACCTGCACGTTCTTCTGACCCCACCCCTTGCTCCAGACGAGGTAGAGCGCGATGCCCATGAGGATGAAGAGCACCGTCCAGACGGGACCGAAGAGCCACGCCGGAGGGTTCAGGGTGGGTTTTGTAAGCGCGGCATACCAGGTGGGAACGGCCGGTGCTGTGAAGATCGACCCGACCAGCCCGGCAAGCAGGCAGACCGCGATCGCCGCGAAGAACTGAGTAACCCGGATGAACGCAGATGCCACGACGGTATGTATTGAATAAGAACCCTTAAACCTTCTGCTAGCAGTGCGGAACGTCAGCCCCTGCCACGACGAGGAGCCGACAGGACGAGGCCGCTTTCCCCGGGAACGACGCTCACTCGCACTCTTCCCCGACCGGACACCCGTCACCGTCTTCGTCGCTCCCGGAGGAGAGCACCTCACGAAGGGTAAACCTGAACGCCGCGCCGAGATCCGGCCGCCCTTCCACCCGGTCCTCCACCCGGAGAGTGCCGCCGTAGCGCTCGACGAGCGTCCGGACGATAAAGAGCCCGAGCCCGTCGCCGCACCCCTCGATCCATCCCCGCTCGAACAGGTGGAGGATCGACCCCTTCAGGGGGTCAGGTATGCCCGGCCCGGTATCCTCAACAGAGACCAGCACGCTCTCGCCGTCATAATCCTCAACCCTGATGGCGATCTCGATCCCGGGACCGCCAAGTCTGACGGCGTTGCGGATCAGGTTTGTGAAGACCTCTGGGAGGAGGTCGTCCGCCCAGACCTGCCGGGACATACCCTCGACCTCGATTGCAACATCAGGGAATGCTGCGACCTCCTCCTTGACGACGACATCAAGGTCGACCGGACTGAGATCGGGCGACTCATGATGGATGCGACGGATCGTGGAGACGTTCCCGAGGATCTCCTTGCTCCTGCGGACGCCGCTCTCGATCTTTCGCGCATACAGGGCAGCCTCCCCCTCCAGCATCTCGATGAGGAGACCGGCGTAGAGACCCGAGACGTTCTCGGTGTTCCTGATATCGTGCGTCATGATGTCCAGGTAGAGGTTCGCCTCCCGGTTCGCCGCCTCCAGCCTCTTGTGGAGCATGCCCTTCAGGATACCTGATCCGATCTCCTTGCCTATCGTCTCAAGCAGCGTCCGTTCCTCGCGGGAGAAGGACTCCTTTGTCCGGCTTCCGGCGTAGACCGCCCCGACAACAACCGCTTCCGCGATGAGCGGGATACAGGCGAGCGCCGAGACGTCGAGTTCCCTGAGTATGCCCGCCTCGATGGAGTTGAGGTCCGGGTGCCGCTCTATGTAGCGGGGCTGGCCGGCGACAAATATGAAGTTGAACGGCCAGTGGTGGATCTTGACCACGCGGTTCCGGGGCATGCATGACGGCGGCACGCCCCTCTGGTACTGCAGCAGGGCCCGTTTCCGGTCAGCATCGAGCATGTAGACGATGCCGACGTGAAACCCCATCAGTTCGAGCGTCTTCTCAAGCGACTCTTCCAGGTGCTCGGCAAGAGAGAGGGATGTGGCGGAGACGCTGATGATCCGGTTGAGGACCATGAGCTGTTCGCTCCGGATCCGGATCTCTTCCTCCGCCCGTTTTCGCTCGGTGATATCCATCACGCCGGCGATCGAGCCCCGGAACTCACCGGAATCGTCCATGAACGGGGACGCGATCAGCAGAGCGGTGATACGGTCACCCTCCTTCCTGATGAACTCGCACTCATACTGCTCCCTGATGCCGTCTCTCCGGCGGGTCAGGCGGTCCTGTATTGTGGCGCTGCAGGAGGGAGGGATAAACGAGTAGAACGGTCTCCCGATCATCCCTTCCGGGGCATAACCGAGCATCTCAGCCATCCGTGGGTTGACAAACAACGTGCGGGCATCCTGGTCGATCACCCATATCCCTTCGCTGAGACTCTCCACGACGAGCCGGTACTTCTGTTCGCTCTGCCTGAGCGCGAGTTCAGCCTCCTTCCGGTCGGTGATATCCAGCACCCCGGCAAGGCATCCTCCGAAGGCGCCGGCGGCATCGGTGACCGGCGATGTGACCACGAGCACGTGGACGCGTCTCCCGTCGCTCGCGAGGAGGTCCAGTTCAAACTCTTGCCTCCGATCCGTCTGCCGGCAAAAAGGGTTCCTGGTGCCAGAAACAGCGCCGTCCGCAGTATCAAAGAACACGGAGATCGGCAACCCTATCAGGCGCCCGGCAGGGTAGCCAAGGATCTCTCCCATGCGCGGGTTTGCGAAGGTGATGAGGCCGGCCTCGTCCACAGCGAGGACACCTTCGTTGAGGTTTTCGACCAGCCTCCGGTACATCGCCTCCGAGTGCCGGAGCGCAAGTTCCGCGCGCGTCCGCTCGAGCGCATACTTGATGGACCGGCAGAGCAGTTCCGCATCAATCCTCTCCCGGGCCAGGTAATCCTGCGCGCCGTGTTGCATCGCACGGAGCGCGGCCCGGTCATCCCCCTCCGCGGTGAGCACGATGATCGGGACGTCGGGGGCCGTCCGGCGCAGGCGGTCGAGGCAGGTTGTCGCCTGGTTTTCCGGGAGATCCAGGTCGAGGAGCACCACCTCGACCGCGCCGCCCGATGCAAGGGCAAGCCCGTCCTCGAGGCGCTCGCAGTGGATCAACTCAATCTCGCGTCCGCAACCCCTGAGCATCTCCTGGATGCCCAAAACGTCGCCGGGACTTGCCCCTATCAACAAAACTCTCAATGATCCGCTCATGGTCTCACTCGCATCCGGGGCCCGGTACCCGCCCGTATCGGTTGTAAACTCTGCTGACCCGGCTCGGCGCGGGCATGGCCGCACACGGCAGGGTTCTCACTATTTGTAGTACTGCCCTCGGGGAATTTATACCTCATTCTTTGGGCGTGCCCGTCGCACCGGGTCGGGGGCCGCCCCTCGCCTACCGGGAGAGGATACAGCACAGACCACTGCACAGGCGACAGCAAAGCCCACCGCCGAGCAGACCACGGCCGCTCCGGCCGGCGAGCCGGCGCCTGAATTCCCGCTCGGGACAGTCGCGATCGTCGCCGGGGTCATCCTGGTGCTCGCAGCCGGCGGGTTCCTGGTCAGGCGCTGTTCCAGAAATACGATTGATGCAGCGCGATAAAACGCCCACCTTTTTTAAAAAGAGATATTGAGGGGTTATTTCTTCCTCTCCCGCAGCCGCGCAATCTCCTCGCCGCCCGGGACCTTCACCACGAATGTCCCGTGACAGGGCTTGGTATACGGGAAGATGAGATCCTCGCCCTCAACGCCGACGTAGAGCGGCGCAACACCGATGATAT
>ERZ764778.899-NODE-899-length-32819-cov-32.760713_pt1 | contig 32819 bp, 30 predicted proteins | sample MGYA00374951_ERZ764778 | MGnify/ENA primary metagenome ERZ764778 (study PRJEB28918, sample SAMN05720193) | bioreactor metagenome | isolation source: Anaerobic biogas reactor | place: USA:Washington, USA | collected 2015-08-08 ...
AGGAAAATGAAGCTTATCTGTTGTATTTTATTTTTTTAGCGGTGACGACAGCCGCCGCGATCAAAACCGCAGATGCAAGCGCAGCAATCACCCAAGCTTTGGCGCCCCCGTCTCCGGGACTTGCCGCTGTCGGTACCTTCTGTTCTGCGATCTCCACTTCGGCGGATTTCTCGCCGGTATCTTTATCTTCATGTCGGGCGTTTTTGTCCGGGGCGTCCGTTTTTTCGCCATCGTTACCCGCAGTGCCGTTATCGGGGGTAACCGGAGCTGCGGCAGCCGGGGAGCTTACTTCCCTGACAGGCGGAACATATACGGCGGGAACAGTGTATTCCGCATAGACAGCCTCGCCGCTGCCGCTTGCGCCAACAACTAATTTCCCGTTGTTCAAAAACTTGCTGCCCTCAAAGCCCATGTCCCTGATCTCAGTGACCGAAGTCTCTTTAAGAGCGTATGTACCTGCGGGGAGCTTGTCGACATTGAAAACTATAGGAGCTTTGAATGTCTCGTCCCCCTGTACCGCAAATCCGATGGCGTGGCCGTTTGCGACCGCCCTTCCGGAGGCGTCAGTCAGCTCATAGTCGGAGGTATAGCCCTGCATCTGGGTATAACTCAGTCCCTTAACCGTCTTTGTGCACTCGGGGATCTCATAGTATCGTACAATGTTTGCAACGGTCAGTGTACCGCCGGCATACTCGGAGCCGGTGACGACGCTCCCGTCAATCCAGTCGAAGATGGTGTCCCAAAGGCCGTCGGCCGCTATGTCGACGGATGCCTTGCCGCCCGACGCAGTAACGGTGACCGCCCAATTGTTGTCGGTAACTTCATAGCCGGAGGGTACGCCGGTCTGCACGAGGGTAAAGCCAGTAGCTCCCTCGTCCGCTATGAAAGCCGCAGGAATGGACATTGTGGCATACCCTGACGCGCCGGTAACCGCGGTGGTAACGGGTGAGCCGTCCGATCCGAAAAGGCTGAAGGAAGCGCCTCCGATTGGAGCTCTGCAGCCGTCTATAGTATATATTGTGAAAGCGGCGCCGTCATCTGCCGCAAAAGCACATAAGCCCATAGAGAGCAGCAGAGCCGCGAGTATCGCAATTGTAATCAGACGGGATGTTTTGCTGATCATTGTTTCTCCTCCTATATCAAACGGCTATACTTTCAAGTCAGACAAAGGGCTTGATGTATACCGTTATTTGGATTCCAAAGCGCTGTCCATCAGGTAAATCATCTCGCGCATACTGCGGAAGTTTTCCTCAGCACCGTTCTCAACCCAGGTAATTGTCCCCTGCCATGTGGCGTTCTTAAGGAAAATGATCTTTATTAGGAAGGTCGCCAGCAGTCCGTTCTCGGGGACGAAGTCCCCGTCAGCTCCGCTGTCAGGCGCCACTCTATCCACTCCGGCACTAAACCTGCGTATAGTGCTGTACTCATCCGGAAAGCCTATACTTTTGATGGATGCGTCTATCGCCTCGATAAGCTGCATGAGGTTTTTAAATTTCAATTCTCTTTCAAACCTGGGGTACCAAAGCCGACCGGCAAAGGTTTTGCCCTCATATGAGTCTATGCATATCGTTCCCGTTTTGAAGCGTTCGGGAATGTAGCCTGTATTAATCATATCCGTCCGTCCGTTCTATTTACTACTTGATCTTTACTTTGAAAAACGCTCTACGTTTTGTCTCCCCTTAGAGATTATATTTCATTTTTATCAAACCAAGGTTACATGTGGGTTACTTTTCGCAGCTAAGTTTATTTTTTTGAAATTATTTTAAAATATAGGCCGAATTTTCGTTTCCCACACCGCACGTGTTTAATATAATAAGGATTATAGGCACAAATCCAGCGCAATGCAGCATAAAAGCTGAGCACTCTATCTAATGTATCTATGCGCTGATTTATCAGCGGAGGCACGCCTACCCCGGTGATAAACTTGCAGCCGTGTATTAAATTGAACATTGTCGAATTGTATGTTATTATTCATTTATTGTTGAATAAATAATAAAAAATTTGGAGAGTTGTTATGAAAAAATGGGCAAAAGTATTACTTCTTACCACATTGATCGCACTTCTTTCCCCAACGCTGCCCGCCTGCACAGCACAGCTTGGCGCTTCGTCCTCGTCGAAGCAGGTCAGCGCTGTAACTCCTTCGGCTCCCACACCGACGCCGGAACCCACTCCCGACATGAGCGCGTCATATATCTATGAGGCCAACCCTCAGCTGACGCCTGTGAACTACTCCTCAAAAGCCATTCTCCCTCCCTCCGAGGATATGGGTCAGGAGTATATAGACCGAATGATCTTTCTTTGCGACTCCACGCTCTATGGGCTCAAGTGGTACGGACTCCTCAAAGACGGTGGGGAAACGAGGCAGATATGGACCGGCGAAACGGGCACGCTTACTCTCGGATATCAGAGCACCGTAAAAATTGTCTACCCCGAGGACGGCGCCATGCGTACCATACGCGAGGCAGTGGAGCTGAAAAAACCGGAGTACCTCATTATAACGCTGGGCATAAACGGCATATCCTTCATGGACGAGGATTACTTTGTCCGTGAATACAGCAGCCTTGTGACCGACATCCGGGAAATCAGCCCCGACACAAATATAATATTGCAGTCCATTTTCCCGATTTCACCCACCTTTGTCCACTGGGGAGACATTACAAACGCCATGGTGACACAGGCAAACGGCTGGATACTCCGTATAGCGGAGCAAACCGGCTGCCCGTATCTCGACACGATTTCCGTCCTCCTTGACGACTCCGGAAATGTAAAAGAGGAGCTCACAGCCGGCGATGGGCTTCATTTCTCGCCCGACGGTCTCAACATAATTCTTAACTATATTCGCTCTCACGCATACACGCCCGAGGACAGATAGGCAGCGCAAAACGTATTGGTCTAACCAGTAGCCAGATTTAGTGCTCCTGTATTTAAAAGTTAATAAGTTGACAAAATAGTGGTATTTTGGGCATTATCATTGATATTTTATTGACAATCTTTCTTCTCCATGGTACGCTTACAAGTGGCAGCTGGCATGACCAGTTTCTCTGCGCATAGAGGGCGGTATGTCCGCCCGTAAAAATACAGAGCAAAAATCAGTTCAATTTAAGGAGAAGTGAATTGACCATGGACAAGAGACAAAAGCGAATCCTTGATCTGGCAAACCATCTCAACAGAACCGGCAAAGTCAAAGAGGGCGACCCCGAATACATGATCCTCGAGCCGGAGGGCCTGCTCTCGGATGAGATGGTGGACGTGGCGTTCCATCTTGAATTCCGTGTCCACAAATCCGCCGAGCAGATAGCAAAAGAGTGCGGCAAGCCCGTTGAAAAGACCCATGAGCTGCTCATGCAGCTCGCCGACGTAGGGGTCTGCTTCGCAGTAGAAGAGGACGGCGTTGACAAGTTTTGGCACGACATGTGGGTGCCCGGCATCATGGAAATGATGAGCAATAAGTACGAGAATGTCAAGAAGTATCCACAGATCGCAGAGGCATTCAACGCATATGGCATCGTCCGCGGCGCGGGTACTGTCGGAAATTTTCCCATAGGTATGGGCCTCATGCGCGTTATCCCCATTGAGAGCTCGATCGACGGCAATTCCAAGCGCGTTTCCTATGAAGAAGTTTCAATGTACATCGAAAAAAATGCCGCCGAGGGCTACCCCTTTTCGGTCTCCAACTGCAGCTGCCGTACAGTCCGCGAGGCTATGGGCGAGGGCTGCGGACACTTGAAGGAAGATATGTGCATACAGCTCGGTCACGCTGCCGAATACTACATCCGCTCCGGACGCGGCCGTCAGGCGAGCAAGGAAGAGGTCTACGACATCATTAAGCGCGCCGAGGAAAACGGTCTTATGCACCAGATTCCCAACGTGGACGCCTTTGGCGAGACACACGCCATCTGTAACTGCTGCTCCTGCTCCTGCCTCTCCCTTCGTACCGGCACCATGTTTATGAACCAGGACATGATCCGCTCCAACTATGTGGCAAGGGTTGACAAGGATAAGTGCGTCGCCTGCGGACAGTGTGTTGAAAACTGTCCCCAAAACGCCCTGCTTCTCGGGCAGAAGCTCTGCTCCTCGGAGAAGGTCTGTGACGCCATCGTACACAAGGATACCCCCAGAAACACAAACTGGACAGAGGACAAGTGGAACGCCGACTACCGTATCAATAAGAAGAATGTCGTCGAGACCGGCACCGCCCCCTGCAAGACCGCATGTCCCGCACATATAGCAATCCAGGGCTACATCAAGCTCGCCGCTCTCGGCAAATATCAGGACGCTCTGGAGCTTATCAAGAAAGAGAACCCCTTCCCCGCAGTCTGCGGACGCATCTGCAACCGCCGCTGTGAATTTGAATGCACCCGCGGCGATCTCGACTCCCCCATAGCCATCGACGATATCAAAAAGTTTATAGCCGACCAGGAGCTGACTAAAGAAAACCGCTTCATCCCCAAGAAGCGCCAAAACTACGGAGACAAGAAGGTCGCAATAATAGGCGCGGGCCCCTCCGGCCTGTCCTGCGCATATTACCTCGCCCTCGACGGCTATGACATCACCGTCTTTGAAAAACAAAAGAAGCTGGGCGGTATGCTGACAATGGGCATTCCCTCCTTCCGTCTCGAAAAGGACGTCGTTGATGCAGAGATCGAAGTTCTGCGGGAGCTGGGAGTCAAATTTCAGACCGGCGTTGAGGTCGGCAAGGATGTGACGCTTGACAAGCTGCGCTCGCAGGGCTACAAAGCGTTCTATGTCGCAATAGGCGCACAGCTCGGCCGCAAGCTAGGCATAGAGGGCGAGGACGCCAAGGGCGTCATCACCGGCGTCGATTTCCTCAGGAGCATAGCTCTGGGAGAAGACGCAAAGCTCAGCGGCAAGACCGTCGTCATAGGCGGCGGCAACGTCGCTATCGACGTAGCGCGCGCAGCAGTCCGCGAGGGCTCCGAATCTGTCGATATGTACAGCCTTGAGAGCCGTGATATGATGCCCGCTTCGGCAGATGAGATTGAGGAGGCCGAGGAAGAGGATGTTGTCATAAACAACTCCTGGGGTCCCAAGCGTATTGTCGTAGAAAACGGCAGGGTCACCGCCGTCGAGTTCAAGAGGTGCATATCGGTCTTTGACGAAAACAAAAAGTTCAATCCCAAATTCGATGAAAACGACGTTATAACCGTCCCCGCCGACAATGTACTCCTGTCCGTCGGTCAGAGCATAGATTGGGGCAAGCTGCTTGAGGGCAGTAAGGCTGAATTCAACCCGAACCACACACTTAAAGTGGACTCCTTCACCCTTCAGAGCGCTCAGCCTGACGTATTTGCGGGCGGTGACGCCGTGACAGGACCCAAGTTTGCCATCGACGCTATCGCAGCCGGCAAGGAGGGCGCCATATCCATCCACCGTTTCGTGCAGCCCGGTCAGAGTCTCGTCATAGGCCGTGACCGCCGCGAATATAAAGCGCTCAATAAGGGCGCAGCCATAATAAACAGTTACGACGAGACCCCCCGCCAGACTCCTCCCGTTCTCGAACCCGGAGCAAAGTCCTCCTTCAAGGATCTGCGCGGCACCCTCAGTGAAGAGCAGGTCAAAAAGGAGGCCTCCCGCTGTCTCGGCTGCGGTGTGACGATCGTCGACGAATTCAAGTGTGTCGGCTGCGGTCAGTGCACCACAAAGTGTAAGTTCGACGCGATCTCCCTTGAGAGAGTTTATGATGCACACAACGGCGACATAAAGGATCTAAAGAAAAAAATCGTCAAAAATGTCGTCAAGCGCAAAGCCAGAATCGCGGGCAGAAGTGTTACACGCGCCTTTGAAAAGAAAGCAGACTAAGGTGACTTTATGCATGAACTCGGTATCATGTTCAGCGTCGTAAAGACTGTTGAGCAATTTGCAAAGCAGAACGGGCTTACCAAAGTAGATACTCTCGTGCTCCAGATCGGCGAGCTTTCGCCGGTGGTTCCCATGTATATCGAGGAGTGCTACGCGCCCGCAGTGGACGGCACAATGCTTCAGGATACCAAGCTTAAGATCGAGATGGTGCCCGGCAACGGCCACTGCAAAAAGTGTAATACGGTCTTCAATGTGCTGGCAAATCGGGGCGCATGCCCCAAATGCGGTGAGAAGGCCTTTGAGGAGCTCAGCGGTACGGAATTCAACATAAAGGAGATCGTCGCCTGCTGAGGCTTCGAAAAAACAGTAATCCCCCGAGCAGAGTTCTGCTCGGGGGATTATTATCTGTTTACCGGGGGCTAGCCCGTTTTTCCCGGGCTGTAAGAGCCGGCCTCGCGCCTATATTGTGCGGCTTACGGAGCTGTATATATATCGACACTGCACCTGCCAGAACAAGCATCATATAGAAGTTTATAAACCTTGAGAGCAAAGTCGCTGCAAGGACATGTCCCGGGTATACCGCGCCGAACAGCACAACAAAGCCTCTCTCCGCCGCGCCAACCGTGCCCGGCAGAGGCATGAACGAAACCGACACGAAGAGCACCGCACTGATGGCAACGATATCCAGAAAGGAAAATTCCGAATTTAAGCCGAAGGATCTATAGACAAAGTACGGCACAACGTGGTAGCTCAAAACCTGAACCAGCGTAACAAGCAGTATGGCGGCAAAGCGCCGGGGGTTATTGCGTACAAGCTCCACGCCCCGTTTGACCTCGGAGATATATCTGGCGACGCTTTTGTCGACCTTTTCCGTATTCTTTATGATCCGCAGGCGCGCCAGCAGGCTGACAACACCGTTTATCAGCCTGTGCAGGGCGTTTTCGGAGAACAGAACCGCCGCCAGCAGTAGTAGCATCCCGAAGTGCATAAGGAAGCCCACGGCAAACAGTGCAAAAACGCCGCCGGCAGTTGCAGCTATGTAGCTCCACTTGTAAATAAGCATAGCTAACGCCACCACGACCAGGGAGATCTGAAAGGCGATATTTGTCGTGAACAGCACAAGAGTTGTCCCGGAAATGCTCATTCTGTCCCTGCACATATAGAAAAACTGCATGGGCTGGCCGCCTGTGGACGACGGAGTGATGCCGCTGTAAAATACGTCGACAAAAGCATACTGTAGCATCTCCCAGAAAGTCAGCTTCGTGCCTATACAGCGCGCCGAGATGCCGATTGCAAGCCCCTGACAAATTCTGCATGCAAACATGGCGACAAAGCCCAAAAGCACCCACCTGAGGTCCACGCTCCTAAGAGTGCCCAATATCTCGTCAGCGGAATTATCTCTGAATATGACATAGAGGGTAATGGCGATAAGCGCCGCCATAAACAGTATGCTGAACGCATACTGTTTGAGCTTCTTCTTTTCCGGTATGCCGGTACGGCGTTCTCCCTCGGTAAAGTTTTCGTCTGTTCCGTCGTACAACTGTTTTTCTTCTGCCATAAAATACCTCAAGCTTGCTGCTGCGCAACACAATGTAGATTATATTATACCATCACCTGAGCCTACAGTCCACAGAAACACCGCGGCTTGTAAATCGGCCAGCTTGCTATTATAATACCCGTGAAGCTCACAAAAAAGCAAGTTGTGACAGGGAGGTATAATTATGCAGAAAGCTTCGCCCGAGGTGATAAAGCTATGCTGAGTCTTTTTGTCTGTCCCGTCTGCGGACGACCGCTCATTAGGGAAAAAACCAGATATTTTTGCGAAAGCGGACACAGCTTCGACAAAGCCTCCGAGGGCTATGTCCATCTTCTCCCCGCCAACCGCAAGCACTCAAAGCTCCCCGGCGACGATAAAAATATGCTGCATGCGCGGCGGCGCTTTCTTTCCGCCGGATACTATGCCCCCCTGCGTGAAACGCTGGAGGCTCTGTGTGTGAAGTATTGTCCGAACGAGGTCGCTTTTCTGGATTCCGGCTGCGGCGAGGGTTACTACAGCTCCGGAATCGCCGAAGCGTTGGCCCGTGCGGGCAAAAAACCCGCCGCTGCGGGTATCGACATATCGAAGGAAGCCGTGCGCCTCGCCTCAAAGCAGGTGAAAGCAGTGGAATTTGCCGTCGCATCGGCCTATCATCTGCCGCTGGCGGACAGCTCCGCAGACGCCGTCCTCAACTGCTTTTCGCCGCTTTGCGAGAGCGAGTTTCTGCGCGTTCTGCGCCGCGGAGGGCATTTCATATACGTCGTCCCAGCGCCAAGGCACCTCTGGGAGCTCAAATGCGCCGTATACGACGAGCCCTACGAGAACGAACGCGTCACAGCAAGCTACGAGGGCTTTTCACTCCTCGAAACGGCTCAGATATCCGACCGCATCAGGCTAAACGACAATCAGTCGATAATAGATCTGTTCACCATGACCCCGTATTTCTGGAAGACTCCCCGCGAGAGCGCGGAGAGGCTGAAAGCGTTAGACACCCTTGAAACAGAGATCTCGTTCGATATACACGTCTATGAAAAGGCCTGACTATTTTTTCTCGTCCAGTTTCTTTATATTGATTTTTGCCGCCTCAGTGACGGCGCCTATCCTGCTCATGACATAGTCATATCCGTCCGGGGCGTGGGGCTTTGTGCAGTTCCTGCAATCCTTTATGCCCTCGGGGGTATAAATATAATCGCCGCCGCAGCTAGATCCGAGCGAATACAGAGGGCAAAAGCAGAAAAGGCAGTTGAACTCCTCCGTATCCTCAAATTTGTGACAGGGGAAGAATTCACATTTTTCGTTTTTGTAGTGTGCGAAGTGGCCCAGCAAATTATTGGCTCCCAAAAAAGTCCCTGCCTTCCGCCGCAAAAAATGCGCTTATTATATGCCGGTGATTATATCATTTTAAACGGCTTCTGTCCAACAGACAGAAATAAAAATGAACACGGACCGTAAAACATTCAATTTACATTCCCCTGCATACGTGATAAAATATAGAGTAATTTACACCATAATTTAGACGGAGGACGCTATGAGCCAGAGCTTTTTTGCGCTTATCTCCCGAATGCGCTATATCGGCCGCTGGGGGCTTATGAGAAACAGTCTGCCCGAGAACATACAGGAGCACAGCCACATGGTCGCGGTCATAGCCCACAGCCTTGCCGTAATAGGGCGCGACGTATACGGCAAGAGCACCGACCCCGACAAGTGCGCCACCGCGGCGCTGTTTCACGACGCCTCGGAAATACTCACGGGCGATCTGCCCACACCTATAAAATACAACAACGAAGCGATCCAGAGCTCCTATAAGGACATCGAGCAGAAAGCCTGCGAAAAGCTCCTTGCACTTCTGCCGGATGAGCTAAAGGCCTCATATCGCCCGCTTTTGCTGGATACGGACGCGGAAACATACTCATACGTCAAAGCTGCGGACAAGCTCTCCGCCTATATTAAGTGCATTGAGGAGCGAAAGGCCGGCAACAACGAATTCATCTCCGCCGAGCAGCAGATCCTGGGCATTCTCAGGTCTAACCCTCTGCCGGAGGTTGACTACTTCATACAAAACTTTATCCCCGCTTTCGAGCTTACGCTCGACGAGCTGGGCACAATGGATTAAGGAGAAAACTATGCGAGCATTTGTTACTGTAATAGGACACGACCGTGTCGGAATCATAGCCGGAATCTGCGGTCTTCTGGCAGAAAAGTCTGTTAACATTCTCGATATCAGCCAGACCATTCTGCAGGACAACTTCACTATGATAATGCTGGTGGACGCAGCGGGCTGCACCGTCTCCTTCGAGGAGCTTGCCGCGCGGCTTTCCGAGCTGGGCAAAAGCATGGAGCTCGACATTCGCATCCAGCGCGAGGAAATTTTCAACGCCATGCACAAAATCTGAACGCGCGCCTATCTCAGCCGAAAGGTCGCGGCCGAGCCGCTTCCAAATATAGTATTTCCCATGGCCGCCAGCCATGGGGAGAGGAGAAAAAGCAAATGATACCTAACACAGAAAAAACAATGGACAAAATCGTAGCCCTCTGTAAAAACCGCGGCATAGTCTACGCGGGCAGCGAGATCTACGGCGGACTGGCCAACTCATGGGACTACGGTCCTCTCGGTGTTGAGCTGAAAAACAACATCAAGAGGGCCTGGTGGAAAAAGTTCGTCCAGGAGAATCCCTATAACGTCGGTCTTGACTCCGCCATTCTCATGAACCCGCAGGTGTGGGTGGCATCCGGCCACGTCACCACCTTCAACGACCCGCTCATCGACTGCAAGGCCTGCAAAATGCGTCACCGCGCCGACAAGCTCATCGAGGCGTATATAAAGGAAAGCCCTGACGACGTCAATGTGGAGGCCATGACAAACGACGAGATGGTCGCCTATATCCGCGAGAAAAAAATCCCCTGCCCCGGCTGCGGCAAGTCCGATTTCACTGATATACGCAAGTTCAACCTCATGTTCAAGACCCATCAGGGCGTAACGGAGGACAACTCCACCGAGGTATATCTCCGCCCCGAGACCGCTCAGGGCATCTTCGTAAACTTCAAAAACATACAGCGCACCACCCGGCGCAAGATACCCTTCGGCGTGTGCCAAATCGGAAAGAGCTTCCGCAACGAGATAACTCCGGGCAACTTCATCTTCCGCATACGCGAGTTCGAGCAGATGGAGCTTGAATTTTTCTGCGAGCCGGGTACCGACCTCGAGTGGTTCGAATACTGGCGCAGCTATTGCCACGACTGGCTCCTGTCCCTCGGTATGAAGGACGACAACCTGCGTCTCCGCGACCACGAGAAGGAGGAGCTGTCCTTCTACTCCAAGGCCACCACCGACTTTGAGTATATGTTTCCCTTCGGCTGGGGCGAGCTCTGGGGCGTCGCTGACAGGACAGACTATGACCTCACCCAGCACCAGAAGATCTCGGGTCAGGATATGGACTACTTCGACCAGGAGAGGAACGAGCACTATATCCCCTATGTTGTGGAGCCCTCTCTGGGAGCGGACCGCGTGACGCTGGCCTTCATTGTCGAGGCATACGACGAGGAGGTGGTCGACGCCGAGAAAAACGACACCCGCGTGGTCATGCACTTCCATCCCGCTCTGGCCCCTATCAAGTGCGCTGTGCTGCCCCTCTCCAAAAAGCTGGCGGAGCCCGCTGTAAAGCTCTATCACGGTCTGCAGAAGCACTTTATGGTCGAGTATGACGAGTCCGGATCCATCGGAAAGCGCTATCGCCGTTTTGACGAGATCGGCACCCCCTTCTGCGTCACCTACGACTTTGAGAGCGAAAACGACGGCTGTGTGACCATACGTGAGCGTGACAGCATGGAGCAGGAGCGAATTAAAATTGAGGATCTTGCGGAGTACATCGATAAGCGCATTGCGTTTTAAGCCGCTATAAATATCCTCAAAAGGAGATACTATGATAAACCAGGGAGAAATTCTCCAGACAATAGAAATGATAGACCAGCAGCATCTGGATGTGCGCACTATCACAATGGGCATTTCCCTGCGCGACTGCTGCGATCCGGATATAAATAAAAGCTGCGATAAAATATACGACAAAATCTGCCGTCTGGCGGGCGACCTCGTCAAGACCGGCAAAGCCATCGAGTCCGAGTTCGGAATACCAATAGTCAACAAGCGCGTCTCCGTAACTCCCATTTCTCTGGTGGCTGAGTGCTGTGAGGCGGACGACTATGTCCCGTTTGCCCTCGCTCTGGACAGGGCGGCGCAAGAGGTCGGCGTGGACTTTTTGGGCGGCTACTCCGCCCTTGTCCACAAGGGCAGCACCGTCGGTGACGATAAGCTTATACGCAGTATCCCGCAGGCTCTGGCGGAGACAAAATACGTCTGCTCCAGCGTTAATATCGGCACTACCCGAGCCGGAATAAACATGGACGCGGTAAAGCTTATGGGCCAGACCGTAAAAAGGACCGCCGAGCTGACAAAAGACAGCGGCGGAATGGGCTGTGCAAAGCTGGTTGTGTTCTGCAACGCCGTTGAGGACAACCCCTTCATGGCGGGCGCATTCCACGGTGTCGGCGAGCCGGAGTGTGCTATAAACGTGGGCGTCTCAGGTCCCGGAGTGGTGTATCACGCTCTCAAAGGGGCCAGGGGCAAGCCTCTGGACGAAGTTGCGGAGACCATAAAGCGCACGGCCTTTAGAATAACACGAATGGGTCAGCTTGTAGCTCAGGAGGCCTCGTTGAGACTGGGAGTGCCCTTTGGAGTTGTGGACCTGTCACTCGCCCCGACCCCCGCCGTTGGCGACAGTGTTGCGGACATTCTCGAAGAGATGGGGCTCTCCTCCGTGGGAGCGCCCGGCACAACGGCCGCGCTCGCACTGCTGAACGACGCGGTCAAAAAGGGCGGCGTTATGGCCTCTTCCAACGTGGGCGGGCTGTCTGGCGCATTCATACCCGTCTCCGAGGACGCCGGCATGATAGCCGCAGCCAAGGCCGGACATCTAACTATCGAAAAGCTTGAGGCGATGACCTGTGTTTGCTCCGTGGGCCTGGACATGATAGCGGTCCCCGGCGACACTACGGCGGAGACTATTTCCGCGATAATTGCTGACGAGGCGGCAATAGGCATGGTCAACAACAAGACGACCGCTGTCCGCATCATTCCCGCGCTTGGCAAAAAAGTCGGCGACATGGTGGAGTTCGGCGGGCTTCTCGGCTCCGCTCCCGTGATGCCTGTAAATTCCTGCTCGCCTTACGAATTCATTCACAGAGGCGGCCGTATACCCGCGCCTCTGCACAGCCTGAAAAACTAGGAGCTGACTATGGAGCAGGCAAAGATAGCCCGCATAAACGAGCTGACACGGATTTCGAGGCAGCGGGAGCTGACCGCAGAGGAAGCGGAAGAGCGCCGTAATCTGCGGGCAGAATATGTTTCCGACTGGCGCAGGGGAGCGGAGGCCACCTTGAACAGTGTGGTAGTATTAAACCCGGACGGAACAAAGCACAAGCTCAGACGCAGGAAACGGACTTAACAGGAGACTCTTATGAATACCGGTCAGGACTTTGTCAGGAAAATCGGACCCTTCGGCTGTGCGCTGTTTCTTGCCCTATTTGTGCTGTTTCTCATCTACTGCTTTACGGCCGGCCCTGCCGACCCGCTTAAGGGCTATGAGCCGCCGCACGACTCCGAATACTACGCCCAGAGCGGCGCAGCTCTTGAGCAGCTGCAGGCAGAGTTGGAAAGCAGAGTTTTCCCGGAGCTTAACGGCATAGTGTCCAGTGAGATTGAGGGCGGAAAACTTGTCATAGCCATTGATGGCAGCAGTTTCGCAAGCTCCCGCGACGCGATACTGAAATATTACGACGAGAGCCTTTTCTACTTTGAGAGGAGCTGAGAGCATGACAGACGGTTTTATCAAGGTCGCGGCAGGTACGCCGAAAATTCGCGTTGCGGACGTCTCTTATAACCGGGACAGCATACTTGCTCTCATAAAAAAAGCCGGGGGTAAGGGCGTCAAGATTCTCACACTGCCCGAACTCTGCCTCAGCGGATACACCTGCGCCGACCTCTTTGAACAAGACGTCCTGCTCTCGGGTGCGGAGGAGGGTCTGGCACAAATTCTCTCCGCCACGGCGGATACCGACATGCTCTTTGCTCTCGGTCTGCCGGTCAGGTCCGGAGGAAAGCTTTACGACTGCGCGGCTGTCTGCTGCTCGGGCGAGCTTCTGGCGCTGGTGCCTAAAACCTCTCTCCGGGACTGCGGCGGCCTCTCCGAGACGCGCTGGTTCACAGCCTCGGACTGCACCGGCAAAATGATGAGCTTTGCCGGTCGTGAGACCTACTTTGGCAGAGATGTACTGTTTAACTGCAGCGACCTGCCTGAGCTGTGTGTCGGAGTGGAAATATGCGAGGATATTTGGGCGGCGGTTCCGCCCTCGTCCGCGCTGGCTCTTGCCGGGGCGACCCTTATATTGAATCTCTCCGCCAGTGGTGAGACGGCCGGAAGGGCCGATTACCGCCGCGAGCTGGTTAAAAACCAGTCTGCCCGCCTTGTCTGCGGCTATGTCTTTGCCGATGCCGGAGACGGCGAGAGCACTACGGATACGGTCTTTTGTGGCCACGATCTCATAGCGGAAAACGGCGGACTTTTGGCCGAAAGCCGCTTTGATACAGGGCTTGTAATATCTGAATTGGATATAAGTCGCCTGATTTTTGAGCGTAGAAGGATAGCTTTCTGCCGTTCATCGGATAACAGCGGCATTGTCCGAAAGAGCTTTAACCTTCAAAAGAGCGAGACGGAGCTCACAAGGGAAATAAACCCTTTACCCTTCATCCCGCAGGACAGCGAAAAGCGGGCGGAGCGCTGCGGCGAGGTCCTCCGTATCGCGGCGCTGGGTCTTAAGAAGCGCCTGGAGCACACACATACCGAAAAGTTGGTGTTGGGCGTGTCCGGAGGTCTGGACTCCACTCTTGCAATGCTGATTTCGACAAGAGCTCTCGACATGCTGGGTCTGGAGCGCGAAAACCTCATAGCCGTGACCATGCCCTGCTTCGGCACCACCCCACGCACCCGGGGCAATGCGGAAAAGCTTACCTCGCTGTTGGGAGCGCAGCTCAAAACTGTTGAGATAAGCGCCGCCGTCCGCCAGCACTTTGCAGACATAGGGCACGATGAAAATGACCGGAACGTGGTCTATGAGAACTCACAGGCGCGTGAGCGCACACAGGTCCTCATGGATATTGCCAACGGCTGCGGCGCTCTCGTGGTCGGAACGGGCGATATGTCCGAGCTGGCGCTCGGCTGGGCCACCTATAACGGCGACCACATGTCCATGTACGGAGTGAATTCGGGCATCCCCAAAACTTTGGTCCGCCATCTTGTAGCTTATTGCGCAGATACGGCAGAGTCAGGGGAGCTTAAAGCCGTACTGACGGACGTTCTCGAAACCCCTGTTTCACCGGAGCTGCTGCCCGCCTTTGAGGATGATATCAGCCAGAGGACCGAGGAGCTGGTGGGTCCCTATGAACTGCACGACTTTTTCCTATACTATTTCGTGCGCTGGGGCTTCAGGCCAAAAAAGGTTTTGCGGCTCGCAGAGTACGCCTTTGCCGGCGTATACGGCCGCGAGACCATCCTCAAGTGGCTGCGTATCTTTATCAGCCGCTTCTTCTCACAGCAGTTCAAGAGGAGCTGCCTGCCCGACGGCCCTAAAGTCGGTACCCTGTCCTTAAGTCCACGAGGGGATTGGCATATGCCCTCGGACGCAGTGTGCAGGCTCTGGTTGGAAGAGCTTGGGGGGCTATAGAAAGAAAAAGCCTTCGACCGTCGGGTCGAAGGCTTTAGTATTTTTATTAGAACAGCGAAGCCGCAACAAGTTTTTTGGTGTATTCGGTCTGAGGATCGTTGAATACCTGCTCCACAGGGCCCTGCTCCACAATGCGGCCCTCGTTCATCACAATAACACGGTCGCTTATCTGTCGGATGACATTCAGGTCGTGGGAGATGAACAGGTAGCTGAGTTCCAGCTCCCTGCGGAGTTTCACTAAGAGTTCAAGTATCTGGGCCTGAATGGTGACGTCCAGCGCGGAGACCGGCTCGTCGGCAATAATAAACTCCGGTCTCTGAATCAGCGCCACCGCAATGCCGACTCGCTGACGCTGACCTCCGGAGAGCTGTTTGGGCTTTCTGTATGCGTATTCCGCCCCCAGCCCGACATGCTCCAGCATATCGCCTACACGCTGACGGCGCTCCTCCTTGGGTATGCGGCCGAAAACCCGAAGTGGTTCCTCTACAAGCCACTCAATACGCTTGGAGGGGTTCAGGGAGCCGAATGGGTCCTGAAATACCATCTGGGGATTCTGGGTATAGTGGATGATCTCACCGTCGTAAAACTTGTGGAGCCCGAGAATTGTCTTGGACAGGGTCGTCTTGCCGCAGCCGGATTCGCCAACCAGACCGAGTATCTCACCGCGGTACACCTCGAAATTGATATCAAAGAGCACCTGTTTTCTGTGTTTTTTCCCGCTGTAATAGGCGTTCAGGTTTTTAACCTCCAGGACATTATCCGACATTGGATTTTCTCCACGGTGACACAGCGGAAATAAGCTGCTTTGTGTATTCGTGTTTTGGGTGCTCAAAAATTTCCTCCGTATCGCCGTACTCAACAATTCTTCCATTGTACATGACAGCGACCTTCTTGCAAACGCGCCTCACGACTCGCAGGTCGTGCGAGATGAACAGGAGACTGATACCGCATTTTTCATTGAGTCTCTTGAGCAGTTCAAGTATCTGCGCCTGAATGGTGACGTCCAATGCGGTGGTCGGTTCATCCAGTATGAGCAGCTTAGGACGCGTAATAAAGGCAGCGGCAATCATAGCTCTCTGGCGCTGGCCTCCCGAGAGCTGGTGCGGATATTTCTTATAGGTCTCCTCAGGTTCGGGCAGACCCACAAGTTTCATAACCTCCAGTGCCATTTTACGCCTCTCCTCGGCACTGAACTTGCTGTGTAGCTTTAAGGTCTCCTCTATCTGACGGCCGATTTTCATGAGAGGATCGAGGCTTGTCATGGGCTCCTGAAATATAACGCCAATGTCCTTGCCCTGCAGCAGACGCAGCTCATTGACCGTGCATTTTAGCAGGTCCCGCCCCTCAAAGATGACCTCGCCGGCAATATTGGCGTAGCCCTTTTCAAGCAGACCGGCGACCGTCAAAGCGGTCACGGTCTTACCACAGCCCGATTCGCCTACAAGACCCAGCGTCTCTCCCTCCGCCATATCGAGATCAAGTCCTCTGACCGCAACGTTCTCACGTCCGTCGTTGAAGGATACTTCAAGGTTTTTTATACTAAGCATTTGCTTTCCGCCTCCTTTTTGGACGAGGTCTCCAGGTGGGTCTGTACCCCAGGCCCTCGGAAATAAGGGCAAAGCCCAATATCATTATAGAAATCGAAAAACCGGCAGACAGCGCCATCCAGGGTGAGGTGGTCATATATGCCTGGGAGTCAAGGAGCATCCTTCCAAGGCTTGCCCTCTCTGTCGGACCCACGCCTACGCCCAGATAGCTCATGCTGGCTTCCGCAAGCACGGCGTTATTGAAGCCGATCGCAATAGAGCTTAAAAGTACATTCATGATGTTCGGGAGAATGTGGACGAACATTATCCGTCTGTGTGAGACGCCCATGAGCTGTGCGTTCTTTACATAGTCGCGGTTGCGCTGCTTGGCAAATTCGCTGCGGATAACGCGGGCAAAGCTCGGAATGAACAGTATGCCCAGAATAATGATCACGTTGTTTTTGCCCGAGCCCGTTATGCTTATAATCACAAGCGCCAGCAGAATGCTGGGAAACGCGGTAAACGCATCGTTGATACGCATCAGTATCTCATCCAGCGTACCTCCGAAATAGCCGGTCAGCCCGCCTATTATCGTTCCGAAGATTGCACCAATCGCCACAGCCAGAAACGCGATATTCAAAGTTGTTCCCGCGCCCTCCATAACTCGGCTCAGAACGTCCCGACCAAAATTGTCGGTTCCCAGCCAGTGGGCAGCGCACGGCGCCAGATTCTTATCAGCCATTGACATGACATTTGGCTCATATGGGGTCCAAAAGTAACCGAGAACGATTGCGCCGATAGTCAGCCCCGTAATCATACATCCGAATATTAAGTTGAAGTTCGGCGTTCTTCTCATGGAGCAGCTCCTCAGCGGAAACGTATGCGCGGGTCTATATATTTATAGGATATGTCCGCTATATTGTTAACTGTGATAACTACAGTTGCTATTATCATTATTATTGTCTGGACGACAGGAAAGTCACGCTTTATTATGCAGGCCATAAGCAGCCTGCCTATACCAGGTATCGTAAACACCTGCTCTATGATTATGCTGCCGGCGATTATGTCCACCAGCGTAACCGCCAGAAAGGTAATTACAGGAATTATTGTGTTGCGCATTACGTGGCTGCGTAGCACCTGCCAGCGGCTGTTCCCGCGGCTGTACGCGGTACGGACATAGTCCTCCGACATCTCTCGCACCATACCGCCGCGTAGGAGCTTTATGACCATTGCGCTCTTGGGCAGGGCAATAGCCAGCGCCGGGAATAAAAGAAAGCCAAAAAAGCCCGCCGGGTTCTCGGAATAGGGTATGAACTTTCCAACGGTAAAGAGGTTTAAAATCAGGCCAAAAACATAGGTGAAAATGATGCCGATGAAGAACGGCGGCATTGACATTATAAGCTGATTTATAAGCATGCAAAATCTGTCAAAGAAGGTATGCGCATAACGTGCCAGCAGTGTCGCTATGGGGAAGGAGATGATCAGTACCATCAGAAAAGAAATAACAGTCAGAGCCGCAGACACGCCTATCTTGCCCGCGATAAGCTCACTGACGGGCATGTTATAGGAGAATGAAGTCCCGAAATCTCCGGTAATAAAGTCGCCCAGCCAGCGAAAATAGCGCAAAATCACGGGGTCATTGAGTCCCAGCTCCTCCCTCAGAGCCTCCACCCTTTCGGGGGTACTGTGCGTACCCAGCATATTGGTAGTGGGATCGCCCGAAATGATTTGAAACGCGAGAAATACAAGCATTGATATTACCAGAAGAGTGAGGATAAATATGCATATTCTTTTGACAACGTAGTGCATTTTTATCCCCTCCGGTATCCTGTAATGACAAAATGTGACAAATAATTATGTCGGTAATTGGGACAAACAGGGCGCGCTTTCTTTTGGAAAGATCGCCCTGTTCCCTTTTGTTTTACTAATCGGGCCGTTTAATGCTCACTTTGTAAAATAGACCTTGGACATATCCATGACATATAGGGGATAGAACTCGTATCCGCGGACACCGTTCCCCATTGCGACCATATCGCAGAGATCTTGGATATAGACGTTTGCGGCCTGTTCTGCGAGTATCTCCTGCAGCCTTCCATAGAACTCGACCTGCTTATCGGAATCGATACATGTGACAGCCTTTGAAAATACCTCATCGTATTCCTCATTGCTGAAGTTAATGAAGTTGGATGCGTTATCGCTCGTGAAGCGCTCCAGCATGGATCTTGCGGTCATAAGGGAGGCGTCGACTCCGATGACTGTGCCCTCAAAATTGCGTCCGAGATATGTGTCGTTTACCCATGTGTTCCAGTCCACAAGCTTAACGTTCATAGTTACGCCTATCTTACTGAGCTGCTCAGACAGGACAGTCGCCGTGTCGACATGCGGCTGGTAGTTGGAGGGTACGGTCACGTCAAATTCGAAGCCGTCCTCATATCCCGCCTCGGCAAGGAGCTGCTTGGCCTTTTCTATATCATAGCTGTAGTAGTCAACAAGATCCTTGCGGAAGTATTTGGTAAACGCCGGATACATACTGCTGCCGACTGCGGCGCCGCGCCCGTCGGCCGTGAGATCCATGACGTACTTTCTGTCCAAAGCATAGCAGAGCGCCTGACGTACCTTCATGTTGTCAAAAGGCTTCGCTTTATTGTTGAGGTAGAGCGCCTGTACAAGGTTCATTGTGCCTTCAACGATGGTGTAGTCATCCCCAAGCTGGTTCGTCTGAGCGCTGGAGAGGTGGGCGACAAGGTCAAGAGCTCCGCTCTTGAGAGACATTATGAGTGCCTCGCCTTCCTCTATTATTTTGAATGTTACACCGTCAACATATGCGGGAGTTCCCCAATAATCGTCGAATTTTTCAAGGACTACATTTTCCTGAGGAGTGCGGGAAACGTACTTAAAGGGGCCGGTGCCGATTATCCCGTCCTCGGGATTGCTGCCGTCGGGTATGATGGCGACTGCGAACTGGGCGAGAAATTCAACGTTTGGCTCGCTTAAGGTGACGACGACAGTGCTGTCGTCGGTCTTTTCAATGGATTTGATGGCTTCAAACCCCTCCACCAACGGCTTATCACTGTTTGTTCCGGCCGCGCGCTTAAGAGAATATACGACGTCGTCAGCCGTGACGGTATCTCCGTTGTGGAATTTCACGTTTTCGCGCAGGGTAAAAGTGAAGACTGTTCCGTCATCAGAGATGCCAAAGTCTTTGGCAACGGCAGGAACGAGGTTCCCGTCGGTGTCGGGCTTGACAAGCCCCTCATAGACGTTGAACAGGACTTCTCTTGTTCCGGCATAAACCATCTTGTGAGGATCAAGAGTTTTATCCAGATCCTGAGCAATGCCGACTGTCAGGTCACCGCCCATAACAGGCTCTGCGGAGCCTTCCGGCTGCTGGCTGATGTCGGGACTTGTCTCTACAACAGCTCCGCATGCGCCCAACAGGGCTGCAAGCAAAAGGACTGTCAGTACCAGTGCAAGAGTACGTCTGCCATTTCTCATCTTGGTCATCTCCTTGATAAATAATAATTTTTCCGCCAGCAAAATGAAAAACGGCGATTTCCCATTTATCGGGGTCCGGCTGCACCAAAATTCCCTGTTGGCGTTAGGTTTGAACAGACTGCGTTCAATCATTCACGTATAGCAGTATATACAATATTTTAATCAATTGCAAGACTCTCAGATCAAAAAAAGGGCCCAAAAACACTGTGTTTCCAACGATTTGGGGCATCTGATAGTTTCTGCAGATCAAAATTTGGTAAAGCGCCGAAAAAGAAAGCGCGCTCCCGACAATATGAATAAAATGTCGGGGCACGCTAAAACTTTTTTGTTAATTTCGCTTACTTAGCAAACTCTACTGCCTTGGTCTCACGCAGAAGATGGACTTTAATCTGACCGGGGTATGTCAGCTCGCTTTCGATCTTCTTGGCAATATCGCGGGCAAGCAGAGTCATTTGATCCTCAGATATCTCTTCGGGTTTTACCATTATGCGGATCTCTCTGCCCGCCTGAATAGCATAGCAGCTCTCGACTCCGCCAAAGCTCTTTGAGACCTCCTCGAGCTTTTCCAGACGTTTGACGTAGTTTTCAATATTTTCACGGCGAGCGCCGGGTCGGGCCGCAGAAATCGAGTCCGCCGCCTGGACAAGAACGGCAATTATGCTGTGAGGCTCCACATCACCGTGGTGGGCTTCGATGGCGTGGATAATCTCCTCGCTTTCCTTATACTTGCGTGCAAGGTCGACGCCGATGGTCACATGGCTTCCTTCAACCTCGTGGTCGATCGCCTTTCCTATGTCATGGAGCAGGCCCGCGCGCTTTGCGAGTGTGACGTTGACGCCCAGCTCCGATGCCAAAAGACCGGCAATGTGCGACACTTCGATCGAGTGGCTCAGAACATTCTGACCGTAGCTGGTGCGATATTTCATGCGGCCCAGCAGTTTGACCAGGTCGGGATGCAGACCGTGAACGCCGGTTTCGAATATGGCCCGTTCGCCCTCTGCCTTTATAGAGGCGTTGACCTCCTTCTGCGCCTTGGCGACCATCTCCTCAATTCTTGCAGGATGGATACGTCCGTCCTGAATGAGTTTTTCAAGTGCCAGACGTGCGACTTCTCGGCGAACGGGGTCAAAGCTGGACAGGGTTATCGCTTCGGGCGTGTCGTCGATTATGAGGTCTACACCGGTGAGCGTCTCGATAGCACGGATGTTGCGGCCTTCGCGCCCTATGATGCGGCCCTTCATCTCGTCGTTCGGGAGAGGAACGACCGAGACCGTAACTTCGGATGCGTGATCCGCCGCACAGCGCTGTATGGCGAGGGTGATATATTCTCTTGCCTTGGTTTCCGCTTCTTCCTTGTAGTGGCTCTCCACTTCCTTTATCTTGACCGCCATCTCATGGGTGACCTCGGTCTCGAGAGTGGATATAATGTGTTCCTTGGCTTCCTCAACAGTGTATCCCGAGATTTTTTCAAGCATTTCAAGCTGGCTACGCTTGATCGCGTCAATCTCCTCCTGCTGTGCTTCAACAGAGGCTATCTTGCGGTTTAATGTCTCTGTTCGTTTTTCCAGAGAGTCGGTTTTTCTGTCGAGGTTTTCTTCTTTCTGCTGGAGGCGGCGCTCCTGCTTCTGCAGCTCGGCACGGCGCTCCTTGACTTCGCGCTCGTATTCGGCGCGGTTTTTGTGTATTTCTTCCTTTGCCTCTAAAAGAGCTTCCCGCTGCTTGCTCTCAGCGGTTTTTATAGACTCATTTATAATTCGCTTTGCTTCTTCCTCGGCGCTTTGAATTTCGCGCTCCGAAACTCTTTTCCTGTAGACGATGCCGAGTGCAAAGGCAACTACGAAAACTGTTACGGCGATGATTATCGTCCATAGCAATGAAACATCAGGCATAGTAAGTAACACACCTCCAATCTTGTAAAAATGTTAGGTGGTTAACTGATAGAAATTCGATCTAAAAGAACTTTCGTCCCGACGGTACCCCTTTCCGCCGCCTAAAAGCTCAATGAATGTTAAAAGGATTATCCCCCTGCCACGTACAATTGTACGCAGTTAACCTTATAAATATCATCGTACTATTCTAACGTGGATTAAATATTATGTCAAGCGCAAAAAAATGACCCCGCAGACCTTGAAGTCTGCGGGGTCAAAGGCGTTTATTGATTGTCGGTTATACCGCTGAGGGAATGCTCTTTAGAACATTCCTCCGCCCATACCACCCATTCCGCCCATGCCGCCCATATCGGGCATTGCGGGTGCGGGAGGCTCGGGGATATCGGCAACAAGGCTCTCGGTGGTGAGCACAAGGGAGGCTACCGATGCCGCGTTTTGGATTGCGCTGCGGCACACCTTGGTCGGGTCAACCACTCCGGCCTTTATCATGTCGGTGTACTTGTCATTTATTGCGTCGTATCCGTAGTTTACACTGCTGTTGGCCTTGACTTTCTCAAGGATAATCGCGCCCTCCAGACCTGCGTTCTCAGCGATCTGGCGAATGGGAGCCTGGAGAGCATTGACAACAATAGCAGCACCGGTTCTCTCGTCGCCTTCAAGGTCCTCAAGCAGCTTTTCGGCCGCCTTGGCAGCCATAACATATGCTGTACCGCCGCCGGCAACGATGCCCTCTTCTACAGCCGCGCGGGTGGCGTTGAGAGCGTCCTCGATTCTGAGCTTTTTCTCCTTCATCTCGGTCTCGGTCTCTGCGCCGACCTTCAGAACCGCGACGCCGCCTGCCAGCTTTGCAATGCGCTCGTTGAGCTTATCCTTGTCGTAATCGGAGGTTGTGTCCTCGATCTGACGTTTGATTGCATCGACTCTTGCCTTGATCTCCTTGGAGTCGCCGGCGCCGTCAATGATCATGGTATTTTCCTTATTGACCTTTACGAGACGGGCGGTGCCGAAGCAGTTGACATCGAAATTGTCGTCGTCAAGACGCATGCCCAGTTCGCTGTTTATGACCTGTCCGCCGGTAAGGATGGCGATATCGTCGAGCATTTCTCTGCGTCTGTCGCCGAATCCGGGCGCCTTTACACAGACACATGTAAAGGTTCCGCGCAGCTTGTTGAGTATAATTCCGGCCAGCGCGTCTCCGTCAATGTCCTCAGCGATGATGAGGAGCTTCCTGCCGGCCTTCATTGTTGCCTCCAGCACGGGGAGCAGTTCGGTCAGATTGGATATCTTCTTATCGGTTATGAGGATATAGGGGTTTTCAAGGACAGCCTCCATTTTTTCCGTATCGGTGACCATGTAGGGGGTCAGATAGCCGCGGTCGAACTGCATGCCCTCGACGACCTCGGTGTAGGTGTCCGCCGTCTTGCTGTCCTCTATGGTTATAACGCCGTTCTGGGATACCTTATCCATAGCGTCGGCGATGAGATCGCCTATAAAAGCCTCGCCGGAGGAGACTGTGCCGACTCTTGCGATGTCCTTGCTGCCTGAAACGGGCTGGCTGTTCTGCTTTACGGCCTCAACCGCTGCGTCTGCAGCCTGCTTGATGCCGCGGCGCATGATCATCGGGTTTGCGCCCGCCGCTACGTTCTTGAGGCCATCAGCAATCATTGCCTGCGCAAGGATGGTCGCTGTGGTGGTACCGTCGCCGGCTACGTCGTTGGTCTTCGTGGAGACCTGCTTGATGAGCTGTGCTCCCATATCTTCAAACGGATCCTTCAGATCGATTTCCTTGGCGATGGTAACGCCGTCGTTGGTGATAAGGGGAATACCGAACTTTCTTTCGAGGACTACATTGCGTCCCTTGGGTCCGAGTGTGATCTTCACTGTATCGGCGAGCTGGTCAATGCCGCTTTTGAGGGACTTGCGGGCATCCTCACCGTAGATAATCTGTCTTGCCATAGTATTTTGACCTCCAAATATTTATAGAACGTATTACATTTCGACAACAGCGAGGATGTCGTTCTGCCGCACGATGACGAGCTCCTCCTCGTCGACCTTTGCGGTCATGCCGGAAAATTTGTTGCAGATGACCTTGTCACCGGGCTTGAGAAACATCTTTATCTGGGTGCCGTCGTTCATATTGCCGTCGCCTACTACAAGAACCTCGAAAATCGAGGGCTTCTCTTTGTTGCTGCTGGTAAGAATTATGCCGCTCTTGGTCTTTTCCTCAGCTTCGAACTGCTTTAACAGAACTCTGTCGCCTACGGGTTTGATTTTCATTGTATATACCTCCTAAAAATGTAATCAAAGTAAGATGGTTTTAGCACTCACAACAACCGAGTGCTAACGAATATAATAATAAGCCATATCTAGCTGTTCTTGCAAGCTGTATTATGCCGATTTTTCGGCGAAATACGCTAATTATTGGGAACAATCCATATCTTAACCATATAACGCGGGTGCTAACTGCGATTTACTGGCTTTTCCTCTTAAATCCACTCTGCGAACACCTTATTTTGGGCTGTCACTTCAAATACATGTAAAGATCGCACTTTATCATGCCGTTGTAGAGCTTTCGCTTTTTGTCCGCCGCCCTTCCGAAGCTGCGCTCAAACTCCGTATGTGAGGACAGCAGAAACAGCTTCCAGTTTTCGAGCGCGAAATAGGCTTTCCCGAAGTCGGTATAAAGCGCTTCAGCCTGGCGCTTTTCCATGAGACGCTCGCCGTAGGGCGGATTTGTCACAATCACTCCCCGCTCGGTTTTTCTGTCGAATTTCGTTGCATCCGCCTGCGAAAACTCTATACATCCGTCTACGCCGGCACGTTTTGCATTCTCCTTTGAGATCTGCACCGCCTCGGGATCAATATCGGAGGCAAAAATGCGGTAGTCGCCGTTATACTCCCGGCTCGGCGCCTCCTCGCGGGCTTTTTTCCACACGCCTCTGTCAAAGCACGACCACTCTTCGGCCGCAAAGCCCCGGTCAAGCCCGGGCGCGCGGTTTTTGGCAATGAGCGCCGCCTCGATAGGCAGAGTTCCGCTGCCGCAGAAGGGATCGCAGAAATCGTCTCTGCCGCGGTAGCGCGAGAGGATTACCATGGCCGCCGCAAGGGTCTCCGAAAGCGGCGCTCCAACATGGGCAGGGCGGTAACCGCGCTTGTGCAGCCCGTCACCGGTGGCGTCAAGGTAGATTGTACACACGTCATCCATAATGGAAAACTGTACACGCATGGTCTCGCCGTCCTCAGGGAACCACGAAATTCCGTACTTCTGCGAGAGCCGCGTGACCATAGCCTTTTTTATTATGCTCTGGCAGTCCGACACGGAAAACAGCTTGGAGCCTATGCTGTGGCCCTTGACCGGAAACGCAGCATTCTTAGGGATATAGTCTTCAATGGGCAGTGCCTTTACCCCCTCGAAAAGCTCATCGAAGGTCCTTGCGGTAAAGGAGCCGACCTCAACCAGCACGCGCTCGGCGCAGCGCAGCCAGATACAGGCCTTTGCCAGTTCCTCTTCGGTGCCCTCAAAGCGCACCCGTCCGTTTTCTGCGGCGACTCCCGGCATGTCCAGCCTCCGCAGCTCGTCGGCCACCAGACCCTCCAGCCCAAAGTGGCAGGGGGCGCAAAATCGCAGGTTCATTCCTTGTCCTCCGGCTCATAGTCTTCACTTTTTTCATCTTCGGTCTTTTCCCCGGAGATTTCGTTCTCGCCGTCCGGCCCGCATCCGGCACTCACGCAGCTCTGCGCTCCCGCCGTCCGGGGCAGATAGAAGCCCGAAGCCATGAGAACGATCTCAACTATTGCGTACAGCAAAAGCATGGCCGCGATGATTCCGGTCACATAAACGTAGGTCTCGTTGTGGCTTTTCACGGTGTCCACCTCAAGCAGATAGTCGCTGAGATGGTCGGAGTAGTCTTCGGTATCGGCTATCATCCTCATCTCAACAAGCTGGGCCTTATTTGCGCCGAACCAATCATACATAAGGGCGGAAGCGTCCTCTCCGATCTCCTCTACGGTGCCTTCGACGGTCACGTACTTGTCGAGTTTTTCCGCCCTGCCGTTTATAAAGTCATAGGTGTTGTCGCAGACGGCGTCGGCGGACTCCAGATATCGCTTTGTGAAATGCACGCTGACCAGCTCACCGTTCATGGGAACAAGGGCGTAGCGCCCCATAGTCTCACCGGATTTGCCCTTGTCGTCGGCGTAGAAGCCGAGTATGGCATATATATCCCGATAAACGAAATCGCCGGGCTCGTTGTTCTGTATCGCCTCGGTCTCCTCCGGGCCCTTAAGCAGCATGACGGGAGCAAAGGCTGTTATTGCGAGCAGTATCACAGCCGCTGCAACAGCAGCCGCCATACGGATCACCGCGCCGCGAAGTTTTTTGTCCCCGCATTCTCCACTCACGGAGCTCTCGCCCGTTTTTTCCGACGTTTCCGAATTTTCCGCGCTCTCACGTGAAACCTCGTCTTCCATATTCACTGTTGATTTTTCCTTGTCCTGTTTCATATTTTCACCCTTTTCTCACGGAAAATCCGTGCTGTTCAGACATAAAGCTTTGGTCCCGTCCTTTGTAACTATTCCATCATCGCGTCCAGAATACAGAACGCCACCATAGCTTCGACAACGGGGACTGCGCGGGGAACTATACAGGGGTCATGCCGTCCCACCACCCGCATCGTCGTGTTCTCACGGTTTTTGAAATCCACCGTCTTCTGCTCCCGGCTGATGGACGGCGTCGGGCGGAAGGCGCAGCGCACAATAAGAGGCATCCCGTTGGTAATCCCGCCGTTAATACCCCCCGCATTGTTGGTCTCTGTCAATATGTGCCCGTTTTCGAGACGTATGGGGTCGTTTGCCTCGCTGCCGCGCATCTTCGCTATCTCAAATCCGGCTCCGAACTCCACACCCTTTACGGCGGGTATCGCATAGAGCGCGGCGGATATGCGGCTCTCCATGCCGCCAAACATAAGCCCGCCGATTCCCGCGGGTACACCCGAGGCAACGCACTCTATAACCCCTCCGACGCTGTCGCCGCCGGAACGGGCGTCAAGGATAGTTTTGCGCATGGCAAAGTCAAATTTCGGGTCGCTCCTGTCCGCATCGGCTATGGAGACGATGGACGCATTAACGTCCACCCCCCGCCGGGCAAGCTCCTGCTTGCAAAGGGCGCCGGCAACGACCATAGCCGCGGTCAGTCTCCCGCTGAAGGGCCCTCCGCCGCGGTAGTCCGCGTTTCCCCTGAACTTTATCTGCGCCGTAAGGTCGGCATGCCCCGGACGCGGCTTTTCGGGGTAGTAGTCTCCGGAGCGCGTATTTGTGTTGCGTATAACCGCGCAGAGGGGCGCTCCCGTAGTCCTTCCGTCCATAAGCCCGCTTATAAACTCCGGCTCGTCCGGCTCTTCGCGCGGAGTACTGAGCTCCGACTGTCCCGGGGCGCGGCGGCGCATCTCCTGTCCGAGCGCCTCGAAGTCGATATCAAAGCCGGCGGGGAAACCGTCCAGCACCATGCCGACAGCCGTACCGTGGGACTCGCCAAAAACCGTAAGTCTCAGATTCTCTCCGAAGGTGTTCATAGGCCCGTCCTTTCCATCTGGAGCTCCCTGTCATGGCAGGTGAACAGGATTATCTGCCGCGTCTCTGACATCTCTTTCAGCAGCCCCAGCGCCATAAGGCAGCGTTCGTCGTCAAAACTAACTAGGGCGTCGTCCAATATAAGCGGGCAGGGCTTGTCCTCGGGCAGCGCCATCTCACATATTGCAAGGCGCACTGCAAGGTAAAGCTGGTCTAAAGCCCCAACGCTCAAAAAGGCCGTCTCATGGTCCACCGCATCCCCCGCAAGGCGCGCCTTGGCTTTCAGCTCCCGGTCTAAGGCTACCGCTTCGTACCGGCCGCCCGTCAGCCGCTCGAATATCTCCGCTGCGCGCCTGCTGAGCTTTGGCGTCAGGCGGTTCTGTATCTCCGTACCCGCCTCGCGCAGCGTGTCGGCAGCCAGCGAGAGCGCCTCGTATTCCGTTGAAAGTCTCCTGTGCTCCTCCAGAAGCTCATCCACATGCTTTGAGATGTCCTCCGGGTCACCCAGAGCGCTGCGGCGGCCGTCCCACGCAGCACTCTCCTCACGGATACGGCGAAGCTCGTCCTCCGCCTGCTTTAAGCGTTTTGTAAGCTCTGCCGCCTCGCCGCCCTCGGTGAAGTCCAGATCCTTGAGCATGGCGGCGTCCAGCTTTGCCTGTCTAGCCTTTTCAGCGTCAAGCCTTGTCTGAGTCTCTCTCTGCACATAGAGCGCCTCGTCGCGTCTGCGGCAGTTCTCCCCGTGGTCTGCGAGCAGCTTTTCAACTTCGCCGGCAGTACTGCATCTGTATTTTGCCAGAAGCACGTCCCGCTCCAGCAGCGCGGCTCCGTATGTCCTTTTTAATCCGCGGATTCGGGCCGCCTGCAATACTGTCAGAAGCGCAAATCCCAGTCCCGCAGTGAAGCCGACGAACGTCACCCAGAAAAAAGCGGTCTCCCATAGAATGTCAAGTCCGATTACGCCCAGCGCTGTAAAAACCGCAAAAAGCACGGCGAAAACCGCAAGAGAAATTTTATTTCCTCCGGTGACGGCTCCCATTGCAAGCCGGTCATCTATCCGGCGAATCCGGTTTGCGTCGCTGTTTACCTCGGCGGTGCACTCGTCAAGCGGTCTGCCTTTGAAAAAGTCAGCGTAGAGCGCTCTCTCCGCCTCAGCGGTCTTTTCCCGACAGTCCGCCAGTTCTGCTTCCAGCGTACGTACGCGGTTGCGCGAATTTGTCAAAGTCTCAAGCGCCTCGCGGCGGCTGTCCATACGGCTCTTTGCCACCTTCTCGGTCAGTGCGTCGCGGTTTTCGATGGCGCGGGCCTTGGCCTGCATGAGAGCCTCGCCCCTGCGAGACTCCGCGTCGATCTCCGAGAGTCTCGCCCTCTCGTCCGCTATCTCCGCCTCAATCTCCGGCAGTCTTCCACTGCGGTTGTGGCGGCGCTTGCGCATGGCGGCACGGAGCTTTTCCTCCGCCTCGGTACATGAGCTGTTCTCGTCGCCGGTCTGGACGATTGCCGCTATGCGGCGCTCCAGCTCCGGGCTTGCACTGACCGCGACCTTTCCCTGTCCTATAAAAGCGGAGCGCTCAAAAACGTCCTTTGGTACGCCGAGCATCGTCTCTCCGGGGACCGGACCTATGCCCTCCGCCGTCTGGGACGTCCCGGTATATGTGACCGAAAGCTCGCGCATCGGGGATCTTTCGCTCCCCATACGTGTCAGGGTTATGTTCCCTCCCTCGTATTCGACATCCATGGTACCGCTCATCGGAGCGCCGCTCCACGGAGCGTATTTGATTTTATCAGGTTTGTTCCCGCCCTTTTCCCGTGCGGACGAATCCACGCCGTAGAGCATTGAATTTATAAACGCACACCAGGTGGATTTGCCGCTCTCGTTGGGCGCTCTCAATATGTTCAGCCCGTCCTTAAGCTCCAGACTTTCGTTTTGCAGCGTACCGAAGGACGCGGTCATTTTTTTTATTATCATTTTTCGCACCCGCTCTCTATGGCCGCAAGTCCGTAGTGTGCGGCAAGCTCTACAAGCCTGCGCTCCTCCTCAGATACAGCCGCGTCGTATTCTCTGCGCAGCTTTGCAAGAAACACACCCGCGAGAGAGTCGTGACCGGTCTGCGCCCAGACGTCGCGCTTCTCTACCGTCTCATCACGAAGCTGAAGCTCCGCGAAGCGCCCAGCCAGAGCCTTACGAAGCGCTGTTGCATCAGGAAGCTCCTCACATTCTCCTTTTAGGATAATTCTACAATAATCATTATCTGATAACTCCACAGTCGCAGCTTTGACCGCCTCCAGCACATCTCCGCCGCTAACATCGACGGTGATTATCTCATAGCGCACACCGCCCAGCGGAAGCAGCTCCGCTTTGACGCCCGCTTCCGATACCGTCACGAGATAAGCTCCCTTGACGCCCGTCTCGTCGTAGCCTCGGCCCTCCGTGCAGCCAGGATAGGCGAAAATGGTCTCTCCTGCTCTCTCAAGTCCGCTGCGGGTATGTATATGGCCAAGCGCCACATAATCCATGCCGCTGTCCTCAAGCTGCCGTCTTGTAATGGGGTTGTAGTCGGACTTTCCCGCACAGACGTCACCGTGCAGTACCATAACGTCGAACACGCCGTCCGTTTTCCGCGGCTTATTGAAGTTCTCAAGAACGGGCCGGCAGAAGCTGTTTTCAAAGCCTGCGCCCCAAATGCGCAGATTCAGATCGTCAAGCCCGACGCACTCTATTTTTTCACTCTTGAAAACATATATGTTTTCGGGCAGATGCATTCGCGCCCACACCGATGAGCTGCTGTATGGGTCGTGGTTGCCCGGCGACACGAAGACGGGCATATTGACTGCGCCAAACGCCTTGATAAAAGCAGCCTGTGTGTCTGTCGACACCGCGCCGCTTTCAAAAACGTCGCCGCTCAGCAGTATAGCCTGAGCACCGTGCCGTTCAGCCAGCTCCGCGATTTTGAACAGGAGCGTTCTCTGTCCCTCGCGCCTTTTTTTAGCCGTCTCCTCAGGGAGAGCCTCAAAACGTGAATCCAGATGGAGATCGGCGGCGCACAATAATTTCAGCTCTCTCATAAAATCCTAAGCGCCTCCGCAGCTATACATTTTCCAGTCTCGGTATCAAGAGTGAAAACGGCGCATTCCATCTTGGCGGGGCCGGGCGCCGCCTCATAACGGCGCGGAGGCTGGCCCAAAAACTTTCCGATACTCTGCTCCGGGGCGATGCCGAGGACTGAAACCGCAGGGCCCGTCATGCCCAGGTCGGTGATAAATCCCGTACCCTTAGGAAGAACTCCGCAGTCAGAGGTCTGAACGTGGGTATGCGTACCCCAGACGGCTGAAACCCGGCCGTCAAGGTAATATCCGAGCGCTGCTTTTTCACTGGTCGCCTCCGCGTGCATATCCACAACAACGAGTCTGGCGTCCAGGGAGGAAAGTATTTCGTCGGCGACATAGAAGGGGTTATCCGTGTTGGAATCCAGCGCATAACGGCCCATAAGGTTTATGACTGCTATGCTTCCGAAAGAAGTGCTGTAGACGTCGTGTCCCTTTCCTGGGCAGCACAGGGCAAAATTTGCCGGACGCAGGATGTTCCCGTGCTCGTCAAGATATTCCTTGAGCTCATAGCGCGTCCAAGTGTGGTTGCCCAGCGTTATAACATCGGCTCCAGAGGCGAAAATGTCCTCCGCCTGGGCTGGAGTTATGCCCACTACGTTTGCGTTTTCACCGTTTACTACAGTGAAGTCTATACTTTTTAACTTTTTAATCGACGGCAGGTGCTTTCGCAAAAATTCGATTCCGGATTTCCCGCATACATCACCTACTGCGAGAATATTGACCTTCATACAGTTTATCCTTTCTGCGGCTTTATGCCGTTATTGTACAATATATTTGCCGTATGACCGGTAAACAATGCATGAACCTTTACTCTTGTGTACTGAACTATCATTTTATCAAATATTTGGTATACATGCAAACATAATCATAATACGGATAATAGCGGAACATACTATTTTTGCAATTCAAACGAAAGGAGTCACGGCGCATTCTGCGTCGGTATGTATTATGAACGGCATGAATTTTGCAAAAGGCGTGGGCGTGGGCATTGTCGTGGGTTCCACCATCGGCATGGCGGTAGCGTCCTCCGCAAACAGCCAGAAAAAATATCCGAAAAAAAATAACGTAGTGGGCAAGGCCCTCAGAGCTATGGGTGATATCGTCGACAATATCGGCGATTCGATCGGAATGTAGTTTTGAGGACACGCTCTCTCCGGCAAAAGCAAAAAAGTTGTATTCGAGGCAAAAACCTCTTGCATTACGACAGTAATTATGCTATTATGCTAAAGCGCCGTGTAAAGCACGATGCAAAAAATGCGCCTTTAGCTCAGCTGGATAGAGCGTCTGGCTACGGACCAGAAGGCCGGGGGTTCGAATCCCTCAAGGCGTGCCAGAGATGGCAGACCCGCAAACCATTGATAACACAGTGGTTTGCGGGTTTTTCTTATGCTTTTTTGCCCTCGCCTGTATTGCCTTTTTGCACCTTTGTTTACCCTCATTTACCCTCATTTTGATGTCACAACTGCAGCTTTCCGTATTGTTTTATTACGAAAACATAGCTTTTATTGAATAAATTCTTAGGATATGAAGGAACTTTTGTTTCTAAAGGAGAAACAATAAAGAATGTGTTATGGCTAAAAGTGTTGGTAAAATAATTGTTGAATATTATAGCTTTCCGTGTCTACTCTTATAGGTTTCCAAAATATAATATGGGGGAAACATTTATTGAAAATTAAAAAATCTATAGTGTCCTTCGTATAACAAAGAAACCAAGGGGGTGTTCAAAATGAGTTAATTTTCACAACAATCTGTATAGAAGTTGTTGCTACACTCGATGCACAACGCGATTACATAATCTCAATTGACTCTAAACGTACATATGTAACCGGTATGTAACCGGTTATTGTAATTACAAGGATTGGTCACAATCTTCTATTACCACTACAAAGAATAATTTCAAAGGTACTATTTCTGTAACTGCTACGGGTACATTACAGACCGAATATACAGAACCGACAACAGGTGTGCAGATGGGGCAATATTCAGATCATACTTTGAGCCATACATTTTATGCCTATTAAACTTATTGAAACCCAATTCTTATTATAGGCGACTATCCACATGTTAAGTTCTATAAACTTTATGACATTGAACATTATTTGTACG